>Ga0114978_10002777_pt1 | contig 14419 bp, 12 predicted proteins | sample S_140212_EF_Meta_FD_87027 | JGI IMG/M metagenome (GOLD analysis project Ga0114978, IMG submission 87027) | Freshwater microbial communities from Lake Simoncouche, Canada to study carbon cycling - S_140212_EF_MetaG | ecosystem: Environmental > Aquatic > Freshwater > Lake | place: Lake... | reverse complement strand
CTTTCTTTTTTTGAAAAGTAATATTATTTTAGTAATAAAAAAATAAAATTTTGGTTGCGGGGCTTGGATTTGAACCAAGGACCTTCAGGTTATGAGCCTGACGAGCTACCAGACTGCTCCACCCCGCGATAAAATATTAAAATTAGAATTTATTATAATAACCATAACATGGCTATTTGAATGATCAAAGTGAAAATTATAAAAATATTTTCAAGAAATTAAGACTTGATCATACCAACTTTGAAAGGCAAGCAATGTAACAAGCTCTGACTTATGATATGATGTGTTTGAAACATGATTGTTAAATAATTTCATTATTGTTTCATAATTAAAAATATTTTGTTTATCTAATTTATTTTTATCAAAGGTCTCTAGAAAGAATTCTTTTAAACTGTTTTTTAAATAATAATTGTCAGGTGAAAACCACCCATGTTTTTTTCTATTCGCAATAAAATCAGGTATCTCTTTAAAATTATTTCTAATTATTTTTTTATCATAAAATATGCTAAATTTATTTTTATAAAGAATAGGATAAATATTTTTTAATAGATTAATGTCTTGAAAAGGAACTCTACCTTCAATTGAATTTAGCATAGTTGATCTATCTAGCTTAAAATTTGATTCTTCAGGTAGCCAGCATTTAGTGTCAAAGTAATTTAAAATCTCCACATTTTCCCAATTAGGAAATTTAAGATTATTTTTTAATTTATTAAAACTAAGTTCTTTTTTAAAAAGATCTTTATTATTGCTAATATCTATTTTTTTATAGAAATATTCTAAAATTTTTTCCTTTTTTAATGTATTTATTAATTTAACTTTTTCATTAAAAAAACTTAAGTATTTAATTTTTTTTGCAATATAAGCATTATTATATCTTTGATACCCACCAAAGATTTCATCACCACCATCTCCAGTTAGTATTACTTTGCAATTATTTTCTTTTGCATTTTTTGATTGCAAGTAAGAGTTAAAAAAATTTAGATTTGGTAGCGGTTCATCTAGTTTTTGAAAAGCACTTAGTAATTCAAATTTTTGTTTTTTATTGCTTAAATTAATTGCATTTAAGTTTAATTTAATACCTAAAAATTCACAGATTTTTTTTGTATATTTTAAATCTATATTAAATTTTTCAAATTTGTTTTCTGGATAAAAATATGAAGAATAAGCTTCGAGTTTTGAATTAAATTTATTTGCAATTATTAGCAGCAAGGTAGAATCCATGCCCCCTGATGCAAAAATACCAGTTTTGGTATCTGATATTAGATTTTTTTCTACTATATTTTCAAAAGAAGATTTTAAATTATAATTTTTAAATTTAAATTCTTCACCTTTATTAAGCTTGAAGTATTTTTTTGTATTAAGACTTTTGTCTTTAAGATCATAAATAGAGTATGTCCCAGATTCAATTTTTTTTACATCTTGAATTAGAGTTGTATTTATTGGAGAAAATCCAAATTTTAGATAATAATTAAAACTTTCAGGATCTATTAATTTATTTGATATACTGTACAGAAACCAAGCTTCAGAAGAAAAGAAAATACCATCATTATTTTTAAGTAAATATAGAGGTTTTGTGCCTGTAAAATCTCTTGCTAGATATAATTTATTTTTTTTTATATCTAAAAAAGTAAATGCAAATATTCCCTCCAGTTTCTTTAAAAAATCTATCCCATATTTTATTAATAGTTTAAATAAGACTTCTGTATCAGTTTTAGTTGAAAATTTTTCGTTACTTAGATAGTCCTCTTTAAGTTTTTTAAAATTATATATTTCACCATTAAATAATAAATAATATTGATCGTTATAAAAAATTTTATTAGCACTTTTGTCTAAATCTATTATTGAAAGTCTGTTAAAACCTAATTGTATTTTTAATTCTTTATAATTGAAATTAACCTCTTGTTTAAAATCTGGTCCTCTATGATTTTGTCTTTTAAAATTTGAAAAGAATTTCTTTTTATAAAAATCTTTTTTTTCTGATTTTTGATTGATAATATAGCCAATTATTCCGCACATTTAATTTATAGAGTAAATCATTATAATTAACTTTCTTTATTATTAATTAATCAAATTATAGTATTTTTCACAATTCGTATTCCAATCAAATCTATTTAAATTTTTGAATCCTAGAATAGCTTTTTTTTTGGCAATCTTTAGATTTTTTGAAACATATTTTATGGTTTGGAATAAATCATTATAATCTTCTGTCTTATATAAAAAACCCAATTTGCCCTTAAGAAGTATTTCACTAGGTCCTGTTGGACAATTAGAAGATATGATAATTTTTTTTTGAGATTGAGCCTCTATAAGTACATTTGGCAATCCTTCGAATTTAGATGATAAAATAAATATATCCGAATGTTTTATATACGGCATAGGATTTTTTATATAATCTAATAATTTTACTATATGATTTAGTTTATTGCTGTTTATGTAGTTGATAATTTTATTTTTCTCTCTGCCTTTTCCGATAATTATTAGTTTTAACTTTATTTTTACAGATGCTAGTTTAATAGCCTTTAGAAGTGTTAAATGATCTTTTTGCTTAGTAAGTCTTGCTACATTTATTATTTTTAAATATTTTTTATTTTTATCAAAAAAACTATTTTTAATTTTTTCTTTTGATAAAAAATTTAATTTTTTTAAATCAAATACTGGATTATATATTAAAACTGGTTTTCTATTAAAAAATTTATAAAATTGATTTTTAAATTCTTTACTGTTTACGATTATTTTATCAGATAAGTTGAAAAAAAATTTGAATATTAATTTTTTAATAAAAGAATTTGCAAATGAAACTGGACTGGTATTCGACCTTATAAATATCTTAAAACCTAATATTTTAGCTAAAATTATTGCATAAATATTTGATTGAAAGGATAAAATTTTTACATCTTTTTTGTAAAAATTAATTAGCATTATATAAAAGCAGATAAAAGTTTTTAGTAATCTTGTTTTATTATTCCAGAAATTACTTTTGGGTGATAAAAATTTAACATTTTTATTAAACATATTTTTTTTATTTTTATTTGCAGTAACTAAAAAAACATCAATTTTTTTAGATAAATAATTACTTATGATATAGAGATTCTTTTCAACCCCACCTTCTTCTATGGAGGGGCAGAATATTATTATTCCTGAATTTTTTTTAAATTGTACTGAATATATCATCGTATTGATCTACAATTTTTTTTATAGAAAACCTTTTAAGTTGCTGATAGGCAAGTTTAATTTTTTTATTATTTTTTTTTTTAAGGTTTGTTATAATTTTTTTAGACAAATTTTTATAATCACCTATCTCAACAAGATCTCCTCCCTTACCGTTTAACAAAATTTCTTTTGGCCCGGAATTGCAGTCTGTTGAGATTGTAGGTATTTTAAACATAATTGCTTCAGTTAAAACATTTCCAAATCCCTCGTATAGTGAAGTTAATATAAATAGATCAGATTTTTTTATATATGGATAAGGATTAGTAATTTTATCGAGAATTATAACATTATTATTTAAATTATTTATTTTTATAAAGTCTAGTATTTTATCTTTTTCGGATCCATAACCTATAATAACTAATAATGAATCTATTTTTTTTAAAGATTCTTTAAATGCCTTTAGTAGAGTTATGTGATCTTTTTGACTTTCTAATCTTCCAATATTTAAGATAATCTTTTTCTTTTTTTCAAAAAAAATTTTTGCTTTTGATAAACTATAAATTTCTTTATCATAAGCAGGATTGTAAATTGTTTGGACTTTGCAATTTGCAAAATTAGCAAGATCATTACTAAGTCTTTTACTTATGCCAATAACTTTATCAGCTTTTTTATATAAGAATTTAATTAATAATTTAATAAAGTAATTTTTACAACTTCTGTTAAATTTAAATTCATCTAGATGATTTCTTTCTATTAAAATTTGTTTAATCCAATTTAATTTATATAAAATAAAAAAAGATATAATATTTGCAAAGTTTTGATTTGAAAAAAAAATGCATTTTTTATATTTATTTATTTTATCATCATTTAAATAATTTCTAATTTTAAAGATGGATAAAATTGTTCTGGTCGAATTTATTTTTATAATTTTTATTCTTTTTTTAACTTTTTTGTTTAATTTTAAATTAGCCTTGCCAAGAGTAATAAAATCTATTTCATAAATATCTTTATTAAGATTGTTGATAAGCCTAGATATTGATGTATCAGCACCACCAATAAAAGAATATGGATGGAATATATATATTTTAATTTTATTATGCATTAGTTAATCAATTTATTATAGATTAAATCTAATTTTTAATGAAAGTTTATTATTGGTCTCCACATACAAGTTATGTTGCAACAATTAAAGCAGTTTATAATTCTGCATTAAGTTTAACAAAATATAATAAAGAAAATTTTATAGTAAAAATTATTAATGCTAATGGTGAATGGGACAGTTTTATTAACAAAGGTATTTCTTTAGTTAATTTAAATAAAAAACGTGCATTTAAAACTTATCCAAGAGTTGGTTATTTTTTTAGTAGAGTTTCTTATATTTATGTATTTTTAAAATGTTTTTTTCCTCTTAAGAAATTATTAAGAACAGAAAAGCCAGATTATTTTTTAATACATTTAATTACTCTGTTGCCGATTATCTTATTATTATTGTTTAAATTTGAAACAAAATTTATTTTAAGAATATCTGGTTACCCTAAACTTAATTTTTTTAGAAAATTAATTTGGAAGTTAATATCTAAAAAAATACATTTAGTCACTGCCCCAACTCTATTAACTTTAAATTATATTAAATCTCAGAATATATTTGATGAAAAAAAAATTATGTTTTTACCAGATCCTGTTTATCAGATTAGAGAAATAATTAATCAGAAGAATGAATTAGTTGAAGAATATATAGATAAAAATAAAAAATATATAATATCTATTGGTAGATTAACAAAACAGAAGAATTTTTCATTATTAATAAAAGCCTTTTATGAAATAAAAAAAATCGATGATCAATTTAAATTAATAATAATTGGCGAAGGTGAGGACAAAAAATATTTAGAATCATTAATATTAAATTTAAATCTTCAAAATGATATTATGTTGTTAGGATTTAAAAAAAATGTTTTTAAATATATTAAATTATCAAATCTAGTTTTATCAACTTCATTGTGGGAAGACCCTGGTTTTTTTTTAATTGAATCTGGCATTTTAAATAAACCCATTATATCTTCAGATTGTCCAAATGGACCTTCAGAACTGCTAAGTTATGGATTAGGTGGATATTTATTCAAAAACAACCAACTCAATTCATTGATTGAAATATTTAAAAAATTTAACTCTAACAGTGAAATGGAAATAAATAATAAGATTTATTTTTCTAAAAAAAAATTTAGACAATTTTCTATTTTTAATCATTACAAGATATTAAAGAAAATTATTAAATAGTTATGAAAAAAGTTAGTATTATTATGCCTTATTATAAGAAATCCCTTTTTTTTGAGAAAGCCTATCATTCTGTATTAAATCAAAATTATTATAATATTGAGATTATTATTATTTATGATGATCTTGATTTGACAGAGTTAAGCTTTGTAAAAGAAACTATAAATAATAGGAAAAATACAATTCTAATTATTAATAAAAAAAATTATGGAGTTGGATTTTCCAGGAATATAGGAATTAATAGATCAAAAGGGTTTTACATAGCCTTTTTAGATTGTGATGATGTCTGGAAAAAAAACAAATTAAGAAATCAAGTAGATGTTATGGATGAAATGAAATTAGATTTTAGCTTTACTAGTTATGCAGTGATCAATGAAAGTGATGATTTTTTATATAACGTACCTGCAAAAAATTTTTTAACACATGCTGATTTGTTAAAATCTTGCGATATAGGGCTATCAACTGTAATGATAAAAAGACAAATACTAAAAAAATTTCAATTTTCTGGCATGAAAACTAAAGAAGATTATTTATTATGGCTGCGGATAAGTAAAAATAACATATTAATTTACGGTGTAAAAAAACACCTTTCTTTGTGGAGAAAATGTAATAATTCTTTATCCTCTGATATTTTTCAAAAAATTAAAGATGCTTTTAATATATATTATAGACATGAAAAGCAGGGCTTTATTAGAGCATTATTAAGTATAATAGTCTTATCTTTTTTTGCTTATAAAAAAAAATTTTAGATTAATCTGAATTAAAAATGAAAAAAATCGCTTTGATTACTGGAATAACAGGACAAGATGGATCTTATCTAGCTGAATTTCTGTTAAAAAAAAAATATATTGTGCATGGAATTAAGAGAAAGTCTTCTTCTTTTAATACACAAAGAGTAGATCATATATATATAGACCCTCACTTTAGAACTAATTTTTTTTTACATTATGCTGATTTAATAGATTCAAATAGTATTTTTAAAGTTATTAGCGAAATAAGACCTGATGAAATATATAACTTGGGAGCGCAAAGTCATGTCGGTGTTTCTTTTGAGAATCCAGAATATACTGCTCAAGTAACAGGCTTGGGTTCTTTAAGAGTCTTAGAGGCTATGCGATTTTTAAATTTAAAAAAAACTAAGTTTTATCAAGCCGGCAGCTCAGAACTTTTTGGAAAAATAAACAAATCAAAGATTTTTAATGAAAAATCAGAGTTTCACCCAAAATCTCCGTATGGAGCAAGTAAATTGTTTGCACATCAAATAACTAAAATTTATAGAGAATCTTATAAAATATTCGCTTGCAATGGAATACTTTTTAATCATGAAAGCCCAAGAAGAGGGGAAACTTTTGTTACAAGAAAAATAACCAGATTTTTAACAAGATGGATTTATAATTTAGAAAGAATTCTTTATTTAGGAAATATATATGCCATCCGTGACTGGGGTCATGCAAAAGATTATGTTGAAATGCAGTGGAGAATACTTCAACAAAAAAAACCTGATGATTATATTATTTCTACAGGGTCGGTATGTAGTGTTAAAGATTTTTTTAATAAATGTTGCAACATATTAAATATTAAAATTTATTGGTCTGGTAAAAAACTTAATGAATATGCGTATACCTTTAAAAATGGAAAAAAAATTATACTTGCTAAAGTAGATAAGCAATATTTTAGACCTTTAGAGGTTGATTACTTAAAAGGCGATTCAAAAAAAGCTCATAAAAAATTAAAATTTAAACCCAAATATAATTTAAATAGTTTGATTAAAGAAATGATAGAAAGCGACCTGATATTAGCCAGACAAGAATCAAGATCAAAAAATTATTAATTTTTAATGAATAAAAATTCAAAGATTTTTATTGCTGGTCATAATGGATTAGTTGGAAGCGCTGTATTTAGAAATCTAAAAAAACATGGCTATAAAAACTTAATTATTATTTCAAAAAAAAAATTAGATTTAAAAAACTCAAAAAAAGTTGATTTATTTTTTAAAAAAAAAAAAATTGAATATATGGTTATATGTGCGGCTTTAGCAGGTGGTATAGTTGCAAATAGTAAATATCCAGTTGATTTCTTTAATGAAAATATACTTATTCAAAACAGTTTATTAAATGCTGCTTTAAAATTTAAATTGAAAAGAACTATCTTTTTAGGAACATCTTGTATTTATCCAGATAAAGCTAAGACTCCTATAAAAGAAGATCTTTTATTAACTGGAAAAATTCATGAAACAAATGAAGCATACGCCACTGCTAAAATAGCAGGAATTCAATTATGCAAAGCGCTTTATAATCAATGTGGTTTAGATGTAATTGCACTCATGCCAACAAATATTTACGGAATAAATGACAGATATGATGTTGAAAAAAGTCACGTTATTCCTGCTATGATCTTAAAATTTCTAAATGCGAAGAAAAGCAATAAAAAAATAGTTAAAGTATGGGGGGATGGCACACCAAAAAGAGAGTTTCTTTATTCTGATGATTTAGCAGAAGCTATTAGAATTGTTTTAAATACCTCGAATAGAAAAATATTGAAATTGTGCCAAAATAAATTTCCTATATTAAATATCGGAAGTGGCGATATCTATTCAATAAAAAATTTAGCAAATTTAATTAAAAATAAAGTTAGATTTAAAGGAAATATATTTTTTGATAAAAATTACCCAAATGGAGTTGCTAAAAAAAATCTTAATTATGATAGAATCAAAAGACTTAATTGGAGACCAAAGATTAATCTAACTAAAGGCTTAGATATAATTTTAAAATATAAAAAAATAAATTTATAATATTTTTATGCAGTCTGCTTTAATTATATTAGTGTCAATTTTTCTGTTAGTTTTATTAATCTTTTTTTTTAAAAAAAAAAATTTTTTATTAGATAATAAAAATTTATCACACAAATCTTTTGCCTCAAAAGACTCAGTCCCTATTGCAGGCGGATTCATAATATTTTTTAATTTGCTATTATTTAGCAATAATTATTTTGCATTATATTTTTTTACTTTAATTTTTCTTCTAGGAATTTTTTCAGATTTATTAATAATAACTAAGCCCTTAAATAAATTTATTCTTCAATTTTTAATTATTATTTGTTTTGTATATTTTTTGGATTTAAAAATTTTGTCAACAAAAATATTTTTTATTGACTTTTTTATTAAAAATAAATTATTTGCAATTTTTTTTACTTCTTTTTGTTTATTAATTTTAATAAATGGAACTAATTTTATTGATGGAATTAATACTTTAGTATGCGGTTATTATATATTGATTATATTAACAGTTTTGTATGTGGGTTCTCAAAATAAATTATTAATCTATAATTTTGATAACTTTTATTATTTATTTTTATCTTTATTAATAATCTATTTTTTTAATTCTTTTTCCAAAGTTTATTTGGGAGATTCTGGTTCTTTTTTATTAAGTTTTTTAATGGGGTATTATTTAATTATTTTTTCTAATGCAAATCAGGAATTGATTTATTTTATATCACCAATATTTATACTTTTATTATTATGGTATCCAGCTTTTGAAAATTTATTTTCAATCCTTAGAAAAATAGTAACAAAAAAAAATGCAGCAATACCTGATAATTTGCATCTGCATCAGTTGTTATTTTCTTTTTTAAACAAAAAAAATAATAAAGAAATTACTTATAATAATACTTTGACAGGCAATATTATCAATTTTTTTAATTTGATAAGCTTTGCAGTGGCTTCCCAATTTTATTATCACACTGTATATTTGTTTTATTTAACTTCATTTAATATATTAGTTTATATAATTGTTTATTTTCATCTTTATAAAAAACTTAAAAAAAATAAATAGCTTGTTATTAGAATTCTCATTTGCAAAACAAAGATAGTATTTATATCTCAACTACACTTTGTTGTATGACAGCATAATTGCGTAGTTAAACCAGAATATAGTAGCATCAAAAGATGTAAAAAAACTACCACTGGGTATAAAAGGCATAAAAGTTGATACTACAAATAAAATAGCGCCTAATTGTATGAAGTTTTGTTTTTTATTAAAATTTACAAAAGATTTGAAGATTGAATAAAAAATTACAAATAAAATTATTATCGATCCAATAATACCATGCTCAGATATTAGCTCTAAGTATATTTGATGAGGATGAGTTGAGCATCTTTCGCTTATTCTTGCGTAAGATTTATTATCATATTTTTCATTTGAGCATTCTACTCTAAAATTTTTATTGCCGATTCCAAAAATTGGATATGATTTAAATATTTCAAAAGCAGTGTAGTAATGGGCGCCATGATGACTTTCTTTGAATGTTTTTACAAAGTTCTCATTTCCGTATTTTTGAGATAAATACATATCAAACCTTCCTTTTATTCTTTCCGAGCTAAAATAAATTATTATCGGTAATACAATTGTAATCATTAATAAAATATTTTTATATTTAAAACTGTTTTTTGCTAATAAAAAAAAAATAAAAATACAAAAAAAAGCTTTAATAGAATTTGCTCTTTCTCCAGTTAAAAATATTGATGTTAATATTATTAGAACAGAGACATAACCTGCAATTTTAAATTTATAAGATTTATCTTTAAATTTTTCAAAGTAATAGCCGATAGATATCAAACAAAAACCTAATAAATAATGTGCAATCTTTAATTCCTTTCTAAGAAAACTAGCAATTCTTGAGCTATCACTTGATTGGAAACCTAGAATATTTTTTTTGTAAATATATTCAAAATATATATCAAACGTTATTAGCGCGATTATAAAAGATAAAAAAATAAATAATATTTCGCTATTTTTATTTTCATTCAACAAATATTTTATTGCAAAAATGTAGATAATATATTTTATAAATCCAAAAGATCGAAATAAAGCAAGCTCTTGATTTTTTGAAAAAATAAAATTTATTATTAGACTAAGCCATAAAAGCATCAATAAATAAAAATATTTATTATTTATCCAGTAAAAATTATTTTTTGATAATGAATAAATTAAAAAAAAAAGTGATAATAAAATGACTATTGCTTCAGATGCGCCAGTGCTAACCAAGAGCCCAATTGGCAATAAGACAGTCAAGATTAGTAAAATATTATTAATAGCAAAAAATTTATAAATCATTATTTTTTTATAAAATATTTTATCATTGAAAATAATATTAAAAATCCGTCTACAAATTCGTTTACCTTTTTTTTCCCACCAATTCTGTTTCTTTCCATTGATGGAATGCATTTATAACTAAATTTTTTTTCTTTAATTTTAATCGGTATTTCCACGCATAGCCTAAAATCTTTATTAATAAGGTTAAGTTCTTTAAACTTTTTTGTATTCCCTAAAATGTATGTAAATAGAATATCTGAAATTTTTAATTTAAATAAAAAATTTCCTAAAAAAGTGAATATTTTATTACCAATATAGGTTAATGCAGTATCATCCGTGCTTCCACCGGCGCTTACATATCTAGATGCAAAAATGAAATCATAATTTTTATTTGCATACTTTAACATTTGATTTAAATATTTTGGATCAAAGGATCCATCTGCATTAAATATACAGAGATATTTTGTTTGTACATTGTGAATTCCTTCAATAAGAGCTGCTCCATATCCATCAATTTTTTGTTTAATGATCTGGCACTTAAAATTCGAAATTGCATCAAATGTTTTCTTATCTTTTTTGCTTAAGATAATAATTTTTCTGCATTTATATTTTTTTATTTCTTCTAAAACTCTAGGCAGAGATATTTCTTCATTTTTCGCAGGTATAATGAGTGTTAAGTTTTTCATTTATACTAATACTTTTAACTGTTAATTAGAATTATTATATAAAAATTATTTAGATACTTAATTATATTTTAAAAAAAAATGCTAGTAGAAACTTTAATCTTTTTATTTTTTTTTTTAGTTATTATTACTTCCATAACTGGCTATGGATTGCTTGCTGGATCTTTTCTAGGATTAAATATTTTAAATTTTAATATTGGAATATTTGGATTATTAGGAATATTTTTTTGTACTTTAATATCTTATTGTACTCATTTATTTTTTTCACATGGAGTAATTCACAACTCAATCATTAATTTATTTGGAGTTATGTTATTTTTATTTTTTTTAGTAAAAAATTATAAAGTTTATAAAAAAAATTTTTTTAATTTAACATTAATAACTATAATTTTATTACCTGGTCTATTTATCTCAAAAAATCATGATGATTTTCCATATTATCATTTGCCATATATATTAAATTTGATTGAACATAAGCTTCAGTTTGGAATTGGTAATTTAAATATAGCATTTAGAACACCTTCATCTTTATTTTATTTGCAATCGTTGTTCTATCTTCCATACGTTAAATACTACCTAGTTCATTGTATTGGATTAATAGTTTTAATTTTTATTAATTCAATTTTAATAGATTATATTTTTTATAAAAAAAATGATTATTTTAGTTATTTTATTAAAATTTTTTCAAGTGTTTGTTTTTTATTTATAAACATTCAATTTTGGCGACTTGCAGAATTTGGAACAGATAGGGCCGGGCAATTAATAAGTTTAATAATTTTTATAATTATTTTTAAAATCTTAAATACTAAAAATAGAAATTTAATTCTTCAGGATACAAAATTATTAACTGTATTCTTGTTGTATCTGATTTCTATAAAATCATATTTTTTTTCTTATATTTTATTATTTTTTATTATTTTTTATATTTTGATTAAATATAATTTGATCAAAAAAATATTATTAGATGTCAATTTATTTTTGTTATCGATTATTTTTTTAATTACATTTGCTATAACAAATGTCTCAAACACAGGGTGCATAATCTATCCATTGCAATTAACTTGTTATGAAAATTTTTTATGGTCAGTTTCCAGAGAGAGTATAGTTGAGCTAAGCCAGTGGTATGAAATTTGGTCTAAAGCTGGAGCTGGACCGAACTTTAGAATTGAAAATCCAGAGATATATATAAAAGGATTTAACTGGATTGGAGGGTGGATTGATAGATATTTTTTTAAAAAAGTTACAGATACCATTGGCCTTATCTTTGCAATTTGTGCCTTTTATTTTTTTTTAATCAAATGCAGAAGTAAATATAAAAAAAATAATAAGATTACTTATTTGCCGATATATTTTTTTGTCTTAACTTTATTTCTAATATGGTTCTTTAAGCATCCAGATTTAAGATATGGTGGCTTTGTATTAGTTAGTATTTTATTTTTTATACCTTTAAGTTTGTATTTGTCACATTACTTTATGGCAGGTTTTAAAAAAAAAATTTTAACCTTAGTAATATTTTTGGCTTTATTTTCATACAGCGGTCGAAACATTTATAGAATAATACAAGATGTAAATAGAAGTGATAATTTTAAATATACTTCGTTTCCATATTTTCATATTGAAGAAGTAGAATACAAAGAAAAAATTTTAGGTAAAAATAATGTTAAATTTTATTTAAGCAAAGATCCTTGGTGTTGGGCAACACCATCACCATGCTCTACTGACGATAAGATTATGATAGGAGATTTAAGTGGATATAATTTATTTATGAAGAGTAAATGAAATTATTTTTAGCAAGAAAAGTATTAAAGGTATTTGATTACATAAATCAAAGGAAGATTACAAATTTTTTAAAATGTAATTTAAAAAAAAATTTCAATGTAGCTTTAGATGTTGGAGCTCATCATGGTGAAACCATATTAAATTTAATTAATAATTTTAATATTAAAAAAATATACGCATTTGAAGCCAGTAAAATAAATTTTTTACAATTAAAAAAGCAGGTAAAAAATATTACAACTAAAACTGAGATAGTTTTAATTAATAATGGAGTTGGCGATAAAGAAGGTTTTCAAAATATAAAACAAACAGAAGAAAGTTCTTCTTCTACATACTCCGATATTGACGAAAACTCATCCTACTTTAAAAAAAAAAAATTCTTTTTATATAATAAAAAAAAATATTTTATGAATGAAGAAACTAAATTAACTACTTTAAATAATTTTTTTTATAAGAATAAATTAAAAAATTTAGATTATTTAAAAATAGATACAGAGGGTTATGAATTTTTTGTTCTAAAAGGTTTTGATAAATATATAAAAAATGTAAAGGTTGTGCATTTTGAGCATCATTATGACAATATGTTAATAAAAAAATACAAGTTCTCGGATATTCATAATTTATTGATTCACAATAATTTCTACAATTCATTCAAAATCAAAATGTTTTTTAGAAAATCTTTCGAATATGTTTATTTGAATAGTATTTTTTTTAAAAAAAATAGTTAATTTTTTATAAAAAATTTTATAAATTTAACTATATAAAAATCAAAACCTTTAAATAATTTATTTTTTTTTATTTCGTTAATAAAAAAATTATGTTGTTCATTTCTTCTTATCCAAAATTTTTTGCTTAACAAATTCGAATATGTTTTGTCTAGATTTTTTTTATTTTGACTTTTATATGTAAGATCTTCATCTAAATATTTAATATTAAATTTTGAGTTTATAAAAGCAGCTAACTGTATATCAACGGCAAGATGTTTATATTTAAATGGGTTAATTTCTTTAAAAAATTTTTTAATAATTTTATTCTCCACGGTAAAACCACTAGTACAAGTAATGCTGGGCCAGTCATTGACCAAAGTTTTGTATAAAACATTTTGTTTAATAGATTTTATTTCCATTTTTTTTAAAAACTTTTTTGACAATTCATCAAATACTATTGGTTTATCTATTAAAAGTTTTTCTTTATTTTTAATATGACTGAAAACTTTATTTATTTTGTTTTTTTTAAAATAATCATCACCATCTAATAAAAATATATATTGACCATTTGAGTATTTTAAAGCTTCTTTTATTGCATATAATTGATTTTGAGTTGGATGTAAAAATTTTTCATTTAGATTTAAAAATTTTATCTTTTTATTGTTCTTAAATTCTTTTTCGGTTTTAATGTCTTTTTTTTTAGATAAATTAGAAATAATTACTTCGTAATTAGAATATTTTT
>Ga0114978_10002775_pt1 | contig 14435 bp, 13 predicted proteins | sample S_140212_EF_Meta_FD_87027 | JGI IMG/M metagenome (GOLD analysis project Ga0114978, IMG submission 87027) | Freshwater microbial communities from Lake Simoncouche, Canada to study carbon cycling - S_140212_EF_MetaG | ecosystem: Environmental > Aquatic > Freshwater > Lake | place: Lake... | reverse complement strand
TCCTAAATTAATAGAGAAAATGGTCAATTAGGCAGGACCCCGCCAGAAGGCAAGCGTATCGGCAATGATGGGGCTAGTTCTACTTAGACTCAACGGTTAAGCGCTAATAAGCGCAAGTAGTTCATCTCGGTGAGTGGCCATATTCAATGCGGTATCAGCCTCGACATTTAAACGCAGCAAAGGCTCGGTATTTGAGGCGCGAATGTTAAACCACCAAGTTGCCGACGAGATGGTTAGGCCATCGAGTTCATCGATGCTGTATTCAGGTAGGTCCTCATACTTTTCTTTTATCCGCTGAATAACTGATGTGACATCTTCGACTCGCGAATTAATTTCACCACTTGCTGAATATCTATAAAATGGCGAGAGTAACTCGGAAATAGTTTTATCAGATTCACCTAAAGCAGCTAATGCATGTAGTGCGGCTAAAGCACCAGAATCGGCCCGCCAGAAATCTCTGAAGTAGAAGTGGCCTGAATGTTCGCCACCAAAAACAGCACCGGTTTCAGCCATCAATGCTTTTATATACGAGTGTCCAACTCGAGATCTAACTGGGACTCCCCCTAATTCATTAATGACTTCAACTACAGCACGCGATGAGATTAAGCTATGAATGATTGTCGCTCCTGGATGTTTCACTAACTCACGACTTGCAATCAGAGATGTAAGCAAAGATGGATCTACTGCTTGACCTTTCTCGTCTACCAAGAAACAGCGGTCAGCGTCGCCATCGAATGCCAAACCAATATCTGCCTTATTTTTCAAAACTGCTTTCTGCAAATCGCGTAAATTATTAGAGTCAATAGGATTTGCTTCGTGATTTGGAAAATTTCCATCTAACTCAAAGTACAGCGGAGTAATTTGCGCACCTAACCGCTCGAAAATCGCCGGAGCAGTATAACCAGCCATGCCATTACCAGCGTCGATGACTATCTTCAGCGGTCGATTGCCATTAAACGAAACTAAACTATGCAAGTAATCGGCGTAAGCCCCTAGTAGTTCTTCATTACTTTCAACCCCGGGTGGGCGCATTGCAACGGGTAAACCTGATCGTACAAATTTCTCAATCGTTAATAATCCAGTCTCTTTTCCTATTGGGCGAGCACCGCTTAAACATAATTTAATTCCGTTATACGCAGCTGGATTATGGCTTGCAGTAAACATAGCGCCAGGTAGATTCTTAGAACCTGCGGCAAAATAAAGCATATCCGTAGAAGCTAAGCCGATACGGATTACATTTGTGCCATTACTCATAACACCTGCGGCAAATGCATCGGCTAAGTCCGGCGAAGATGGGCGCATATCTTCACCAATTAATATTGTGCTTGGTTCGCGCTCAATTTCTAGGAATCTAGCAAATGCTAGGCCAACTAAAAATGCAAAATCTGGTGAGAGTTCACCATCAACTAATCCTCGAATGTCATACGCTTTAAATATATCCGGGACTTCTAAGTTCACAGAATAAATCTAACTATCGATATTCAAAATTACTTATTTGGAACTGCACGAAGATGACCACGTCGGCCAATATGTTCAGTGCTTGCAGCTAGAGAAGCTGAACTGGAGTTCTTTTCCGCAATCGGCGCTGATGCGACTTCGCGGACGGCATCTGCAATGGCCATTAAGTCATCATTCGAGGGGCCACTCTGGCTGTCAACAATTTCTGCTCGAATTACTTCCCAGCCATTAGGTACTGTCAAACGCTCGGCATGTATCTCACAGAGATCATATGCGTGAGGTTCGGAATAAGTTGCTAATGGTCCAACTACGGCAACTGATTCTGCATAAATGTAAGTTAACGTCATGGTTGCCATTCGGCGGCAACTAGCGCGCGAACAGGCGCGACCAACTTTTAACGAACTCATGTACCTCAGATTAGTGGGCGCTCCCCTAAAAATATGGGAGGTTTAAGGATTTAGCACCTGAATGTTTGAGGATGGAATCGCAGACTTCATAATTTCGGCCCCTGATGCAATCGGGAAGAAGGCAAATCCGCTCTTAGCTGCGATCAAGGCCCCTGCATAATTATCTTTACCAGCATTGATGATCGTGATGGCGATCGCATTATTTGGAACCTGCCAAGTGACTAGATCAGCACCAGTGATGCTCTTCTCTTTGATTTTGCCTGAGGAATATTGGACTTTTAGGTCAACTGCAATCACATCGCCAGCAAAAACAATTTTCGGCAATATTCCCCCGATCGCAATTTGCATTGGTCCCAAAGCAGGAGAAGGTGTGCTCCAGACGAAATCACTATGTCCATTCGAGATGGCACGCGAGCGAATCGCCGCAACAAGTGGTTGATCTGATGTTATCTGGATCGCAAATTCACCTTGTGCTACTTCTGGCTTAAGTTCTAATTCAATAACTTTTCCGCTTGGCAGTCTTCTTTCACTATAACCAACCGGGATAAAACGCCCATCACTTGAAAGTAATTCAAGTGTGAAATTAGCATCAGCAATCCCAGGGACAAATAGTCGCAAATAATGATTTGGGGCCTTCTTTTTCACCAATTGCTGCGGTATTCCTGTGATTACAATTTTCTTAGTGGGATCCGAAATTGGATTAACTAAATCTCCACCCAATTTCTGTAAACCCTTGTCACGTTCATCAATTAAATAACTATTGACCCGGCCAGACCTAGCGACAACTTTAACTACAATATTTGCGTCTCCAGGGGCCAAAGAATCCAACTTTATCGATTCAGTTGAGTTCGCTTTTATCGAGATCGTTTTTAGAGCTTGTTCACCGTTTTCGCTCCAGGTGAAAATATCTACGATCGAAAGACTCAGGCCACTATTAACTAAGTAGATTTTACCTTTGCTGCTTACGTCAGAGGTGCCACCAACAAACCATTGCGAAGTTGTTGGTGCAGTACACAGAACCGATCCAGCCCAAACGCCATTTCGACTTTGGAAAGAAACGGGAGTCAATCCTTCAGATTCAACCAAAATAGGGTCTACAACACTTGAATATCTCAGCGTTTTAATTTTTACTAATTTTGTACTCTTATTTCCAACTCGATAAAAGAGAGTCTTCTTGGAAGCTAAAGATGAGATTGTCGTTACCCCAGCCGGATTTGGTGGACAAACCACTGATGGAAAGGACCTTGAAAACTGGCGAGAATTTGTGCTGGCATCGAAAAAATTAGTCATTACCAAGATAGCCGCAAATGCGGTAACCAATATCGCTACTCTTTGAATTTTCAAGTGAGCTCCTTCTCGGAAATCTCACGTTTACGTCGTCCAGCTGGGAGTGCCAAAATAATTAATACCGTCCAGACAATAAATTGCAGGCTTAGCGCTGCGCGCCTAGAGGTTCCATCATGTATCAAAGTAAATTCTCCTGCCTTGATCACTTTAAATTGAGGCAACCCGGCTGCATTCTCGGTGCGCTCAGGATTTATGCCATATTGCAGAATTTGCCAGCCCAAATCATAGTTTTCTGTGAGCGTTATAACGCCTGGGCCAGGAACACTTGTTGTTACTCCTACTCCACCGCTAGCAAGCAAAGTCACGTCGCCTTTAATATCAGTGAAGAAAAGTCGGCCAGTAGGATTACTAATTTTCCAAACAATTCCATCACTGGTTGCGGATGCACGCGCAAAGCCACCGATTGAATCAATTGTGCGAACCACATCTTTATCGATCGGATTCTTGGCAAAAAGATATTTGATTCCGAAATCAGCAAAAGTCTTACTGGTGGATAATCCACTTCCGTCAGTTAGTTCGATAACAGCTTTGGCTATTGCGGGATCTTGGATAGGTGCCACGTCTGGCTCACCTAGCGCGATATCTGATCCTCGAGAAATATAAAATGCCAAAGAAGTGCGATCTCTAATCGTAATCTCACGCAAAACTAGAGTTTTTGCATCGACCTCAACACCTAGATACTCCGGTAAGACATTGACGCTCTTGGTATGCACCGGTGAATTAGATGCTTGCGAGATGCTCCAGATGACTGCGGTTGCCGAATAAGAAAACGTTACTAATAATAAAAGAGCTGACAAAATATGTCGGTAATTTATATTTGTGGCAATTAAGTAATCTCTCAGATCATTCAAGATGATGGTTCCAACGGTTACGGCCGCCAATGTTGCAACTGCTAAAAATATGCCAACCCAAAGTTGAGTAGGAGTACTCGTGCCATTTCCTGCTAGGGAAAACGAACTAGCCAGAACAGCCAGGATCAAGAAGACTAAACCTACTTCTGCGACCTCACGTAACTTAGTGCTGGCAAAGAAACCAACCATTAAAACTAAGGTGAGCGGACTGATTACCCACCAAGGCAACGCCCCTAGTCCGCCCGGATTTCCCAGGAAAGCTAAGTTTGGCCCACCCCCGCCTAATGAAATGCCTGCCTCATAAAAAAAGCGACTGGGGTTAACTATTGCTAGCAATGACCAAGGAGCTGTAGCGATTAATGGCGTTAACAAGAGCGCAATCCGTCGTTTTAATTTTTGGTCAAAAACATCTTTATCTAGATCTGAGTTAAAGGCGCGAAAATCCGTAATTACTCCAAGTACGGTTGTAGCAAATACTGCCAACCAAACCATCAATGAAAATGACGAAGCTACCGAAATAAGTAGTGCAACCGCAAAAATTCTACGCCATGATATTTTTTCAAAGTTATCTAAGTTTGGGATGCTCGAAACTATCCAAGGCAAGAGAACCAAAAATACCAAGCTTGCTAAGCGGCCCGTATTTATGCTGGCTATGGCAACTGGGCTGATCGCGTAAAGAATGCTGGCAGAAACACGAAGCCAAGCATTTGAGGTAATTAGTTTAAGAAAATTATGAGCAGAGAAAGCCATCAGCGCTGGTGACACAAAAATAAATATCGTGATTAAGACTGATGGCTTACCAAAGAAAAAGATTGAAAGCAGCGACAATATTGCAACCCAGGGAGGAGTCGGTGATGAACTTCCCATCCCGATTTGATGCCATGATTCCACGTAGCTTCCCCAGAGCGCGCTGGTTCCATGTGGCGTCGTTGCTAAAGTGCCGCCAATCAAAGACCCCAAACGCGATCTTGATGAAAGCGCAATATAGAGAAAGAGTGAAATCCCTAGTAGAACTTGTGGGCGTTTGAAAATACTTACCCAATTTACGACTTTAGAAGGCGTGAGCAGATCGGCTTCTTCATTAAATTCTTCGTCAAAATCATTATCAGTTGGCATCTTGGCAAATATGCGATTGCGCATAGATTCGAAAAAATTATTTGCGCCGTTACGATATTGGGTTAAACGCGGCGGAATGAAGTCTGCGATAACTCTAGGAGGTAGCAAACGGTGTATCCGGCGTTCTTTACGAGCGGCCCGTAGAATCGCTGGGCGAAAAACCAAAGAAGCAATGGCCAAGACTTCATCGCTTGCATATCCGGGTAACTTAGCTATCAAGTAACCAATCGAACGAATAGCGGCACCAGTTATCAATTGAATAATTAACCAAGGTAGGAGCCAGCTCGAAGAGTTTGCCAAAAGCACGTAAGCGGAATTACGTCGATCAAGAAGGAGTGGGCGATGCAAGAAAGCGCCTTCGACATCGACTGAACGTCTTTCAGATGCAGCAGCTTGGGCATGAAATGCCACAGCATCTGTAACCACAATGATTGAATGACCAGCCATTCGAATTCGCCAACCAAAATCTACATCATCTCTAAATAGCGCTAGCTGTGGGTCATATCCCCCAAGCTCGATAAAGACATCACGTCGAATTAAGGCTCCAGCGGTACTAACAGATAGCACATCACGAATTCCATCATGCTGACCTTGGTCATATTCCTGCGGTTCCAGTCCGGTCCAGCGCGAACCATTATTGGTAATGCTTACTCCGACTTCAAGTAAGTGTGATCGATCATGCCAACCTAATAATTTCGGGCCAGCCATCGCTACATTTGGTCGATCAATTAATTGTGCTAACAACATTTCTAAGGAATCGGATTTTGGCGCACAATCATCGTGAATAACCCAAATCCATTCATTACGTTCATCATTTGATTTTGGAAGTTTCTCAACTGCTTGATAAATCGCATCACCAAATCCAGCATTTCGAGGGAGAGTTAGCACGGGAATTTTCGCAGCTTTTAAAAGATTGGCAGATTTATCAATTGAGCCATTATCTACTGCAACGATTTGATCAATCTTGCGACTTTGTGATGAAAGCGCCGCAACGACCTCAGGCAACCAAGTTGCTCCATCATGAGCCACGATTACTGCCGTTACATGAAACGGGTCAGCTATTTTTGTAGTCGCCATATCTTTATCCGTTGGCGTTGCGATTCCTAGTTAATCGAAATAAATCGATTAAGCAGGGCGACGCTTAAGACGACGTCGCTCCCGCTCGGAGAGGCCGCCCCAAATTCCAAATCGCTCATCATGTGCGAGAGCGTATTCAAGGCATTCAGAACGAACGTCACAGGAAAGGCATACTCTTTTTGCTTCGCGAGTTGAGCCACCTTTCTCCGGAAAAAATGCTTCGGGATCTGTTTGAGCACATAGTGCGCGTTCTTGCCAGGAAAGCTCAACGCTTTCGCCACTGACAAGCTGGATTACAGGACCTAGGGAGGAAGGGTTTTGTGCTGGACGAATCGGCATTAATAACTCTCCACATAAATAGTGGCCCCGCCCTGACGGCGTAAGGCCTTCTCTTAGGTGAATTACACGCGTGTAAGACCATTAAGTCAAGCCCAAACAAGTAGAAAACTAGGCAAATAGGCGCTATTTACGCGTAAAAACTCAAGTAGCGCTTGAGAGTTTCTAAAGTTTAAATTCTGTTAACTCGCCATTTGCTAGATACGCCGCAGTTGCCTCTGTATTTGCAGCCACCGAAGTGTTTGATTCCACAAAAACGTTTTGCAATTTAGAGCCATCACCAATCTTCACGCCGTCTCTGATTATCGATGCAGATATTTCTACATCTTCACCAATCGATACGTTATTTCCAATCGCGGTCGCCCCTGAAATAATTGCGCTCTTGGAAATGTTGCAATTATCTCCAAAAATGTACTCGTGGTCGCCAACATAATCTCGTGAACCTTTAAGTAAAGCTCGAGGAGTTCCCATGTCTAGCCAATATGAGTCATCTAAATATGCCTGGATGATATTTCCGGTGCGTAATAGCTGTGGGAAAATTTCACGTTCTACGCTAACAACTTTACCTAAATCTATTCCCTTAATTACTTGCGGCTTAAAAATATAACAACCGGCATTTATCGTATTTGTAATTGGGCTATCCATTTTTTCAAGAAAATCAGTCACTCGACCATTATTGTCAAAAGGAACGCAACCGTATGGGCGGGCATCAACAACAGTAACTAAATGAAGTGTTGCCGATGCATCGCTTTCTTGATGCAACTTTATTTGCGCTCTCAGATCATGACGGCTCAGTACATCACCATTGAAAACTACGATTGGTTCGTCTGCAGAAATCTCTGAAATTATTAGCTCGGCTGCATTACGAATGGCCCCGCCAGTTCCGAGTGGCGCTTTTTCTTGAGCGTAAATTAATTCCATTCCCCAATTTGAACCATCGCCGAAATATGGCGTAAACGTCTCAGCTAAATAAGAAGTTGCTAGCACTACTTTTGTTATACCAGCAGCTTTTGCAACCATTAATTGGTGTTCAGTAACCGGCAGATTTGCAATAGGCAACATGGGTTTGGGGGTTTTACTGGTGAGTGGAGCTAATCGAGTACCGAGCCCTCCGACTAAGAGAATTCCGATTGGCATCGCTAACCCTTTATAGCTGCAGTGATTCGAGCAGCAGCCTCCGCAATCTGCAAATCTGTAGCAGTCATAGCAATTCGAATATGAGATTTACCCATTGGCCCATAGAAGTTTCCAGGCGTTGCCAAGATTCCCAAGTTAGCTAACCAGTCAACCGAGTCCCAATCACTTTCATTGCGTGAGCACCAGATATACAAACCCGCGTTTGAATATTCAATTTTGAATCCCGCAGCTTCTAGAGCTGGTTTCAATTTGGCACGACGATCGTTATAACGCGTTCGTTGCTCAGCGACATGGATTTCATCACTAAGCGCAACTGTCATCGCTTTTTGAATGGGCAGTGGCACCATCATTCCTGCGTGTTTGCGAACTTCGCGAATTCGGGCAATTAAATTTTTATCTCCGACTAGAAATGCACCTCTGTATCCAGCCATTGAGGAGCGCTTTGAGAGTGAATGTACAGCGAGAATATTTCGATTGTCGCCATTTGTATATTGCAAGATCGAAGTTGGATTCGAAGTATCCCCAAACTCCAAGTAGCACTCATCCGAAACTAAAATAGAATTATTTTGGCGAGCCCATGCAATTACCGCCTGATACTCAATGTCACTGTGGACCCGGCCAGTTGGGTTAGCTGGTGAATTCACCCAAGTTAAATCAGAATTTGGCCAATTATCCGGGTTTATTGCTACAGCAGTCTCTTTAGCAGCTGCCAAAATCGCGCCCACTCGATAAGTTGGGTAAGCAATTTCTGGAAAGTTCACTGACTTTGATTCAAGTAGCGTCGGCAACCAAGCAACTAGTTCTTTAGATCCGATTACCGGTAAAACATCAAAATCTCCAGAAGCCTTTAATTTACTTTTTGCCCATGAAGTTATTGCCGCCCTAAGTTCAGGGGTACCTGCCGTTACTGGATAACTTGGCGAATTTGAATTTTCGCGTAGCGCTACTTGAATAAATTCAGGTGTCGGATCCACTGGTGTTCCTTGCGATAAATCAATGGCACCGCTGGGATGAGAGCGCGCGATTTCGCCATAGGGAGCAAGTGCATCCCAAGGGAAATCTGGCAGCTTCAGGTTTGGGCTTTTCTATTCAGGCTTTACTGGAAGTGAAACTACAGAAGCGTGATCGGTGTTGGTTTGGCCAACTTTGCTAGCGCCACCTGGGGAACCAATTTCTATGAAAAACTCAGTGTTGATTTTGCCGAACTCTTTCCATTGCGCAGGAACATCATCTTCGTAATAAATGGCTTCAACCGGACAGACTGGTTCGCAAGCTCCACAATCTACGCATTCATCGGGCTGGATATATAGCATCCGACTGCCTTCATAAATGCAATCAACCGGGCACTCTTCGATGCAAGACTTGTCTTTAACATCTACACAAGGTTCAGCAATTATGTAAGTCACGAGGAATCCTCCATCTGGTCTGATACTGCGGTAATTGTAATACCAACTGAGCTTTGTTCTCTCTATTAGCATGCGTGGTTTCGCCCGACCCATTGGACAGGCGATATATCCAATGACGATTATCGTTAAGCCATGGGAATTCAGCCGCTACCGCTAGATCGCATGGGTCAGCGCTTCTCTATTAGATTGCGCGACCCTGAGGGTGGCTACCGAGATGTAGTCGGTCACTTAAAAACAGCAACCAGTTTAGTAAATCGCAAAGGTGAAGAGATCTCCTTTGACCCGGAGAAAATTTTCATCTGGCGTGAAGTTATAGAACGGCCTGCTTTGGCCGGCAAAGGCGCGCCCCTAACTTTGCGAGTCTTTGAGTTGGATCAAATCTGTAACTTAACTTGGCCAGCGATTGAGAATTTGGAAAATTCAGGTTGGCTCATGCGCGCAGCTAGCGGTGTAACCAATCGGGCTAATTCTGTTCTACCACTTGCCGCAAGTCTTGAGACTGGGCCGCTTGTTAACTTTGATGAAAAACTTAAATTGGCTCAAGATTTTTATAGAAAACGCAACTTGCCTACAATTTTTCAGATTGCGTATCCATCTTGGCAAGTTTTAGCCGACAAATTAATTTCTATCGGTGCTGTGGAAACCCTTCGTGGCAACACAATGGTTGCTGACTTAACTTCACATAAGCAAAAGAGGGAATCTGGATTTGAAGTTACCGAATCAGATCAATTCAGTAATGAGTGGTTGGGATTATCACCCGTAGCAGGAATCGAAAAAATTCTTTCTGGTTGTGCTGCAACTTATTTAACACTCGTTAAAAATGATCAAACTGTTGCCACCTGCAGAATTGCTTTAGCTTTGGATTGGTCTTCGTTAACTCGAGTTTATGTACATCCAGATTTTCGGGGACAGGGATTAGGCAAGGAAATTGTGGCTGCTGCGCTCGAAAGCAGCTTCGAGCAAGGCGCTACAAAGGCAGTGCTGCAGGTTGAAGCAAATAATGCGACCGCTATTGGTATTTACGAATCTTTAGGATTTAATTTTCACCATGAGTACTCGTACTTGGAATTGAAATAAGTATGCTTAAAATTTACGATACCCAAAGTCGCTCCGTAAAAGAGGTAGTCACAAATAGCGAGGAAGTCACAATTTATTGTTGTGGGCCAACTGTCTATCGCGATGCACACGTAGGAAATCTTCGAACTTTTCTCCTATCTGATTTGATTCGCAGAACCCTCGAGATTCGTGGTAAAACTGTAAATTTGGTACAAAACATAACTGATGTTGGACACATGGCAGAAGATCTAAACCCTCAGGATAAAATGCTCACTCAGGCAAAATTAGAAGCAATTGACCCATTTGAAATTGCCCGTAAGTATGAGGCGAATTTTCATAAGGATCTAGCGCTTCTGAATATCAAGCCAGCCAGAAATTATCCTCGCGCAAGTGACTCAATTGATTTAATGCACAGATTGATAACTAAGTTGATCGAACTTAACAATGCATACATTGGCTCTGATGGTTCGGTTTACTTCGCCGCTGAGAGTTTTATTAGCTACGGCGCCATTAGCGGTAATCGCCTTAAGGACTTAAAACCCGGTCATCGTTATGAATACACAGATGAAGGCGGTAAACGCTTTCATGCCGACTGGGCACTTTGGAAACTTGCTGGCGAGCGCACTGAAATGGTTTGGGATTCACCCTGGGGCCGCGGGTTTCCTGGATGGCATATTGAATGCTCGGCCATGTCTCTTGATTTATTGGGTGCTGAAATTGATTTACATATAGGTGGAATTGATCTGCGATTTCCTCATCACGAGAACGAGCGCGCGCAAACTAATTCTGTTACGGGACTGGAAACAGTAAAACTTTGGGTACATGGGGAGCATCTTCTTTTCGAGGGTCGCAAGATGGCTAAAAGCAGTGGAAATGTTGTTTTGTTAAGTGATATTGCCTCACGTGGTTTTGATCCGCTTTCTCTGCGCTTTTGTTTATTGGAAAATCGATATCGATCTCAGATGGACTTGACATGGGATTCTGTTGAAGCAGCAAATGCAACTCTAAAGCGATGGCGCCGAAGCGGCCTGGGTCAATCTAAAGAAGCTCGAATTGACGTTGAGATTTTGACTGCCTTTGAAAATGATTTAGATACTCCCCGAGTGATGCAACGTTTAAGATCAGTTGAAAAAGACCAGCAGCTAACTACTGCAGAGAAAGCTGCAATATTTAGCTACGCCGATCAAGTTTTAGGCCTTGATCTAGATCGTGAAGTAGTCGCGCCTGAACTATCTATCGAATTAGTCCAACTATTGGCTGACCGAGACTTAGCGAGAAGTTCGAAGAATTGGGGCGAGAGTGATCGAATTCGAATTGAATTGGAAAGCGCCGGATTGATAATTAATGACACTGCCGACGGACAAGAATGGGAAATGCGCTAAACCGGTAAAAGAACTGCGATCACTAGTGAAAGCGATCCCAGTAATATTAATAACGAACCAGCTAAATCTCCTTGAATTAAAAGTTCGCCTCCGACTCCTAGCATTGAACCCTGCACAACTATATATAGCCAAAATACTGCAGCGATAATTTTATACTTTCGTAATTGCCAGCTCCGAGATAGTGACCAAATTCCAACAATCGTTCCGGTTAAACCAATTATCAATCCAAGTGGAAAAAGAAATATATGTAGCAATGTTGCGCTCACTCCCAGCAGAGCGCCCGCGATTGCGGCATAAATAATTCTCATTACTTCAAATTCACGCCAGCAAATAGGTCTGTTTCGCGACCATCGCTATTAAAAGGTGCATATGCATCACCTTTGACAAGCGAGTAGAACTCATTACCCCAAACTTGCAGACCCAACTGATTAGAAAGTGCAAAGAAAGGCCCATCTAATTCAATCTGAGTAGCATGCGCTTTCATAGCAGCCATTTTGGCATCGACATAGTCATTTGCATCCACAACTGCCGTCACAAGCTCGTCCGCCTTAGCAAATGGCAAGTCATCCACATTTTCAACCCCGAAAAAGTTTGAGCCCACTTCTTTCATAGCTGCAATCCCCTCGGCCAATACCGATTTAGGAGTGGCATTCCAATAAATTTTCGAAATCTGCCAGTCTTTTGATAACTCGGCAGCTCGCATTGCTACGCGGTGCGCTTGAATATGATCTGGGTGACCATAACCCCCGATTTCATCATAGGTGATTAAAATATGTGGCTTAACTTCATGAATAATTTCTACTAATAACTTGGCCGCCTCATCAAGATCTGCTTGCCAAAAACAATCACTTCGATTATTTGGATCGGTTCCCATCATTCCGCTATCGCGGAACTCTATTTTACCGGCACCTAAAAATCGATGATCTGTTACGCCAAGTGCCTTCATGGCATCAGCCAGTTCAACTTCGCGATGTGGGCCAAGTTGGTCGCTCTCGTGTGCAGCTAAGTATGCCAATTGCGGAACTAAGACTTCACCTTCCTCGCCTCTGGTGCATGTAACTAAAGTGATTTGCGCTCCAAGATCGGCATACATTGCCATAGTGGCGCCATTGTTAATCGTTTCATCATCAGGATGAGCATGCACCAACAGTGCGCGATAACCTTTATATGGCTGATTCATTAATACACCGGCAATGTTTTATCGATTTGTTTTGCCCAAGCAATTACTCCGCCGCTTACATGTGTGGCATCGGCAAATCCAGCGCCCTTTAAGATCGCTAAACATTCGGCTGATCGCACACCTGATTTGCAGTGCAGAATGATTGGTTTATCTTGTGGCAAATTAATTAAGGCTGTGCCATCCAAGAATCCTTGCTTTGGAATCAAAGTGGAACCTGGAATTCGTACAATCTCAAATTCACTGGGTTCGCGTACGTCAATTAAGAAGAACTTCTCGTTTCCATCAATCTTGTTCTTCAACTCAGAAACCGAAATCGTGGCGTCTTTGACTGCTACTTCGGCAGCATCAGATAACACACCACAAAAAGCTTCGTAATCAGGCAAAAGCGCAGTCTGGATTGGCTGCTCAGAACAAATTGGGCAGTTCGGATCCTTGCGCACTTTTATTTTGCGATAACTCATCTCTAGGCCGTCATAAATCATTAGTGAGCCAATTAGCGGTTCGCCAATTCCAGTAATTACTTTGATTGCTTCAGTTGTTTGAATGGACCCAATTGACGCACAGAGAACACCAAGTACGCCACCTTCAGCACAGCTAGGCACCATTCCTGGAGGCGGTGGCTCTGGATATAGGCAGCGATAACACGGACCATATTCAGCCCAGAAAACGCTAGCTTGACCGTCGAAGCGATAGATAGAACCCCACACATATGGCTTCTTCAGGAGCACGCAAGCATCGTTTACTAAATAGCGAGTTGCAAAATTATCGGTGCCGTCAACGATGATGTCATATTGTGAAAAAATTTCCATCACATTTGAAGTATCAACTCTAGTCTCATGCAACACTACATTTACATAAGGATTTATCTCAGAAATTTTTTCTTGTGCGCTCTTGGCTTTACTCTTTCCAATATCTGATTGTCCATGAATAATCTGACGCTGCAGATTTGATTCATCAACGGTATCAAACTCAACGATTCCAATTGTTCCGACACCGGCGGCAGCCAAATACATAAGAGCCGGTGAACCTAATCCGCCTGCACCAACACAGAGCACTTTGGCATTCATTAAACGGGCCTGGCCAGCCATCGCTAAATCCGGAATAATTAAATGTCGGCTATAGCGGCGAACTTCATCGACCGTGAGTGCTCGACCTGGCTCTACTAATGGTGGAATCTTCATAACTATTGCCTCATTTGATGCTCAATTGGTAACTTGGTTACGACGCTATTCTGCCTTAGAAGGTCCCATGGTTGCTAATTGCAATAGGTTTGCGAATCATGGAAGAGGTGTAATTTCATAGATTTGCCTCTAGCATTAGCTCAATGAGCACAACAGATGCACGTGATAATAAGTCGCGTTTACCTAGAGATGAACGACGTGCGCTTTTACTAGCGGCCGCACTTGAAGTATTTACCGCCGCCGGTTACCACAGTGCCGCAATGGATGAAATTGCAGACCGTGCCGGAGTAAGTAAGCCAGTCCTTTATCAACATTTCCCATCTAAGTTGGAACTGTATTTGGCAGTTCTCGATTTACACATTGACTCGTTGGTTTTTCAAATCCAACGAGCAATCGCATCGCACACTGAAAATGCTGACCGAGTCCGCGCGACGGTCGATGCCTACTTTGATTTCATCGAAAGCGAAGGCGAAGCATTCCGCTTACTTTTCGAAAGTGATA
>Ga0114978_10002774_pt1 | contig 14439 bp, 16 predicted proteins | sample S_140212_EF_Meta_FD_87027 | JGI IMG/M metagenome (GOLD analysis project Ga0114978, IMG submission 87027) | Freshwater microbial communities from Lake Simoncouche, Canada to study carbon cycling - S_140212_EF_MetaG | ecosystem: Environmental > Aquatic > Freshwater > Lake | place: Lake... | reverse complement strand
GTGGGCTGCTGTTGGCCCTGACCGATGATGTCTTGCACCTGCTCGCGCACGGCATCCAGAGAAATACCGAGGGACTCCAGCGCCTTCGCGGCGACACCCTCGCCTTCGTGAATGAGGCCGAGCAAAATGTGCTCGGTACCGATGTAGTTGTGGTTGAGCATCTTGGCCTCTTCTTGGGCCAAAACGACGACGCGACGAGCGCGGTCTGTAAATCTCTCAAACATCTTAAAACTCCCATCGGCATCCACCAGCGCAGTGGGTGCTTGTTTTCGAGAATAACCAGAAGAACGCTGTCTTTGTGGCCCTGTTCGCCTACGGCGTGCAAAGTCACCCGTTGTGTTCGCCCACGGCGTGCAAAGTACGCTGGAGGGCATGAGCATCCTGTCGCCACGCACCGTTCCCCTCGGTGGCGTTCGCGCCATGACCGTGCGGCGCACATTGCCTCAACGGGGTCGTTTGACCATCGGGGCGTGGTGCTTTCTCGACCATTTTGGGCCGGACCCGGTGACAGAATCGGAGGGGATGGTGGTGCCACCCCATCCGCACACCGGGCTTCAGACGGTGACCTGGCTCTTTGCCGGGGAGGTCGAGCACCGGGACAGCGTCGGCAGTCGGCAGCTCATCACGCCGGGATCCGTGAACCTCATGACGGCGGGGGCGGGAATCTCGCACTCCGAGGTTTCGCTGGCCTCCGCGAAGACGGTTCACGGCGTTCAGCTGTGGGTTGCCCTGCCGGATGCGGATCGCCACGATGCCCCCTTCTTTGAGCATCACGTTGCACCGCGCGTCATGCTCGGGGATGCCCAGCTGACAGTTTTCGTGGGGGAGCTTGCGGGGATTTCCTCGCCGGCGACGACCTTTAGCCCGCTCGTCGGAATTGAGATTGTGGCTACGGCCAACTCATCGTTCGTGGTGCCGGTTGATGTGACCTTCGAGCACGGCATCCTTGTTGACGCCGGCGAGATCATCGTGAACGGCGAGGCCGCGACGCAGGATGAACTCGCGTTCTTCGATGTGGGAACGAACGAGCTGCGGATTCAGGCCGGGGAGACAGCCGTGCGGCTGGTTCTCATTGGCGGGACGCCCTTCACTGAGGAACTGGTGATGTGGTGGAACTTTCTGGGACGCAGCCATGACGAGATTGTGGCCTTTCGTGCGCAGTGGCACAGCGACGTCATTGACGGAGGGGATGACGTCGGGATATTTGGTCACGTTGACTATGACGGGTCGGCACTCCCCGCTCCTGAAATGCCCCATGTGAAGTTGCGACCGAGGAGAATGTCGTCATGACCGAAATAGTTCACCCGGAATCGGTAGAGCGCTTTCGCGCGGCGTTGAAGCTGCACGGTGGGCGCGGTGATGTTGTTCGACTAGATGACAATGCCCACACCGCGCAGGCGGCGGCCGACGGCTTGGGGATTACGCGAGCGCAGATTGCCAACTCGCTGGTGTTTCTGGCCGACGGGGAGCCGGTGCTGGTGATGTCATCCGGGGGTCATCGAGTCGACACAAAGAAGATCTCGGCCGCGTTCGGCGGCAAGAAAATCACGAAAGCTAACGCCGATGACGTGCGGGCCGCAACCGGCTATGTGATTGGCGGGGTCTCCCCCGTGGGGCTGGCGACACAATTACCGACGTTGGTCGATACTTTTCTTGCTCAGTTCGACACAATTTTTTCGGCGGGAGGACATCCGGCGTATGTGTATGAAACGACCTATTCCGAGCTTGTGCGCATGACCGGCGGAACTCCCACGGACGTCGCCGAAGAGGGCTAGAAGAACTATTGCAAGGCTGAGGTGAGCCGGGCGAGCCCGTCGAGGACGGTGGAGCGAAGGGGCTGCTTCATCCATTCTTCGAGCGAAAGCTGGCGGCTGTCATCGCGGTAGCGCTGTTCAACGGCACGCATCTGGTCGACGAAGGATGCCCCGCGCACCATGAGCGAAACTTCGAGGTTCAAGCTGAAAGAGCGCATGTCCATGTTGCTGGAGCCAATCACCGCGACATCATCGTCGATGCTGATGTGCTTGGAGTGCAGAATCGTCGGGGCCTTGTAGAGCCAGATGATGACGCCCGCGCGCAGGAGCGCCTCGTAGTAGGAGCGTTGGGCGTGATAGACGAGTGCCTGGTCGCCCTCTTCGGAGACAAACAGCTCTACCCGCACCCCGCGTTGCGTCGCCGTTGTGACCGCATACAGGAGCGACTCATCAGGAACGAAGTACGGCGATGTAATGATGATCTTTTCTTGGGCGGAATACAGCAACGCCAGAAACATGCGGAGGTTGTTCTCTTCGGCGAAGCCCGGACCGCTTGGAACAATCTGGCAGTCGAGGGTCTCCCCCGACGTCACCGACTCCATGGGTTCGGCTTCCCTGGTGAGAAGCACGTCGGTCTCGCTGTACCAATCGGTGATGAAGATGGCGTTAAGGCCCGCGACGATGGGACCGCGCAGGCGCACCATGGCATCTTTCCAGTGCAGGCCGCGTTTGATGTTTCCCTTTTTTAGGTAGCTGGAGTCGATGAGGTTCTGGGAACCCATCCATCCGGTGACGCCATCAATAATGACTAACTTGCGGTGATTGCGCAGGTCGGGTCGCTCGTACTTGCCCTCCAAAGGAAGGAAGGGAAGCATCAGATGCCAGTTCACGCCAATGGCGGTGAGACGTTTCTTGGTCTGTCGGTAGCCAACCGTGCGAAGGGCCGCCACGTGATCAAAGAGCACGCGCACCGTGACGCCACGGGTGACAGCATTGGCCATGGCCTGAAAAATTGGCTCCGTGACGGAGTCGGAGGACAGAATGTAGAACTCGACGTGCACGAACCGTTTGGCCGCGTCGATATCCGCCGCAATGTCGGAGATGCTCTTCTCGTAATCGATCTGCAGGCTGGCGGTGTTACCGCCGACCATGGGCATGGAACCCAAATTGTGATTCAGCTCCACAATCGAATCGAGCCACGGCGGCCATGCTTGAACCTTGGCGACGCGCTCCATGCCCTCGGTGGAGTCGATGATGAACTGGTTAATTTCGCTTTGACGGTGCCGGCGGCGGCGACCGAGCCGCGGGCTTCCAATCAAGAGAAAGAGCAGAACTCCCACGTAAGGGATGAAGAAGATGGCCAACAACCACGCCATGGCGGAGGTGGGGCGGCGGTTGCGCGGCACGATGATGATCGCCGTGACACGGATGGCCAGGTCAAGAAGGACCGCCGCAGCGGCAATCCAAAATGACAGGGTGTTCAAACTTATGACCCCTGGGGGGTGGTTGTGGGCAGGCCGCGCTTGGCTCGTTCTTCGGCCTCAATGCGAACACGAACCTCACGTTCGGTGCGATCGGAGCGCATAATCGAGCGAATAATCAGCCAAAAGAGCAGGCCGAGGAGCACGGTCGGAGTGAGAGACCAGAGTGCATTAAGCCAGAAGTTATCCATCGTGGCTTCAGCCTACTGGGGCGAGCTGACTACTTGACGAGAGGAAAAAGAATCGTTTCGCGAATTCCCAAACCGGTAATGGCCATGAGGAGGCGGTCAATTCCCATTCCCATGCCGCCGGTGGGAGGCATGCCGTGCTCCAACGCACGCAAGAATTCCTCATCAAGAGGCATTGCCTCGTCATCGCCGGCCGCACTTTGCCCAGCCTGCTGCACAAAACGCTCTCGCTGAACGACGGGGTCCACAAGCTCCGAGTAGCCGGTGGCCAACTCGAATCCACGAATGTAGAGGTCCCATTTCTCGACGACGCCCCGGATGGTGCGGTGATCGCGCACAAGGGGGCTCGTTTCGACCGGAAAGTCCATGACGAAGGTCGGGCGCTCAAGGCCACCCTTCACGAAGTGCTCCCACAGCTCTTCGACCAGTTTTCCGTGGTTGGGGGCGGCCACTTCGATGTCGAGGGAATCGGCAAGTTTCTGGAGAACGGCCATGGTTGTTTCGGGGGTGATCTCGATGCCGGCCGCCTCAGAGAGGGAGTGGTACATGCTGATGCGATCCCATTCGCCGCCGAGGTCATACTCGGTTCCATCGGCCCAGGTGACGACGTGGGAACCTGCAACGGCGAACGCCGCATTCTGGATGAGCTTTTGCGTCAAAGCGGCGATGGACGTGTAGTCACCGTAGGCCTCGTAGGCCTCGAGCATCGCGAATTCTGGGGAGTGGGTAGAGTCGGCGCCCTCGTTGCGGAAGTTGCGGTTGATTTCGTAGATGCGGTCAATGCCGCCGACGACGGCACGCTTCAGGAACAACTCCGGCGCAATGCGCAAAAAGAGTTCCATGTCGAAGGCGTTCGAGTGCGTGGCAAAGGGGCGAGCCGAGGCACCGCCGTGCATAACCTGCAGCATGGGAGTCTCCACCTCGACGAAGTCGAGTTTGGTGAAGGTTTCGCGCAACGACGCGACAGCCTTGGCGCGGCTCAGCACCGTGGTGCGGGCAGCCTCACGCACGATGAGGTCGAGATAGCGAGAGCGAACCCGCGACTCCTCGCCAAGCTCATTGTGCAGGTTGGGGAGCGGAAGAAGGGACTTGGTAGCCATCTTCCAACCGGTGGCCATGACCGAGAGTTCGCCGCGACGCGAAGAAATAACCTCGCCCGTCACGCAGACGTGGTCGCCAAGGTCAACCAGATCTTTCCACAGCTCCAAGGATTCTTCGCCCACTTCAGCCAGTGAAATCATGGCCTGGATGCGGCTACCGTCGCCGGACTGGAGGCTAGCAAAACACAGCTTTCCCGTGTTACGAAGGTGCACAATGCGCCCGGCAAGACCCACCACAACGTCGGTCTTGGCATCGGCTTCGAGGCCGCCGAAACGCTCCCTCACGGAGGGAATCGTGTCGGTTACGGGCACGGCCACAGGGTACGCCTCTAGTCCGAGGGCGATGAGGCGGTCGCGCTTAGCCAAGCGAACAGCCTTCTGTTCGCTCACTTCTTCGGCGGAAAGCTCCTCGTTTTCGGCGGGGGCTGCGAGGGGAGGAGTGGGGGCGGATTTCTCGCTCATGCGTGGGGATGTCCTTTACGAATCGACGGCGGGCACGCCGAGAAAAAGATTGTCGGTATCTATGAGGCGGGTCGCGCCAATAACCGCGGCTATCACGGCAGTGACGTGGCCTTGGAAATCATCGCTGACAGCCTCGAAGGTTTCGGGATCGACGAGGTCGAGATAATCAAGTCTAGCCAGCGGGGCCTGCGCAAAGACGTGACGGCCGGCTGCCCGAGCGGCCGCGGCGCCGTGGGAGGCGTTCAGGGCCACGGCGGCGAGCGCCTCAGGCATCACATGGGCGAGGCGTCGCTGGTCTTCATCGAGAAAACGGTTGCGACTGGAAAGGGCCAAACCGTCTTGCTCCCGCACCGTGCGCACGACATCGAGTTCTACCGGCATTCCCTGCTGGGCAATCATCTGTCGAACGAGAAAGACCTGCTGAGCATCTTTTTGGCCAAAAACCGCGACAGTGGGGCCAACAATGTCGAAGAGCCGGGCGACGACCGTGAGCATGCCATCGAAGTGCGTGGGGCGGGCAGCACCCTCGAAAGCGGTGCCCGCAGCGCCGGCGTGCATTGCGGGAATCTCGACTCCCGGCGGATACATCTCGGTGGCATCCGGAGCAAAGACGTAGTCGATGCCCTCGTCGGCCAGCAACGCAACGTCGGCTTCCAGCGTGCGCGGATAACGGTCAAAGTCTTCACCGACGCCAAACTGCAACGGGTTCACGAAGATTGACACCACCACAACCTCGGCCAGCGTGCGAGCATGCCGAATCAGTTCGAGGTGTCCGGCGTGCAGTGCCCCCATCGAGGGAACAAGGGCGATGCGGTGCCCATCGTGGGCATGACGAATCTGCTGGGCCTCGCGCACGGAATGCAAAATTTTGGGCAGAGCGCTCACGGCTACAGCTCGCCTTCACGTTCGATAAAAGTGAGGCCGTTGAGGTTGCCGCCCGAAATGTCGCCCCGGGCGGCCAAGGCGTTATCGACGGCGGATCGAATCAGGGGAGCAAGGATGCGTCCGGGGCGATCGACCCCAATGGCGGCCAGTAGCGCCGTCGATTGTTCGACAATGGCGGCGGAAAACTGAGAAGCGGTGGCAATCGCCTCGGCGTATTCGGCACGTCTGCTTTCGGCAATAACGATAGGCTCGCCACCCATCTCGACAGCCAGGGCCTGGGCGATGGGCAAGACCGGAGCCGCCGCCGTGACGGCGATATAACACTCGCTCAAGCGCGCGAGGTCCATGCTGGTTCCTGTGAAGGACATTGCCGGATGCAGGGCGAGCGCAATGACGCCGGCCGCAATCGCGGGAGCCAGAACGCTCGTTCCGTAAAGCGGCGAGGTGTGGGCGACGATCTGCCCGGGTTGCCAGGCCCCCGCGCGAGCGAGGCCCGCGATGAGATCCGGGAGTTCCTCATCCGGAACCGCTAGGAGAACAAGCTCACTGAGCTCGACGAGACGGGGAACTTCCATGATGGGGACTCCTGGCAGCATTGCCTGAGCCCGCTCACGACTGTGGTCAGAAATTGCGGAGATGCCCACCAGAGCGTGGCCGGCTCCCGCCAGTGCGGCGCCCAGAACGGGGCCGACACGACCGGCACCGATGATGCCCACACCGAGGCGTCCGTCACGATCACGCGGCTGGTTCACGAGCGACTTTCTCCCGGGGGTCTTGCGGATCCTCCGGTGGCAGGGTGCACAAGAATTCGGCAATGAGCCCCGCCGCAACGAGGAGTGCCGAGGCGACCATCTCGGAGATGACGAGAGTACTCATGGCCACCGACGGCGAAATGGGGCGCCCGAGCAAAAAGATCAGAATTCCGGATGCCGCTCCCAGCATCAACGACCCGGCCAAGCTTGACGCCTTCGCGAACACGGCAACGCGCAAGGCGTAAAAAGGATCGATGGGCGCCTTGCGCTTGCCCGTCACCGATCGACGGACCGGAATTGCCAGCAGCAAGACGGCAATCGCGATGGGAACCAAGGTCAGTGTGAGACTCAACGGCGGGAGCACAACATTGGCGCCGGTGGACTGTAACAGGAGCTCCAGAAGGTAGGCGAGGACGCCACCGGCGAGTGCGAGTGCCAGGAGAGCCGAGACGCGGGTGCGCTTCACAATCCCACCGCCGCTTCGACGTGCAGGCGAACGGGGTCGGCGCAAAAAGCGATGAGTTCATCGACGTATCCTCGGCCGGGAAGAGCCGCTCCGGGGTCCACTTCTAACCAGGGGGCCAGCACGAAGGAGCGTTCGGCTGCTCGCGGATGGGGCAGCGTCAATGTCTCGTCACTCATGTCGAGCAGGTCAAACGTGATGATGTCCAGATCAAGCGTGCGGTCACCCCAGCGCACATGGCGGGTGCGGCCGTGGGCATGCTCAATGGCGTTCAACGCTGCGAGGAGAGCGTGGGGATCGAGGCGGGTTTCCACCAGGGCGACCGCGTTCAGGTATTCCGGAGCGTCCAGATCGACACCGTCCGGTTTCACCGCCGCTGACTCGACGAGCGAGGAAAGAATAATCAGGGTTGTTCCGGGCAGAGCATCGATCTCGGCGGCCGCGGCGCGAATCGATCCGGCGCGATCACCCAAATTGGCCCCAAAGGCGATGACGGCGCTGTGCGATTCTGACGTGGGCTGCGACGCGTTACTCACCGTCGTCGCCTCACGATCGTGACCGACACGTCGCCGAAGGGCACCGAAATCGGGGCCTGAGGTTTATGAATCGTGACCTCTGTTCGGGTGACAGCTTCATGGGCCAAAACCACGCTCGCGACCCGCTCGGCTACCGTTTCGATCAGGTCAACCGGGCTGGTGGCCACGGCTGCGGCAACCTCCTCGGCGAGCTCGCCGTAATGAACCGTGCGGGCGAGGTCATCGGCGCTGGAGGCGGCCGACAGGTCGAGCCAGGCGACGACATCCACTATGAATTCTTGGCCATTTTCACGTTCGAAATCGAAGACGCCATGGTTAGCGTGAACGCGCAGGCCCGAAAGCGTTATCCGGTCTTCGTTGAGAACAGGGGTGTCGCTCATGAGCTCGCCCCCTCTGCGCGGGATGTGGCGCCGTGCTCCCATGACTCCAACACCCGAAGGGCAGCGTACGTGCGGGCGACGGCGTGCACGCGAACACCCCACGCTCCGGCCTGTGCAGCGAGAACACTCACGGCCACCGTTGCGGCATCACGATCCTCCATGGTGGCGTCATCGGGCAAGAGGGAGCTGAGGAAACGCTTGCGGGAAGCCCCCACGAGGAGGGGGTAGCCGAGAGCTTTCAATTCCCCGAGACGACCGAGCATCTGCCAATTATGTTCCGCGTTCTTTGCAAAGCCCAGCCCGGGATCGACAATCAGTTGCTCGGGCCTCACCCCATCGGCCACAAGCGCGGTGACACGGTCTCCTAGTTCACGCGTGATGTCGCTGGGCGCATCTTTGTAGAGGGCTTGGGCATCCATCTCGACAGAGTGACCACGCCAGTGGCTGGCAATAAACGTTGCATCGGATTCGCGAACAACTCTGGCCATAAAGAAATCAGCGATTCCCCCCGACACATCGTTAATGTAGGTGGCCCCGAAGTCAATGGCCTGCAACGCCGTGGAGGCGTTCATGGTGTCAACGCTGACCTTTACCCCCGCGCGAGCCAAGGCTCCGATGACAGGGATGACGCGCAACTGCTCTTGCTCCAGAGTGACACGCGCGGCACCGGGGCGAGTGGACTCTCCCCCCACATCAACGATGTCGGCGCCTTCTTCGACGAGTTCAAGGCCACGCCTAATTGCCGCTTCCGTATCAAGGTAGATGCCACCGTCACTAAAAGAGTCGGGGGTGACGTTCAGAACGCCCATGATGAGGGTGCGGTGGCGAGGCGCGACCGGTGCGCCAGGGGCCACGTGGGCGCCGCCGTCAGCCACGAGGGCCGCCTATCAGTGCCATCAACTCTGCGCGAGCATGCACATCGGCGAGCTCTCCCCGAGACGCCATCGTGATGGTGCGCGTGTTGGGTTGCTCGAGTCCGCGCGCAGCAACGCACTGGTGGGCTGCGTCTAACACAACTAAGACGCCACGAGCGTGGAGACCCTCCTCGAGGGCATCGGCAATCTGCTCGGTCAAGCGTTCTTGCACCTGGGGCCGAGCCGCAAGGGTAGCCACGACTCGGGGAAGCCGGCCAAGGCCCACAACTTTATGGCGCGGCAAATAGGCCACATGGGCAACACCAATAAAGGGCAGCAGGTGGTGCTCACAAATCGAACGAAAAGAAATGTCTGTCAGGACCACGGCGTCGGAAAGCTCCGAAACGGCAAGCGTGTCGCTCAGATGATCCACTGGATCAGCCCCGATACCGGCGAAGAATTCTTCATACGCATCAGCAACGCGAGCCGGCGTTGTCGTGAGGCCTTCCCGTGACGGGTCCTCCCCGATCGCGCGCAAAAGCTCCATGACAGCCGCTTCGATGCGGGCCTTGTCGACAGTCATTTATTAACCCTAGGCGTTGGGTGCCGTTGGCTTCTCGGCCGCAGGCTTCTTCGCGACGGGCTTGCGGACGGCAGGCTTGCGCACGGCCGGCACCGTCGCAACGGGAGCCTCCACAACCGCTTTCGGAGCAACGGCCTTCTTGACCACAGGCTTCGTGGCGGCTGGCTTCGTGGCTCCAGACTTCGTGGCGGCTGGCTTCTTGGCAACGGTTTTCGGAGCGGCAACCTTTTGGGGAACAGCAACGGGAGGCACGTTCGAAACGGGACGAGCTTCGCTGGAAAGCCATTGGGGACGCTCGGGCAGCTTGCGGACATCTTCAAAGATGGTCGCGAGCTGATCGTGGTCGAGGGTCTCTTTTTCGAGCAACTCCGTGGCGAGGCGATCGAGAACGTGGCGGTTATCGTTGATAACCTTCCACGCCTCCGTGTGAGCGGCATCAATCAGGAGACGAACTTCGGTGTCGATGCTCATCGCCAACTCGTCGGAGTAGTCACGGGAGTGCCCCATGTCGCGGCCCATGAACACTTCGCCCGAACCACCGCCGAGCTTGACGGCACCGACCGTGGCGCTCATGCCGTATTCGGTGACCATCTTGCGGGCAATGCTCGTGGCCTTTTCGATGTCATTCGACGCTCCCGTAGTGGGGTCGTGGAAGACGATTTCTTCGGCAACGCGGCCACCCATCGCATACGTGAGCTGGTCGAGAAGCTCGTTGCGCGTAATCGAATAGCGATCTTCGAGGGGCAGCACCATGGTGTACCCCAGGGCGCGCCCACGGGGAAGAATCGTGACCTTCGTGACGGGGTCTGTGAAGTTCATGGCTGCCGCCGCCAGGGCGTGACCACCCTCGTGGTACGCCGTGATGAGCTTCTCTTTGTCACGCATGACGCGGCTTCGACGCTGAGGGCCCGCGATGACGCGGTCGATGGCCTCATCGAGAGCACGGTTATCAATAAGTTGCGCGTTGGAGCGAGCCGTTAGCAGCGCGGCTTCGTTCAACACGTTCGCAAGATCGGCCCCGGTGAAACCGGGGGTCTTGCGCGCGACAACTTCAAGGTCAACACTCGCCGAGAGGGGCTTGCCCTTTCCGTGGACCTCAAGAATCTTGCGGCGGCCTTCGAGATCCGGAGCGTCGACACCAATTTGACGGTCGAAGCGACCGGGGCGCAACAGTGCGGGGTCAAGAATGTCGGGCCGGTTGGTTGCCGCGATCATGATGACGTTCGCCTTCACGTCGAAGCCATCCATCTCCACCAGCATCTGGTTGAGAGTCTGCTCGCGCTCGTCGTGACCGCCACCCATTCCGGCTCCACGGTGACGACCGACGGCATCAATCTCATCGATAAAGATGATGGCCGGAGCGTTTTGCTTCGCCTGCTCGAAAAGGTCACGCACACGGGAAGCACCGACACCGACGAACATTTCTACGAAGTCAGATCCCGAAATCGCGTAGAACGGAACACCGGCTTCTCCGGCAACGGCCCGAGCCAGAAGGGTCTTTCCGGTTCCGGGAGGGCCATACAGCAGCACTCCCTTGGGGATGCGAGCGCCAACGGCTTGGAAGCGCGCGGGATCGGTGAGGAAGTCTTTGATTTCCTTCAACTCTTCGACGGCCTCATCGGCGCCGGCAACGTCCGTGAAGAGAACCGTGGGGGTCTCCTTGGTCACGAGCTTGGCGCGAGATTTGCCGAACTGCATGACACCCTTGCCACCACCTTGCATGGAGGACAGCATCCACCAGAAGAATGCACCAATCAGCAGGATGGGGAGGAGGAAACCGAGCGTGGAAAGGAGCCAGTTATCTTTGGGGACCTCGTCGTTGAAGCCGTCGGAGAGGCTGGCGGCCGAAACGGCATCCACCACCTGAACGCCACGCGGGGCGACGTAGAAGAACTGAACCTGCTCGCCGTACTTGGCATCGGCCTTTGCCAGCGTGAGGTCAACGCGTTGGTCGACATCAACGATGGTGGCGGTGGTGACCTTGCCGTCGCTGAGGAACTTCAGGCCCTGGTCAGTGGTGACCTGCTGGTACCCGGACATGGTGATGAGGCTGGAACCGATCCAGACAGCGACAACCGCCAAGATGATGTACAACAGCGGTCCGCGCAAAAGTTTCTTGAAATTCATGGTGACCTAAATCTATCGGTGAGAGATGAGCAATCCACTGAGTGTTTGCCGAGGGCGGAATTGCTTAGGCGTGAGGGTCTTCGCCGCCATAGACGTGCGGAGACAGCACAGCGACTCCGCGAATGTTGCGGTAGTCCTCCGCATAGTCGAGGCCATAGCCCACAACGAATTCGTTCGGGATGTCGAAACCGAGGTATTTCACGTCGACGGGCTCTTTGACGGCGTCAGGTTTGCGGAGCATGGCGCACACCTCGATGGAGGCAGGACCGCGCGATTGTAGGTTGCCAATGAGCCAGTTCAAGGTGAGGCCCGAGTCAATGATGTCCTCGACGATAAGCACGTGACGCCCCGCAATATCGGCGTCAAGATCCTTGACGATTCGGACTACTCCCGATGATTGCGTGCTGGCACCGTAGGAGCTGACGGCCATGAAGTCGATGTGAGCATGAAACTTGAGTTCGCGCGCCAAGTCACTGAGCACCATGACGGCCCCCTTGAGGACGGCGACCAAGAGAAGGTCTTTGCCCTCGTAGTCGGCTTCAATCTGGCGGGCGAGGACGGCGAGGCGGTCTTGAAGTTGCTCTTCGGTGTAGAGAACTTTTGTGATGTCGGCTTGCACGTCGCTGAGTTCCATTGGGGGCCCTTATTCGCTTTCAGTTGGCACAAAGACAAGGCGGAAACCCTGTCTCTCAACTCTAATGCCCGGCACATGGGCTGCGCCTTGACCGTGCCAGTGTGTGACCAGAAGGGCGATGGCCGTGGTGTGGGCGCTGGTGAGGCTCACCCCGAAGGCAGCCTGCGCCACAATGCGAATAACGCGGGTGTGAATCGCCCGCGGAGCATCGGCGAGAGCATTCGCATCGAGCGAAACCTCCGGACCGGGTCCCGGCATGATCAAGCCCTGCAGCATGTCATTCGCCAACGAATCGAGGGTCGCGGCATCTTCGCGAAGGTGCTCGGCCGTTCGCGCCAGGGCTTCGGCGATTCCGGGGCCCAGCTCGCTTTCAAGGACAGGCATGACGGCTTGACGGATGCGCACCCGCGTGTACTTGCCGTCGAGATTGTGGGGATCGTTCCACGGCTCCAGTCCCTGATCGGTGCAGGCCCCCACCGTCGTACTCCGCCGAATTCCGAGCAGAGGGCGCAGGTAGAAACCAGAAATGGGACTCATGCCCCCGATGCTCGTGGGCCCGGCGCCACGGGTCAGCCCCAGCAAAACCGTCTCCGCCTGATCATCCAGAGTGTGGCCCAGGAGAATCGCGGCCGCCCCCGTGTGGGTGCGAGCCTCCGCCAGAGCGGCATAGCGAGCAGTGCGCGCGTCGGCTTCGGGGCCCGATACTGCCGTCACTTCCACTGCGCGGATGAGGACAGGGTCCAGCCCCAGCGCTCGAGCCTGGGTGGCAGCGTTTGCAGCGATTTCCGCCGAGCCCTCCTGCAACTGGTGATCGACAATCACGGCCCCCGCGCGAAGACCCGCCCGCGGCGCCTCAAAAGCAGTTGCGGCGGCGAGGGCCAGCGAATCCGGCCCGCCGCTCAGAGCAACGAGGACCAGGGGGGCATCGGGAGCAACGGACGCAACGGACGCATCTGCCGCAGTCGCAGCATCCGCAAAAATATCGGTGAGCATTTCGCGCACGGCACGACGAACGTCGGCCATGGCGGGGGTGAGGCGAGGGCGAATTGTGCTCATCCAGTAACGTTATTCCAGATACCCCGCCCACAAAGTTTGAAGGAGCTATTCCGTGGCCGCATATGACGTTGTCGTTGAAATTCCCAAGGGAAGCCGCAACAAATACGAAGTTGACCACCTGACCGGTCGCGTTTACCTGGACCGCGTGCTGTTCACGTCGTTCGCGTACCCCACCGACTACGGCTACTTCGAAAACACGTTGGGCCTAGACGGTGACCCTGTCGACGCGCTGGTGCTGCTCGAATACCCGGTATTCCCCGGTGTGGGCGTCAAGGTTCGCCCCGTCGGTGTTCTCAACATGAGCGACGAGGCCGGATCCGATGCCAAGGTCGTCGTTGTTCCCTTCAAGGATCCCCGTTGGGCTCACATTCAGGACATCACGGATGTTCCCGAGCAGACCCGCAAAGAGATCGAACACTTCTTTGCTCGGTACAAGGACCTCGAGCCCGAGAAATTCGTCACGATTGAGGGCTGGGGAAACGCCGCTGAAGCCGAGCAGATTGTCATCGATGGTTTCGCTCGCCTCAAGGTCGAAGGCCACGACGCGCACTAGTAATTTTTTCGGTGGCTCACGCCGCTGATGACGATGGCCCCACTCGATTGAGTGGGGCCATCGTTCATTAAGCACAGGATTATTGGCCCAGCTGAACGCCGCGGTCCAACATGAAGGGGTAGGGATCCGTCGTGGAATAGCCGATACGAATCTCGAAGTGAGTGTGACAGCCGGTAGCGAGTCCCGTTGCCCCGACGAGAGCGACGAGCTGACCAACGGTCACCCACTCGCCGGTGCTCACCATCAAGCCACCGTATTGGAGATGACCGTAGGCCGAGGAGACTCCCCCCCCGTGGTTGATGACGAGGAGATTTCCGTAACCACTCGCGGCACCGGCGTACGTCACGGTTCCGCTGGAGGCGGCGTAAATGGGCGACCCACAGTAGGCAGCGAGGTCCGTCGCGTTGTGGAAGCTTCCCGTCCAACCGACGCCCGGAATATAAAAGTTGGTGCGAGGGCCGTAGGTGTCGCTGATATAGGCGTTCGGAATAGGGTCCGTCCAGCCCGCGTCGGAGACGCTCACTCCGGCAGCGGCAGCCGCAGCAGCCGCGGCCGCAGCCGCTTCCTGGCGGGCAATAAGTTCGAGGCGGGCGCGCTCAGCGACGCCGGCTTCGTAGCCAGCCACGGTGGT
>Ga0114978_10002773_pt1 | contig 14439 bp, 18 predicted proteins | sample S_140212_EF_Meta_FD_87027 | JGI IMG/M metagenome (GOLD analysis project Ga0114978, IMG submission 87027) | Freshwater microbial communities from Lake Simoncouche, Canada to study carbon cycling - S_140212_EF_MetaG | ecosystem: Environmental > Aquatic > Freshwater > Lake | place: Lake... | reverse complement strand
CCACCGCCACCACCCACCACCGCCACCACCCACCACCTCTCCACGGCTTACTCATCGGCGTAGAGCGGCTCATCCGCCGTCTCGTCGATGCGGTCCTCCGCGGGCAGATAGACTCCTGCCCACTTCGTCACGCTGCCATCCGCGTCGCGACGCCACACATCGTGCGTGAAGTTGCGCGCGTAGAGCTGGCCGTTGTGCTCCCACGCATGCGCGTTGCCATCGTCCGCGCACGACCACGCCGCAACCGCCGCAACCGCCGCAACCGCCGCAGGCGCCGCAGGCGCCGCCTTCACGAGCGCCTTGACAATCGCCTTCACGGGCGCCTTCGCCGCCGCCGCTTTGACGGGCGCCGCCGCCTTCACGATCGCCGCCTTCGGGACATTCGCCTGCTTCAACGCCGCCGCCTCCGCCGCCGCGCGCAGTTTCTCCGCCTTCGCCGCCTCCGCCTCCATCGCCTTGCGAGCCTTGAGTTCCGCCGCCTCACGCTCCTTGGCCTCCTTCTCCGCCTCCTTCGCCGCCTTGGCCGCCGCCTTCTCCGCCTCCTTCTCCGCCTTCACGCGCGCCGCCTCCGCGTCCTTCAGCGCCTTCGCCTCGATTCTCGCCGCCATCGTCGTGCGAACCACCGTCACCGACTCCGTCGACGCGACCGACTCCGCATCCGACTCCTCAGGATCGAAGGCCTCCACGAACGCCTCGTAGAGATGCGCATTCTCGCCCTCCTTCCACTGCTTGGAGAGCGTCATCGCGTGCTTGTGGCTCACCTGAACGCCCTGCGGCGTCTTCTCCGTGACCGATCCCTCGAAGATGTAGGCGCCGTCGTGCAGGATGGACGCGGGGAGCTCCTCCACCACGACCGTCTTCGCGCCCGTCTCCTTGTCCGTCGTCGTCGTCGGGACCGAGAACGCCTCCCATCCGTGCTGGTTCACGTAGTCCTTCACGTGCGCCACCCACGCATTGTTCAGCTTCAACTGCGGGGGGCACGCGCCCTTGGGCATGCTGCCCGCCTTCGCCTTCGCCTTCGACGACGCCTTGCTCTGCGCGACCGTGAGGCCCGCCTTCAGCGCCTTGAAGAGGTCAGCGACCTCCATCTCCTTGAACTGCTGCGTCAGTTGCTCGATTTGCTCGTTCTTGATTTCCGTGGACATGCTTGCTTGTTTGCTTGCTTGCTTGCTGCTTGCTTTGTGCTCTGGTTTCTACTACCTCGGCGACGGCTTTTGACTAAGGGGGTCGGCGCTTTCAATTTTTTTTTGAATTTGATGGACCTCGTATGGGGCACCCCCTCTCCCCCCTAGGCAATCAGGCGGGGGGGGGCCTCCCCACTATACGTCAATTTTTACCTGTATTTGATGGATGGTGGAGACACTGCGCGTCCCCACCCCCCCCCTGGGCCCTGGAGGCGTATACGCGTAGGGGAGGGGGGGGGCCCCATCATCCTTCAATTTTTTCTCGTAGTTGATGGTGGTAGGGGGGAGGGGGTCCCCTAGGAGCCTTACACGCGTCACGCGATACCCAGGGGACCCCCCACCGTCTCCGTCAAATCCAGAAAAAAATTGAAAACGCCGACCCCCTTAGTCAAAAGCCGTCGCCGAGGTAGTAGAAACCGAAGCACACACGCACGCAAGCAACAAGCAGAAGCAAGCAGAAGCATGGTTCACCCCGACTCCTTTCAGATCATCGAGAAAATGGAGTCCATCACGGAGCCGCTGGAGCAGATTCCGCTGGAGAAATTTCGCACGTCCGCCGCTGCGCGCGCGGCGTTCCTCCAGGCGATCAAGCTCGCGGAAACCCCCTTTGCCGGCCTCGTGGCTGAAATCAACGTCGCCCATCGCGACTTGAAGGAGATTACGGCACTCTGCGTCAACGACCACTATCGCGACGCCGCATCCGACTTCCTCTTCTATGGCGTCCCTGTTCGCGACCGATTCGTCGCGTGCTTCCACACCATCAAGGCCATTGTCCTGGACGGAACGCACGAGGAGATTGACTGGTTCGCCATGGGCAACGCCAAGGACCACGCAGCGTACATCGAGGAGGCTCTCGCCATGATCTAACGCCACTGCACACCCACCACACACCCACGCCCACCACACACACGCACACACACTTTCGCAAAAATAAAAAATAAGGGGAAACCCGATTTTTTATTTGCTCCTTGGCTCTAAAGTGTTTTTAGTGTAAAACCCCTATTGGCGCCAAGGGAGAGGGTATGGGTTACGTGCCTCCATAAAAAATTGAAAGCGCTGACCCCCTTAGTCAAAAGCCGTCGCCGAGGTAGTAGAAACCGAAGCACACAAGCATGGAGCACTCTTATGAAACGGAACAAACGGAACGCATCGCACGCATCGAGTTATGCACCGTCGAACTGGAGCAGATCCCTCTGGAGGCATTTCGCACGGAATCCTTCGCTCGGTCGATCTTCCTCAGGACGTTGGACGAAGTGGAAACGGACATCGTAGAACTCGCAAACGACATCGACCTGGCGGAACGCGACTTGGTGGAGATCAAGGAACTGGGATTGGGAGCCAGCTATGAGCAGGCCAAGGAGGCCTTCCTCGTTGCAGGCCGAGCCATTCTCGAACGATTCGTCGCGCGCTACCGCGCGATCAAGCCCATTGTCCTGGACGGAACGCATGCGGACATCGATGCGTTCTACCTTGAGAGAGCTCAGGATAACGTGGCCTACATTGAGGGGGCCTGTGGAGACGCAAGCGTCCCCACACCCCTCTCCCATTGAGGAGGCACTACTCCCACCCGCACGCCCGCACGCCCACCACACGCCCACCACACCACCACTCGCACAAAAATAAAAAATAAGGGGAAACCCGATTTTTTGTGGAGACGCAAGCGTCCCCATAAAAAATTGAAAGCGCCGACCCCCTTATCCAAAAGCCGTCGCCGAGGTAGTAGAAACCGAAGCACACACGCAATCGCAATGGACAGCCTGAGCACGTTACTCGCCACCTACCACGCAACGGAGCTGAAACGCATCGCCGCCTACACCCTTCGACTGGAGCAGATTCCGCTGGAGGAGTTCCGCACGTCTGCGGCGGCGCGAGCGCTGTTTATCAAGAACCTCGCCACGATGGCACGGGACTTTAGATGGATGGTTCAGGAAATTCGCAGCAGCCAGTTCAGCCTGGCGGAAATCAAGCACCTCCAACTGAACGCCGAAGAGCACAACCCGCAATACGAAGGGTTCATTGCGCTCGGCAAGGCCGCCATGACCCGCTTCGCCGCGTGCTTCCCTGCCGTCAAGGACATCGTGTTGGATGGCACGCACGAGGAGATCCACGCACACGACATCGGAGCCTTCTTCAAGCCTGACGCCGCCGAGGTGATGGAGTGCCTTCAGGCGGACCTCACGCCTTGCCCTTATTACGCGCACTAGACACCCCTCTCTCCTATACTCCCACCGCCCACACCACACACTCCGCACGCCCACCACTCTCGCAAACACAAATAAAAAATAAGGGGAAACCCGATTTTTTGTGGAGACGCAAGCGTGTGCTCCACAAACACACCCCTCTCCCTTGGCTCTAAAGGTTTTTTATTCTATTAGAACCAAGGGAGAGGGGTGTGTTTGTGGAGCACACGCTTGCGCCCCCAAAAAAAATTGAAACCGCCGACCCCCTTATCCAAAAGCCGTCGCCGAGGAAGCAGAATCCGAAGCACACAAGCAAGCAAGCGCAAGCAACAAGCAATCGCCATGCCCATCAAATACAGCTCGAACGACATCTCCGCCTACTTTCAGCACTGCCCTGAGTGCGACACCCAGTGGCGCTCGCACCAACTTCGGCCCTGCTCGTGCTGCGACACCATGGGCATCATTCTCCATCTGGAAGAGGACCAGATCGAGGTCCTGATGGAGGTCGTGCGCACGCAGTCCTACGGAGTGAACGACGAAACCGACATCATGTTCGTCCTCTCTGAGATGATGCTCCACCTATGGCCCGACGTCCCTGCCGCCCTACTCGCACAGGCGTGCTGGATGTACCTTGGCACTCAGCACTACACCGAGGAGCTCGAGACCACCATGAAGTTCTTTGAGGAGCGCTTCGAGGACTCGCTCCAGGAATACCTCGACGAATACGAGTGGAGCGAGGAGCAACCGCACCTAGCCCCTGTGGAGACGGAGGCGCCCACCACCGAGGAATAAAAGCGACACCGCATGCCCACCACGCCACACACGCCCACCACACACCCATCCACGACCATCCGCACGCCCACACGCACCCATACCCCCCTTCCCATTAGAGAGGGGTGTGGGAGTCTCCACCACACACACCCGCCCATACGCATTTCCCCCATACCCCCCTTCCCATTAGAGAGGGGTGTGGGGACGCTTGCGTCTCCACCACACTTTCGCACAAAAATAAAAAATAAGGGGAAACCCGATTTTTTATTGCCTATGGAGGCGTAACCCATAAAAAATTGAAAGTTGGGAGTGTCCATAGAAAACCATCGCCCACTCTGAAGCAATGGCCATCGCAATCAACAGCACGCGCATCGCCGCCCACTTCGTCACCTGCGAGCCCTGCGGCATGATCTGGCGCACCACGGGCGCCACGCGTTGCACGCGCTGCGATCAGGCCTACGGCCTTCCCTTCCAACTGGATGATCTGCGCGCGTCCCACCTGATGGACGCCATGGCCGATTTCGGAAACGAGGAGGAATACAAGGACGAGGACGATATCATGCGCCTTGCGCTTGCCATGGAGGATCACTGCCAGTGGTTTAACGACGAGGATCCGTGGTATACCCAGACCTGCTGGATGGTTCTCCGCGAGTATCATTTCGACAACCCCACGCCTCACATTCAGCGCGCCATGGAGATCTTCGAGGCGCAGTTCCAAGAGCGAGTGGTCCTGGTCGACGACCGTGGAAATATTCCCGCGGACCCCCTCATGGGCTAAAAGCGACTTCATACGCCCTATAGGGCATCCACGACACACACATACACAAATAAAAAATAAGGGGCAACCCGATTTTTTGTGGAGACTCCCACACCCCTCTCCCTAAGAAAATGGGTGAATACATGTCCTTTCCTATGGCGGGGGGTGTGGGGAAACGCCCGCCACAGGCGGGCAGTGTCCCCACAAATTTGAAACGAAAAGCTTTCTAGAAGAAAGCCATCGCCCAACATGACCTCCATTCGCTTCCTCGCTCCCACCGAACCCCTTTTCCCCCACGAGATCCGCGTCATCCTTCGCACCATGGGACATGTAGAGCACGGCCTCGCCGTGAGAGACAACCAATTCATCTGCGATCTCTTCCTGTTCGCCTCGCACATCTTCGATGTTGACTATACGCGCATCAGTCTCGCGTTGGACATGAAGGACATCGACGAGGAAACCAAAAAGAAGTATGAGGGGTCTGGCGGATTCCAGGTTCTGACGGGCTACGAGCGGATCGACACGCTGGTGGAGCCGTTGGAGAGAGCGGGTCACATCATGGAGATTCTCATCAAAGATGGGGACATTCTGTCCCCATACCCCTCTCCCTTAGAGTAAGAGAATTCACACTCTCCCTTTTAGAGTATCCATGATCCCCTATGAACCAGTAGCACAGATAGAAAGACAGAAAAACACAAAAACGCCCGAAAGGGTATTTTTGTATGTTCGAGTGAAAATCATACGCAAGAGTAGATGGCAGCAGCCCCACAGATCCCCGCGAAGGCGATGGGTATGATCGATTATATCAATGAACGTATGACCGTGATCGTGCCACAGATAGAGGATATCGACAATTTGATGCAGAGCAACGCTCTCGATTGGAAACGGATCGAAGAGAAGATCACGTATACAGAATTGGAGATCTTGTACGCAAGTGAGGAGATAAATGCACTACAGAAATTGGCAAACAAAGAGGGGTTTCCGGGCGATATAAGGGCTTCTATTGATGAACAGGCGGGCCAGTTGTCCGCCATCTTTCGTTTGATCGCTTCCATAAAGGGGCATGCCAGCTATGCACCGCGCGATGAGGAGGCTCGAGCAGAGATGCAGACCGAATTGGATGCTCTACTCCTTCAAGCAAGGGGCACACAGATCCTTGTGGCGAGCTTTCATCAACAGGTCGGGCAGCACGGAGGTTCTCGAAAGCGGTCTCTACGCTCAAAGCGATCAAAGCGATCGAAGCGATCGAAGCGGACCAAGCGGAAGCAACGCACTCACCGCAAATAAGTGGAGGCGCATAACTCACACCCTCTCATGGGTCCCCCATAAAATTGAAAAGGCCGACATCCTACAAGAAAACCATCACAGTCCTACACACAACATGGACCAAGACATCCTCCGCCATCTCCGTCGCTGGGAAGGCACCACCGTCTACCCCATCATCGTCCTCGGTGGCCCCTCAGGCATCGGCAAAACCACCCAAGCGCGCATCCTCTCTCGCGATCTCGGCATCCCCTACACGTCCCACGACCTCCACGGCAACGCACACAACTTCCTCCACCATCTCTCCACCATTCTACTGGAGCACCACTGCGCCATCGTGGATCGCGTCTTTCTCGACGGAAACATGGCGTGGATCCAGTATCTCAAGACCATCATGCTCCCCTATGGCGCCATGGACGTCGCTCTCTTCCCCATCTTTCCCGTCATGCACGACGGCCTCGTGGAGATCGCTCTTCAGAACATGGAGAAGCGGACCATCGCGTTGGAGGAGACGGCCTATGCGGACGAACCGAATCGCGTGAAATGCGGGAAGACGATGGATGACCGTCGCAAGATTCTTCAGAAGCAACTGGCGACTTCACACACGATCCAGAAGGCGGCCTATGTGGAGATCATGGACAAGGGTGTTCAGCGCAGCGTCATGGAGGTGGCCCTTGCCTACCGAGGCGCTCTAGCGGGACTCCTTCACCAATACAGCCAGAGTGGGACGAGGAAGCGCAAAATGGAGACGCAAGCGTAAAGCGTTCACACAAAGCAGGCCCGTTAGGGACTGCGGGCCTTGTGGAACGCGAACTCTTTAGAGTCCCCATACCCCTCTCTCTAAGAGAGGAAGCGATTTCATATGAATATAGATACAAAAATAAAAACGAGGGGCAACCCTTTTTTTCATAACAGTGGACATATTCTAAGTCATTCCAATGAATCAGAATAGTCCTAGTGGAGACGCGAGCGTCCCCACAGAATAGTCCTGGTGAGGATTGAACTCACGACCGATGGCTCATAAGACCACCACTCTACCCCTGAGTTACAGGACTTTCAGGGATTTCTCCCTGGCTTACCATAGCATATGTCTTTAAGCCCTTATAAGCTTTATGGGAGAGGGGTGTGTTTGTGCAAAGCAGGCACTGCGAGCCTTAGGAAGCATACGGAACGTCTCTACAAATTTGAAAATGAGAGAAGCGATATAGAAGACAACCGCAAACCATGCCTCGCCCCTGGCTCGTCACACCTCTCACAGAAACTACGGAGTTTCACAATCACATTCTGATCACCCTTTACACGCCAGGAAAGAGCATCTCCGTTGTGGCCTGTAAAGATGCCTACTTCTTGGAGGTTCAGACACAGATTGCCGCTCAAATGGGTTTGTTCTACCATGACATCCACTTGATGCTGAATGATAAGACGCCTCCGCCTCTTGCGAAGGTATCCACACTGATGGGCCAGCTGGAGGAGGCGAACTATGTTCTGGAGATGGCCTAAGAAACGATGTAAAGATCTCTACGGGAGAGGGGCATGTCCATAGGAGAGGGGTGTGTTTGTGAAGCATACGCTTGCGTCTCCACAGGGCTTTTTTGGTTCATCGATGCCATAATAATATGCGATAGGAATAGAAACATGTCACTGCAAGAGGAACTGGAAGATGTAAATGGTGCACTCATCCAACTCATTGAGCAATACGATGCAGATCTTCCACGGGAGGATCGTGTTCAAATGGTGCAAGATGTGCGTGATCTATTGTCTGTGGCCATGCAAACGGCAGAGGATGATCTTCTGAATGTTATCCAAGAGTTAGATGATGCTCTAGAGGGGGCCATGAATGCTCCTGATAACGAGATGATTGGATTGCTGGAAAATGCCGCAGTTACGTCTCGGCATCTAGTGGTTCATGCAGAATACATGGGTGGCAACAGGCGTCCAATGATTCCTCGTGTGCAACGTAGAAAGAAGACGCTGCGCAAACGTAGCCTTCGTGTACAACGTAAACAGCGTAGAAAGCAGACGCAGCGCAAGCGGACCCATCGTAGAAAGTAGACCCGTTATTAACATGTTATCCTCACGTCTCATTAGAATGCAACCCATGGATGACTTTGACATCCATGACACCTATTGGGCCATGAATCGTGCCCATCACGGCTTGAACAAAGCCCTTGCATTGCTCTCTGATAGCGATGCGAAATGGAAAGACTGTCAGAAGGCTGCACGTGACGCAGAAGATAAAGTAAACGATGCGATGATCATGGGAAAGATCCCTATGAATCGATTAGCTGCAGAATTACGGGGAGTGCCGCAAAATATCCACCTTCCAGCGGATCGGAAAGAGGCCATGGTTCATATTGCCTCAAAAGCGAATATCATGATCCGTTCCTCAAAAAAAGCCGTGAATGCGCCGAATCCAGAGAAGATGAAAAAGGCGCTCATGGAGGCGTTGCGTATCACGAAGGAGATCGAGGAGGATATTCTTCGGTTTTATGAGACACGTAAGCACTACGGAGTGTCTCGTAAAAAGAGCAAGAGCAAAAAGAGCAACAAGAGCAACAAGAGCAACAAGAGCAAAAAGAGCAACTAACAAATGCCCTATTTCTATTATCTTAGTAGAAACATGGCGATGGTAATCCTCGAAGGGGATATCCTCTTTCAGAACATCCATACGACACAGGCTGCGATAGGGGACGCCCGTCTGGCATTGGACCAGGCCATTCAATCTCTACACACTGTCAATCGTCGGCAGCTTGTCCACGCCGCAAAAGACGTATTGCTACAGGCGATGTTGTTGATGCTGGAAGTGCTGAATCGGCTGTCCGCGATCAAGAGTGATCAAGGAAGGGAGATTACGCCCTCTATCAAAGAGAATGGCAGGATGGTCGTTCAACGACTCACTGTTGTGAGACAGCTCTTGCGCGATGTGCTCGCCCTTGTGGAAATAGACACGAGCGACGCGACCGAGATCCAGAATATGTTGGTCGAGATCCAGAATCATTTGAGGGAGATTGATCGTCAGTATTCAGAGATGTATAATAACGCAATGATTGTTACCGAGCAGATGAATGTGGAGGGGGGTCGTAGACGAAAGAGCCTGCGGAAGAGCCTACGTAAACGCAAGCATGCGAAGCACACGTATCGCAAGCAGAAGCACACATATCGCAAGCGCAAGCATTAAATCTGAGAGAGTAGTAGATGAACGGTCCTCCACCTGAATTACGGCTTATCGGTCCTAATAATAATGATCCAAACGCAAGGACAGTTGGTGAATTACGGGAAAGGCTGCGTGCCGCTCACAGCCATCCATTCATTAACCAGGCACAGAGAGATGAAATAGAGGGAGCGCTCTTCTATATTAAGTTTGTGCTCGATAATCAACGTAAGCTTCCTCCTGCCATTCTGCTTGAGGTAGAAGCGATACCTCGCCCTGCGAATGGAGGGTCTCGCCAACGGAAGACCCGACGTATGCGCAAAAAGAAGCGCACCCTACGAAAGAAGCGCACCCATCGCAAGTAAGGACTTTTTACATTCCATAAAAAATAAGGGTATCCCTCTTTTTTATGTCATGGAATTTGTGGATGATAAGTCCTCTCTATGGAGGCGCAAGCACCCCCCACCTATACCTTCTCATTGTCCACATCGCTGTCGCTCTCCGAGTCCAATCCCGCCTCGCGTTTCCCATTCCCATTCGCATCCGCATTGGGAACCGTTCTCTTCGGCTTCGTCACATTGTAAGAGTGAATCGAGTAGGTGCGTTGATGATTGTGAGGGTCAAAGTCCCAGCAGATCGTAGGCGTCGCATACGAGTGCGCCCGACTGACCAATCCAAACGCATCATTGATCATGTCCAGGAACGAGTTCATCTCCGTCTCCCATTGCTGAAGACGCGCCCTCCAGTCCTCGCTCGTGTGATGATCCTCATGACGCGTCACGCGGGCCACCATGTCCACCGCCACCATATGGAACGCCGCGAACACCTCCTGGATCTCCGCGTCGCGCTTCCGCTTCTTCTCCAGTTGGGCCAGGCGACGGCCCCATTGCTCCTCCGTGATGTCTCTCAGCAGGAACTGGATGTGGAGCTCTTGAACCGCGCCCTGATCCAAGTGGCTTCGATACGTTCGCGCGCCCAGGTCCTGAATCTCCATACAGATTCGATGGAACTCCACGAAGTGGGCCCATTGCGGTCCCTGGCGAATGGTGTGGCTGCGCGGCTGGACGCGGTAGAGGTCCCATGCGTTCGGGTAGCCGCCGCAGGGGATGTCCTGCGGGTTGCGAGGGATGCCTCCGTTACGCGCCATCCACTCGTAGTAGTGCGGATTGTGGATCGCTCCCTTGGTCACGATCTTGCCCGTCTCCCAGTCGAAGGGGGTTTGGCAGGAGATGCAAAACATTTGGCTGCATCCTGAGCTCTTCTGGATATACTGACCGCAGTTCGGACACGACTTGGAGTCCTTTCGGATGAGCTCCGCCGTCTCCACATCCTCCTTCTTGCACTCGTGGGCCGTGTCGCGGTGCTGTCCCTTGACCGTCAGGCACGTTCCACAGCTATACCACTCGCACAGTCCGCACTTCCACGCGGTGCTCAGAAATCCCTGACAGCCGTCCCGCAGGCAACGGCGGATGAACGTTTTCTTCTCTTCTCCTGCTTCGCTTGCTCCAGCTGCGCTTGAGGCGGCGGCCGCTGCGTCTACTTCTGCGTGGACGTGATGACCATGACGCACATTCCAGCGCATCTCATAGTAGTCGCGACGATACTCCTTCAGCTGATCCGCCATATCCTCCAGAGCCGCACGCTCCACATCCATCTGAAGACGAATAACCGTGCGCTCCACGATGTTCTCCACAGGGAGCTGATGGTATTCCATGTTGATCTGGTGATACGCAATGAGGTGTTTCTTTCTCTCCCGTCGCATCTCGAGAAGAGTCTGGTGGACCGCATTCACCTCTTTCATGTCATCGCGGGTCTTCTTGGCGGCAATGGCGGTGTCTTGGAGGCCAGGAAGCATGGAACGTTCGCGGTTCATGAGCACTTCCTGGCGGTGCTTGTAATACTTCTGCTTCAGATAGGTCGGCGTGCAGATGCTTCTCAGCGTGGCGTCCGAGTAGTTCACACGGCAGTGGAGACAGTGGGCGTCCTCATGACGGCTCATGAGATACTGCTCGACGCACTTGGAGCAGGTGGTCTTGTGGCAGAAGGAGCATTCCACTTTCTTGCGGAGCACGGCGGTGTAGTGATCGGCGCAGATGCTACAGTGCGTGGAGGCGACTTCGTCGTCGTGACGAGAGGAGGCGGTTGCGGATGCGGCGGTTGCTGACGCGGATGCGTTCGTGGAGTGAGACATGATTGGAGGATAGCTTTTTTTTTGATCGGAAAGTCCGTCAAATTTTAAAGACTTTTTACAAAAAAAATTGAAAGTTACCCATGACTACCGCAAAGGGCACACCATGGACTACAAACCCGTCATCATCGACGCCCTCCGCGTCCTCGAGGCGCGCGATAAAGCCGACAAGAAACACTTTTCCGTTCGTGCCTACGCCACGGTCCTTCGCCAACTCGAGGCGCACCCCGCACCCATTCGGTCCCTTGCGGAGATCCCTGTCTTCCAGGGCGTGGGAGAGAAAATAAAGAAGAAGATGGAGGAGATCGTGGAGACGGGGCGGCTAGAGGCTGCCGAGAAAGCCAAGGCCGAGTATCCGTTGGAGGCCCTCGCGCTCTTTGGAAGCATCTATGGCATTGGCCCTGTGAAGGCGAGGGAGCTCGTGGACATGGGCCTTCGGACCCTCACGGATCTTCGCGTGGAGCTTCATCTGAGTCATGACCTTCTCCATGAAAAACAGAAAGCGGGGCTCTTCTACTATGAGGATCTGGTGGAGCGGATTCCTCGTGAGGAGATGCGGGAGCACGAGTTACTGTTACAGGGCGTCGTTACACAGGTGGTGGGAGAGGGTGTCTCCCTTACCATCGTGGGGAGCTACCGTCGTGGAGCCGAGACGTCTGGAGATGTCGATGTGCTTCTCCGTGTTCCCTCTTCATGGACCTCTCTGATGTGTGGGACTTATCTCCACAAGTTCGTAATGGCCATAGAAGAGAATGGATACATGGAATACATCCTTGCGCTCGGTGAGAAGAAATGCATGGGGATTGCTCGACTTCCCTCTCGTGGTAAAGACTACAAAGCGCGCCGTGTGGACTTCCTCATCACTCCTGAGCATGAGTATGCGTGCGCCCTTCTCTACTTCACGGGATCGGACATGTTCAATGTGGCCTTTCGTCAGCGTGCTCTTCAGAAGGGATATACGCTGAACGAACATAGTATGACCCCCATTGGAGACACTCCAACCCCCCCACTGTTTCATACAGAACAGGACATCTTTCGATTCTTATCTCTTCAGTATGTGGAGCCTTCCAAGCGTGTAGAAGGGGCCCTCAGAACACTCATTAAGAGACCGAAAGTGGTTTATCCATAGAGGCGTGTCCCCATAAAATTGAAAGATGTTTCGGTTTTTATTAAAGATGCCACCATGACCGACATTGACTACGATTCTCCCGCGGAAGAGCCGCAGGAGCCACCGCAAGCGCAAGCGTCTGTAGAACCCTACCCCTGCGCCAACGTGATCGCCCAGTTGACGCATTGGGTGATCGAATCCACCCGCTTTGGCTATGAGGACAAAAGACGTTGGGAATGTATCCTCCGCTATTTCAGGCTCATGAACGATCACCAGATCCTCTTCACACACTATGCGAACATTCGTGTGACGGTCATTGCAAAAATCTCCGAGATCCAGGAATACGTGATGGAGGACAGCGACTTTGTCGTGGAGAATCGCACTCTGTTCACCCTCTTGAAGTATGTCATGAATGATGTGATGTCCGTCATTTCCCGTGTGGATCCTCCCGAGGTAAGAGGCGATAGGAGACGCGATGTGAGACGCAAGAGGACGCATGGGTGTGCGTTTCCCCACACCCCTATGGAGGCATACTGCCCCCATACCCTCTCTTAGAGAGGACGTGTATTCTGTAAAGTGCGCTTATTCCATGAATCACAAAAGAGGGGTAACCCTTTTTTGTGGCTGTTCTTATCATACAATGGGAGAGGGGTATGGGGACGGAACGTCTCCATAAAATTGAAAAGGTAATGTCCGATGGCGATCGATTGCCCTCTCCATTGTCTCCTTCGTGTCCATGTTTCGCGCTCTTCCCTTCTCTCCCCTCACCTCGCCCCCTGGGTCCTGCACGATCACCGTTCGCAGTCTCATGGAGACCGATCTCTATGTGGAGGCATGGCTTGCCGCCGATATCTCCTTGTTGAAAGAGGCGCTGATGGCGGTGTTCCACTGTTCTGCGGAGCAGATGCGCTTCTTCCTTCCTGATGGTCTTGCTCGCCCTTTCACGAGAGAGGGGTATGGGGACGCTTGCGTCTCCATTCCCGATCGCACATGGATCCGTTGTCTTCCCGTGATTGGAAACACACGGCTGGTCTATCTAGTGGTGATGGATGATGTTCCGAAGCGGGTTCGTATTTGTCTTCCTGTGAATGCTCTTTCCCGTGTGGGGACACTTAACCCACACCCCTCTCCAGTGGAGTGACCCTTTCTGATGAAGTTTCCCTATAGAAAAAGATGGAGGTCTTTTTTATACGATGGAAAGTGTGAGTGTCATGTCCTCTCCATTGGAGAGGGGTATGGTGGCACGTCGCCGAAGGCGACAATGTGCCCCCATAGTAGAATGCGAACTCCCATCTACGGAGAGATATTCAGTATAAGTGACACGGATCGTGACGTCACGCAAGTGAATTACACATTAGAAGAGATTGTAATCGATGCGCTTGCCACCTTTTTTTCAGACCCTAATGTGTCAAGCATCGAGACGCAGTATGGCATGTTAGCGTTTCGTATGTATACGAGTGAGAGGACGGGAAGAAGGGCTCCCATCCTTGTTCTTACTGAAGATGATCAACGGGTCTATCTCACTGGAGATCATAACATTCTCCAAGAACTTAGTGAATCTCTGGTAGACAATCTAGATGATCTCTTAGAGAAACCCCGCGATACAGTGGGCGGATCTCGTAGACGAAAGCGCACCCGACGAACCCGCAGAAAGCAGCGAAAGACACTTAGAAAAAAGTGAAAATACCTCGTATCTCCAAGGGAGATGGGGTGCGGGGATTACGAAGTGCGTTGCGTCTCCCGAAAATTGAAACCGCGAATGTATGAAAACAAAAGGCACCTCACACTTCGTAGCACTTCGTAACACTTCGTAACACTTCGTAATCCATGACCCTCT
>Ga0114978_10002771_pt1 | contig 14442 bp, 13 predicted proteins | sample S_140212_EF_Meta_FD_87027 | JGI IMG/M metagenome (GOLD analysis project Ga0114978, IMG submission 87027) | Freshwater microbial communities from Lake Simoncouche, Canada to study carbon cycling - S_140212_EF_MetaG | ecosystem: Environmental > Aquatic > Freshwater > Lake | place: Lake... | reverse complement strand
TTTGGCGCCCAACATAATGGGCATGATGAAGTTGCCAAGCGCGGCGGGAATGCTTGGAATAATGACCAAGAACACCATGATGGCGCCGTGCAGTGTGAAGAAATGGTTGTAGACATCGGCGGTGACGCCTGGAATTGTTTGGCCTGGCGTGAGCAATTCTGTGCGCACCAACAACGCGAACACGCCGCCCACAAAGAAACTCACCAGCACGCTGACCAAATACATGACACCAATACGCTTGTGATCCAGCGTGAAGGCCCAGCTCATAAATCCGCGCGTATGCGTGATGTAATTGTCGGGACGCGCAGCGGTGTCCAGTGGTTGTGCAATGTTGATTGTTGTCATGACGCTTCTACTTTCAAAAATATTTTTATGAATGATTAAACAAATCGCGTTACTTCATGCTCACTTTTGGAGTGGCCGGAATTTCTTTCAAATACTTTCCCTTGGTGTCAAACTCATCCATGTGCTTCATGAATCCAATGACGGCATCAATGCCCTTGTCATTCAGTTGCCCCTTGAAACTTGGCATGGCATTGGCGTAGCCAGCCACAACATGTTCGCCAGGATTCAGAATGGACGCGCGAATGTAGTCCTCGGGTGTTTGATATTGCTTTCCCGCGCCAATTTGACTTTGATATCCGGTTCCGTCGACAAACTTGCCATCGCCGCCTTCGCCGCCACTCACGCGCGCCCACAACCCCTTCCACGATGGCCCGATGCCTTTGGTGCCGTCCAATGAATGGCATTGCTGACAACGCGCGTACAATTTTGGGCCAGCGCGGAAATACAATTCCTCTTCTGGAATTTTGTCCAACCACTGACTTTGCGCGACAAGCCACGCATCAAAGTCGGGTTGAGATAACGCGTACACCTTGCGATTCATATTGCTGTGGCCCGTGCCGCAATATTCAGCGCAAAATAAATTGTGTCCCCATCCTGCGGGAGTGACATCATCGGTTTGAAACCACAAGTATGAATAGCGCCCAGGCACAAGATCCTTCTTCACGCGGAAGTCTGGGATGTAGCAACAATGCAACACGTCGGAACTGCGCATGGACAACTTCACAGGTCGACCCGTTGGAACATACAAGTCATCACTTGTGGCGCCGTTTGGATACTTAAAGAGCCAACCCCACTTCTGCGCGGTCACCGCGATCTCGTATGAATTCTTTGGCGGCGTCATGAAGTTCAAGTAATCACGAAATCCAAAATAAAAGATGAAGATCACAATAAACAACGGCACAAGCGCCCACGTCATTTCAAGCGGCAAGTGGTGCAGTGGTCCATCCGTGCGGAACGGACGATCTTTTTTCATGCGGTACTTCACCACCAGAATCACAAGTGCAATGACAATGCCTATGAAGAAGAAATAACAAATAACATTGATCCACCAGAACATTTGGTCGCTGCTGGCAGCCAGATTGCTGTCGGGGGGCGGAAGCCACAAAGTGCGTCCTTCGCGCGGATCACCTGCGAGCAAGTTTGAAAATATGGTGGATGGAATATTCATTGGGGGACTTCTATCTTTGGATGGCTAGTGCGTTGAGACCACTCCTGAAACAATATTTTTAGGCTTGACAATTTCAGCTGCTGGAGCCGTCAATCGCTTGGCACGGGCTTCATTTCGCAACAACATCCACACCACTGTCCCAAGGGCCAACAGAGTGACCGCGCCCGCAAGCTGCATGACACGATACGCCCAGATCACGTAACTGCCTTTGTTGGGATCAAATTGATGGCACCAAAAAACAAACTGGTCAAATGTGGAGCCAAGTTGTCCCTCGCCGGCGCCCGTTAACGCAAGTCGCAAATCCGTTGGTGATTGCGCCACGCCAGGCAAATATTGCGCCAATCTTCCGTCGGCCGTCACAACAAATACGGCCGCAGGATGCGCGTATTCACCGTTTTCCATTTTTCGATAAGGAAATCCAACCGCATCGGCAATGCCACGCACGCTTGCTTCTGAGCCCGTTAAAAATCGCCAGCCTTTTTCACCACCCGCGCGCGCGTATTCCGCGGCGTAGCCCTTGCGCTTGGCGGCGGCAAGTTCAAATGTTTCCTCTGGGTTGATGCTGATAAACAACACATCAAATTGATCGCCAACTGACCAATCAAGTCCTTGCATACCGCGCACCAATCCGTTGAGCGCAAGACCGCACAGCATTGGGCACTTCATGTAGCCAAGTTGCACAAGCTTGGGACGTTTGTCAGCGAACAGTTCCCCCAGCGTGATTGATTTTCCATTTTCATCCACCAATGCGGATTGCATGGGCAACACAACGCCACGTTGATCCTTCACTTCAAGACCTGCGAGTTCCTTGGGAGCGTCCGTGGTTTGCACCGGTGGTTCGTAACCGTGTGGATCAAGTGGCCGCTGAGCGAAAACCGATTGCGCCAAAGCCGCCACCGCGATCAAACAGACAAGCAGTGTGGCTTGGCGCGAATTCATTTTTGCGCCCCGGGTTGCGTGGCGGGCTTGCTATTGGCAGGCAACGTTCGCGGCGCAGTCTTGGCATCTTGCACAATCATTTCCATGGCGCGATCAATTGGAATACGGGTGTAAGTTGCGGTTTTGCCATCTGGCAAAGTCCATGTGTAATTGCTGTACACCGCCAACTCTTCTCGTTGAGTTGTGCGCAATTGCTCCAAACTGAGTGTGGGTTGGTCAATCACCTTGGCGTCAATTTCGAAAGAATCGACCTTGAAGTAGAAGGCGCTTGCCGCCACGATGATGACCACGAACACAACAATGCTGGCCAAAGACCAGAACCATGTGCTGCCTGGCTCGGGGTCATCAAGTTGCTTGAGAATGTCTGTTTGTGCGGTTGTCATTTCAATGTTCCATTACATATTTTCAAATCGCAAACTTTCAGCAAGACGCGGGTCTTTCATGCAAAGCAAGCCCATGGAACTTAAGCGGCTCAGTGTTGTGCCGACAAGCATGAGCATGAAGCCGACAAGTAAAATCCAATTCCATGGGTTTAGAAAATGCGCACTTTCGTTGGCGTAGTGCGCCAAAATTTGCTCGTAAGAACTGTAGGCGCCAATGTCATGCGGAATTGTTGGTTGGATCAAATAGAACAAATCAAACCATTGAGAAGCCAACATCCACACACATGCAAAGAGCAACGTCCCGCGCCATCGCTTGGTCCATCGGCTGATTAAAAACAAGAATGGCAGAATGAAATGACCGAACAAAAGTACCACGCTGACCACGCGCCACTCGCCAAGTTGGCGCGCCAAGAACCACGCGGTTTCTTCCGGAATGTTTGCATACCAAATCAACATGTATTGACTGAATGCAATGTAGGCCCAAAACACAACGCCAAACGCGAACAGTAATTTTCCAATGTCTTGATAGTGCTCGGTGGTGATGATGCCTTTGAGATAGCCCAACGCTTGTAAGCGCAAGCACACAATTCCAATGTAGGCGAAGCCACCCGTGCAGCAACCCACGAAGAAATAGACGCCGAACATGGTGCTGAACCAAGCTGGGTTGAGGCTCATGATCCAGTCAAAGGCAGCGAATGATGTGGTCAAGCCAAACAAAATTGCGGCAGGTCCGGCCCACTTTTCCAATTTCTTTGTGCGCGCCATGGAACCATCGCTGTCTTGCGCGACTGAATTGCTTACGAAGAAGCGCGACAGAACGAACCAAGTCACCAAATACACGGCGGCTCGAATCATGAAGAATTTGTCATTGAGGAAGGCCGTTTTCTTGCCCACCAGTTCCGCCTCTTCTAAAGAGATGTGTTTGAGCGCGTCAAGATTGGCCCAAGGAAAGATGATGCTGAGATCGCCCTTCCACCAATAGAAGACGAACGGCAAGAAACCAATCCAAACCCATTGCAAATTTGATGCGATTGCTTCCGCAGGGCGCCGCACCACAACACTCCACCCGGCGTGCGAGATGTGATGCACAATCAAGAAGAACAATCCACCCAATGAGACGGTGGTGACAAACAACCACGATTGCATCCAGAAACGTAGAAATAAGCCTTGGTCTGGCGAGCGCATACCTATGAAAAAAGCCACGACTAAAATTGCGAATCCAAAAAGTCGCAACATAAATCCTGGTCTAGATAATCCATCTGCGCGAATATTGGATGAACTTAAATTGATAACTGGTGCACTGGCGCTCATTACTTTACCTCCGCAATCGATGTGGCTGGATTGGTAAATGAGTTCACGGTTGCATTGCTCAATTGAACATGCGTTGGCGTGGGGCCTGCGTTGCCACTCACTTTTGTTCCTGCAGGAACATCCGAAGGCAGAGCATTTTGGCTGCGCTGCAATGCTTTCACATAAGCCGCAATCGCCCAGCGATCTTCGGTTGGAATCTGACTGCCGTAACCAGCCATATTGCGAATGCCGTATGTAATGGTGTTAAACAATTGTCCCATTGGTTGAACGGTGACAAGTTCATCATGCACCAGATTCTTGGCTTGCACCCACACGGTTCCATTCACGGGGCCGTTTGTGTTGGCGACCAATTCCATGGCGCGCTGATTCACAATGCCATTGCCGCCGCCAGAAATTCCGTGGCACACCGAGCAATAAATATTGAAACGCTCTTGACCCCGACGAAGCGTGGCGAAATCCATTTTGATTTGAGACGGAAGAACATTGGCCCATTGACCATCGATTACCCCGTCATACAAATGCGCGTCAAGATATGTCTCGCCGCGAGCGACCGCGTTGATCACTGGCGGACGCATGGTGTTGTGATCGGCGAAGAGTGGATTGACAGCTTGCGTTTTATATTTGGATTGAAACGCCATATCCTGAATAATATGGATTGGAAGATTGGAGTTGGGCGTGCTGCGAACGCGAGCAATAATTGCGGGCGGCAGGAGCAAGCACAACAGCAAGATCAGTCCAACGAAAATAAAGATGCGTGGCATGACGATTAGGCCTCCACCATCTCGACGGCCTTGGCGCCAAGATCCTTCAGGAATTGTTCAGTTCGACTGGCGAAGAAACGCGGGTCGCGTGATTCGATCACAATGAAAAACCGATCGTCAGTGACGCGCAAGAATCGCTTGTTGGAAAGCAACGGATGATTCCACCGAGGCAATCCATTGAACAGGAACATAATGCCAACGGCGCTCAACGCGGAAAGCAAAATGGTGAGTTCGAACATGACTGGAATAAAAGCCGGCATACTGATCAGTGGCTTGCCGCTGATTAAGAATGGATATCCCGTGACCCACACCAACGCCCAAATTGAGAAACTTGCGGCGTTGGTAAATGCTTGCAAGCAAAAACCAATCGTGGTGCCTGTAAGACCAGCACCAAACACAAGCACTGGCAAAATAGTCCGCTTGATTCCCATGGCTTTATCAAGACCGTGCACGGGGAATGGCGTGTGGCAATCCCACCAACGAAAACCCGCCATGCGAACTTTGTCCGCGGCTGCCATGAGCGCGGCTGGATCATGAAACTCAGCCACGATTCCGTATAAACGTTTGCGCGGAATTTGATTGCCTTGCGTGACAGGCGCGGTTGTTGGGGAAAGAGTTGTCATAGCGCTGATGGACCTCCATCTGGACCGCTGCCTGGACTTCGCAGCGCGTCAGGACTTGCGAATGATGGCTTTGCGGAACCTCCAGCATGTCCGTGATCATCATGCGCTTCGTAACCAGACCAATGCGGATTGGCTTGCGGCATGGTGGCTTTCACTTCGGCCATGGCAATCATGGGCAGGTATCGGCAGAACAAAAGGAAGAGTGTTCCAAATAATCCGAACGCGCCCATCATTGTTCCCATGTCAACCCAAGTCGGCGTGAAGAAGTCCCAACTGGTTGGAAGGAAATCATTCGCAAGGCTGGTGACAATAATCACGAAGCGCTCGAACCACATGCCGATGTTCACCACAAGACACAGAGCGAACATAATTGGAATGCTGGTGCGGATGCTCTTGAACCAGAACAACTGAGGCGTGATGACGTTGCAACTCACCATGATCCAGTACGCCCACCAATATTGTCCGAAGGCGCGGTTCACAAAAGCAAAACGCTCATACATGGCTCCGGAATACCACGCGATGAAGAATTCCATGGAGTAGGCGTAGCCAACCATGCATCCTGTGACCAGGATGATTTTGTTCATGTTGTCCAAGTGGCGCAGCGTGATCAAATCCTTCAAGCCGAAAAGTTGGCGAGCTGGAACCGCAAGCGTGACCACCATGGCGAAGCCACTGAAAATGGCGCCCGCGACAAAGTACGGCGGGAAGATGGTGGTATGCCAACCAGGAACTTGGCTGACCGCGAAATCGAAACTCACGACGGAGTGCACGCTCAACACAAGTGGCGTGCTCAGTGCGGCAAGCAACAAGTACGCAACTTCATAGCGATGCCAATGTCGGTTGCTGCCTCTCCAACCAAGGGCGAACAATCCGTATGCGAATTGTTGAATACGTCCCTTTGCGCGGTCGCGAAGCGTGGCTAAATCTGGAACCATTCCAACGAACCAAAAGACAAATGAAACGGTGAAGTATGTGCTGACCGCGAACACGTCCCACAGCAGCGGACTGCGGAATTGCGGCCACATGTCCATTTGATTTGGAATTGGGAAAAGCCAATACGCCAACCACACGCGGCCAACGTGAATGCCCGGAAAAAGTCCGGCGCAAATGACCGCGAAGATGGTCATTGCTTCGGCGAAACGATTAATACCCGTGCGCCACTTTTGTCTGAACAAGAACAAAATGGCGCTGATCAAAGTTCCGGCGTGACCAATGCCAACCCAGAACACAAAGTTGGTGATGTCAAACGCCCACATGACGGGATTGTTCAAGCCCCACACGCCAACGCCCGTGAAGATGAGATAGTTGACGCAGAAGCCCAGCAATCCGACCAAAGCCAAACTGACTGCGAACGCCGCGTACCACGCGAACGGTGGCTTCTTGGATTCCGCAACTTGGCACACTTGTCGAGTGACTTGCCCAAAGCGATCCATGTTCAACACCAGCGGCGCGCGCACGCCCGGATTTTCAGCGGTATTGTCTGTTTCTTGGAAACCTGGCAACGCGGTTTGACGATTCACAGGAAGTGAACTCATGATTGCGCTCCATGATTATTGTTGAGACTGGCTGCATGCTCATGGGCAGGAGCTGATGAATGACCTTCGTGTTGCGAATGATCAACGGCCGGATTGATGACCTTGGCCATGTACTTCACGCGTGGCTTGACATTGAGTTCTTCAAGCATGCCGTATGAAAGTTTGCTTGCGTGCAACTTGCTCACTTGGCTTTTTGGATCGTTCAAGTCACCAAACACAATCGCCTGCGCGGGACACGCTTGTTGGCACGCCGTGACAATGGCCCCATCTGGAATTGAGAAGTTGGAAGTGCCGCCACTTGTGCCGCCTGCCTTCACCCATTCATTCTTGTACTTGATCTTGGCCGCGGCAATGCGTTGCACGCAGAAAGAACATTTCTCCATGACGCCGCGCATGCGCACCGTCACTTCAGGATTCAGTTGCATGCGCACCCATTCATTGGGGCCAGTGTCAACGTAATACTCTGGCTTCACGGCCAATGGACCACTTTGCTCACGCACTGGTTCGCGCCTTTGGTAATCGAAGAAATTGAAACGGCGCACTTTGTAAGGGCAATTATTGCTGCAGTAGCGCGTGCCAATGCAGCGGTTGTACACCATGCTGTTGATGCCGTCGGCGTCATGCACGGTTGCGGCAACAGGACACACTTGCTCGCACGGGGCATTTTCACAGTGCATGCATGCCACAGGTTGAATGGCGAAACCGTTTGGCTTGGCTGGATCGGCGCCGCGGAAATATCGATCGATGCGGATCCAGAACATTTCGCGGCCACGCTTCACTTGGTCCTTACCCACGATTGGAATATTATTTTCCGACTGACACGCGGTCACGCACGCGCTGCAACCCGTGCATGTGGTGAGATCCACGGACATAGCCCAACGGAAATGCGCGCCATCTAAATTATTTTCTTGCCACAGCGACAAGCGATGCGGCATGTGCACCAACTCGCCAGCGAAATTTGGATCTGTTTTGTAAGACGCCAATGAAGTCTGGCGCACAAGTGTTGGCAAGCGTTCTTGAACGCCGTCGTGAGGAACACTTGGAATAAGAGCGGCGTCCACGCTTCCGTGATCTTGCGTGTGCGCGAATGTGTACATGGCGCCTGTGGCCTGCACTGTTGCGCCGCGCACAAGACGCATGGCAGAAGTTGTGCGCATTGGATACGCGTTGAAACCAGCATTCACCGCAAGTCGACCGGCGGACTCACCGCGACCGCAACCCAGCGTGATCGAAACGCAATCATCAACCATTCCTGGAACTGGAAACGCCGCGGCTTGCATGCTGCGGCCACTCCCGTTCACCGTGACCATGCTGCCTTGGCTTAATCCAAGTCGTCGCATTGTTGGAACAGACATAAGCAATGCGTTGTCCCACGTAATTTTTGTCACAGGATCTGGAAGTTCTTGCAGCCAACCGTTGTTCGCAAAGCAGCCGTCAAATACGCGCGCGTCATTCATGAAACACAATTCAACGCTGGCGTCGCGGTTGGCAGGCTGTGCGTCTGCAAGCGCGTTCACCGCGCGCGCGATGTCGCCTGCGCTTGAAGAAACATTCACGCTTGTGATTGGCTTGCCCGCAATAATTCCTGTATCAAGCCACGTGCGCCACGCTGACTCAAATGTTGAACCAGCGAGACCGCTCATGGCCATGTGCGCACGACGCACCAGGGCGTATCCATCTTGCGGTTGCGAATCACCAAGCGACATGGTCAACAACATTCCCAACGCTTCAATAGCGCTGTGTCCGCCCTGCGCGGGATCAATCATTGGCTGAATCAGCGGCTGTTGTACGGAAACAGTGCCGTCTGGCGCGCGCACATCGCCCCAACTTTCCAAGAAGTGCGACTGCGGCACATGGAACGTGCACGCGGAATCCACGCTAGTTTCATCGCGGTAATACGCCACGCGCGCGACATTTGGCACCTTGCCCATGGCCTTGGAGAAATCCAAATCAGCGGGCGCGTTGTAGCAAGGATTGGCGCCAAGAATCATGAGCGTGTCCACTTGACCCGCGTTCATGGACTTCACAAGTTCAGGCAAGCCCATGGTGTCAACAGACATTGGCTCCATGTTCAGCGTTGTTCCGTGTGCTCCAAGTGATTCATTGATCGCCGCAACCAAGGCCACCACTTCAGCGGGCTGACCATCGCCACACACCAACACGGATGTTCCTTTGGCGCCCTTCAAATCTTTGACAAGTTGTTCGAAAATTTCTTTTTCGCCATCGCCCACAATATTTTTTGAAGCGGGACACGAAGCCAATCGATCAATGGCGGACTTCAATGCGGAATCCCCAGTGATTCCAAGCGCTTGCGCAATCATTGCGACAAACACTGGCATGTCACCGCGACGAACAGCCAAGCGACTGTCAGCGGCCATTCCAGAAACGCTCACGCCCGCTTCAACCACATACATTCTGTTTTGCGTCTGCTTGGTTGGATCTTCTGCGCGCACGCGGCGGCCATCGGCCCAACTACGCATGTTGCGCAAGGCGAATGGACTTGCGGAGAATGGATCCCAATCAAGCGCCACAATCACTGTGGCATTTTCAAGTTGCGGTTGCGAGCGTATTGGCTGTCCGAACGCAATGTTCGAACCTTCGCGATGCGTGTTTCCAAAGATCGGGTTCCACTGAACAACTTTTGATTTTGGGAAAGTCTGTGTGAAGCGCGCAATCATGTCCAACATGGTTGGGCTAGAAGTCTTCTCAGTGAGAACGACAAGACCATCGCCCTGCTTGGCTTGCATTGCTTTGACGCGTTCGCCCAGCCAAGATTTAAATTCAGCGTCAGTGGATGGCTTGCCTGAGCGGAAAACTTGGCGGCTGCGATCAGGGTCGTACAGTTCAAGCACGCGCGATTGCATCCAGCTTGTGGAAGTGCCACCCCAATATGGATGCGCGGAATTGCCATCAAGTTTGATTGGCCGGCCATCGAAACTTGTGGCGACCAGTCCATATCCGATACCCATGAAATCAACAGCGGTTGAATAGGTCACCGACACGCCAGGCGTGCGGTTCGCGGGCTGACTTGCGTTTGGAACAATTTTGGACTCCGGCCATCGGCGGCAACCCGTCAGACCCATGCCTGCAAGCGCAAATCCCGCGCCCATGATCTTGATGAAGTTGCGGCGGTCATCACCTTCAAGCAGATCGCTTGCGGCGGAAAATTCGCGCGCGGCAAATGCGCTGGCTTCAGCGTCAGCGGATTGCGCACCAAGCGAACGCCACAATGAGCGGCCAGTGGCTGCAACTTTGTGTTGCGCAGATGTTTCTTGCGTTGACGAACAACCACAACCGCTTTGTTGCGCGGACGTGTCTTGCGTTGACGAACAACCACAACCACTTTGTTGAGCGTCAGTGATCGGTAGCGAAATATCTTTTGATGAACTCATCGATGGCATGTTGAGCAATTATCGTTGGGGTGAATGTTGTTGAGATTTTGCAACTCGACACGTTGCGCCTCTGTCATTTCTTTGTTCTGATCCCACGCCATTTGGGTCACCATGGAAGGCGGGCGAATTCGATTGGTTGGATTGCGATGACATTCCAAGCACCAACCCATGGAAAGCGGAGCCACGCGATATACAACAGTCATTTGATCAACTCGTCCGTGACATTCAACGCAACCAACTCCACGTACAACATGTGCAGAGTGATTGAAGTAGGCGTAATCCGCAAGCTTATGCACCTTAATCCACTCAATGGGCATTCCTGTTTCATAACTAGAACGCACCTTCTCAAGCAAAGGACTTTCACGATGAATCTGCGTGTGGCAATTCATGCACGTCTGAGTTGCGGGCACTGCAGCAAATGAAGCCTTCTCCACACTCGTGTGGCAATAGCGACAATCAATTCCCAACTTGCCCGCATGAATGGCATGGCTATATGAAACAGGTTGCGTGGGCATGTAGCCCGCTTCCAAAGTTTTTGGACTAAACCCGTATGCAACAAACAGCCCCACATACAGTGGCGCAATGGCGCCAAGTAAAATGACAAGGGGAAGAAATGCGTTGGACCAGCGTGGAAAGAGGAAGCGACTCACGGGTAAGAAGTGTTCCTGTTAGAGGCAAGTAAAACATTGTGAAAAGTTTCACAATGTTTGAATAAACAATCCTACGGGTGTTCCCCCGCATGCGTCAACAATGGGAAAACATTTGAAACACAAAAAACAAAGACTCACGCACTGGCAAGTCATGATTTTCAAATTTCAGAAACTTCTTCATTTATTAGGCGACTTGTGTTTCCACACACGCGTGGGTTCAGTCAACCACTTCGCTTCCATATAAACCAATTGAATCGGTTTTCAATTTACGGGTGATTTATGTAATCCTTATTGATAAGCCCGAACATTGCGATAAATCGCAATGATAAAATTTGTAACTCTATTTAAGCAATGCCTTTACATTATTTATGGCTTTCAAATGAGCTAACTTGGCTTACTTTATTGTTATAAGACTATAATTCTAATTTCACCCATTTTCCTTAGCCACAAGGAGCACTTGAGTGGTACGGTCGACCCAATTCACATGATCGACACTCATTGCCATCTCACATATCAGCCATTTCGTAATCGCCTGAAGGAGGAATTGGACGCGGCCGAAGCCGCTGGCGTGCGTGCATGCATTTCCATTGGCACAAACAGCGAAGACTCCAATGCGGCACGCGTATTGGCTGAAAGCGATCCCCGCCTTTGGTTCACAGCTGGCATTCATCCGCTTTCAACCGACGACCCCGTAGATTGGGGCGTGCTGCGCGCGTGCGCCGCGCATCCTCGCTGCGTTGCGTGGGGCGAACTTGGTCTTGACAATCATTATGAAAAACCGGTCCCCTCGCTGCAGCGCACCATGCTTGACGCGCAACTTGATCGCATTGCGCGCTGGTCCGACGAAGGTCTTTCAAAACCAATCGTGATTCATTGCCGAAAAGCATTTGATGATTTAATTCCTATTTTGCGCGCCAGTGGTTTGCCCAGCGATCGATTTGTTTTTCATTGCTTCACAGGCACTCCAGATGAGGCGCGAAAAGTGCTGGACTTTGGCGCGTGCATTTCATTCACAGGCGTGGTGACCTATCGCAATGCGCCAGAAGTTGCTGAAGCCGCCAAACTTGTACCTGCGGATCGAATTATGGCTGAAACCGACGCGCCATTTCTTTCGCCTGAACCCATGCGAACAGCCAAACCAAATCGCCCCGCTCATTCCATTGTTGTGGCGCGACACTTGGCCAAAATTCGCGGCGTGGACGAAGCGACATTTCTGAATGTCTTAGACGACAACGCTGTTCGATTTTTCAGCCTGCCATTGGAAAAACTCGCCCCTATCGGCGGCTAGCATCGCAACATGACTGTTGAACATGATCCCAATCCAACGCAAGGCTCCATGAGCTTTGGTGATCATTTGGAGGAATTGCGCCGACGCTTGTTGTGGTCCATTGCCCTACCAATTCCACTTGCAATACTTGCGTTTTCCTACGCCGAAGTCATTCGTGATTTCTTGTGCGCCCCTGCAATTTCCGCGCTCAAGGCGCATGACTTGCCCGCGCAACTACAAGTACTGAGCCCTATTGAGGCGCTTTCAACGGACATGTATCTCAGCCTGATCACCGCGATCGTGGCCAGTAGTCCTTGGATTTTTTGGCAAGTGTGGAAATTCATCGAGCCCGGCTTGTACGCCCATGAAAAACGATTTGTGCGTTTTTTAATTCCACTCAGCTCCCTGCTCACGCTCGCAGGCTTCTCGCTGCTCTATTTTATTTTAATGCCCATCATGCTTGATGTGCTGGTGAGTTTTGGCAGCGAGTCCCCATCCCTGATTCCCACAAACATGTCGTCCGTCGAGGCGACCACGCCCGCGCCGAACGCGTTCACCATTCCAATACTTTCAGAAACTCCAAGTCATGTTGTGATTGGACAAATGTGGATGACGCCCGATCACAAACTTGTAGTTGCCGCGCCACACGACGCAACAGGCATTGAACTATTCACGGTGCCATTGATGCACGCCACGAGGCTGGCGCAACAATTTCGGCTGGCTGACTACCTTGATTTCACACTGACATTCATCTTGGGAACATGCGTCGCATTTCAAGCGCCGCTCATTGTTCTGCTGCTGGGATGGATTGGCGTGCTTGACGTGCAATCGCTAGGGAAATTTCGCCGCTACGCTATTTTTCTGGCTCTTTTATTGTCAGCCATCATCACCCCTACAGGCGATCCAATTTCTCTCTTCATTATGTTTGTGCCGCTGTACTTGCTTTATGAGTTGGGAATTATTTTGTTACGCATAGCTCCACCGCACGCCGTTGCCGGCGGAGAAGTATCCAAACGCTTCACTCGACTCTTTCGCGGAGAGCGTTAATGCGCTTGACCAAATGGTCGCAAAAGCGATGCAGAATTGCCGCAACGCTGGCCTTGCACAAACGAAAACACGATTGGCTTTCGCGCATCGACCTTGAAATGATGAGCCGCGCACTGCACCTAGCGCGCGTCGCTGGCTTAAGTGGTGAAATTCCGGTGGCGGCCATTGTGTACCGCGGCAAAGAAATTATTTCACAAGCCGCGAATGACCGCGAAGCCTCTAATGATCCCGCTGGTCACGCGGAACTTGTTGCGCTTCGACTGGCAGGCGCCAAACTTGGCCGCTGGCGTCTTCATGATTGCCGTTTAGCCGTGACGCTTGAACCCTGCCCCATGTGCGCTGGAGCAATTGTGAACTCTCGATTGGAAGCTTTGTTGTTTGGGGCTAGCGACCCAAAGGCCGGCGCGGTGGGTTCGCTCTATCACATTCCACAAGACACTCGCCTGAATCACAGACTTCCTTGTGCTGGCGGGGTTTACAAGCAAGAAGCGGCTGGACTTCTTAAAAATTTCTTTGCCCGTCGGCGTATTGCGAAGCGCCCTGCTTAGGTTATAGGCGGACATGGCCTAAGAATTTGCTCAAATTCATCCAAAATCAAAGGAACTCGTTTTTGATTCCTGCGGATGAATCATAGGTTGAATGCAGTTGCTATTTGCTCAGGTTCCGTCACAAGACTGATCTTGGGTGGATTAACCAACTCGTTCACTGTCTGAAGAAATGTTGGAAATCTAAGAGAGGAAAAGGTTCGCGATGTTTATTTTTAACAGTATGAGGCAGGAAAAAGGCTTGTGCGCCATCGTTGCGCTGAGACCCTTCATTCAATCCGTGGCGGCCATTGGTTTCACCACCACATTGGCCTGTGCGAGCGGAGTAACCCCTACAAATATTTCCCTGTTGGACAATGGCGCCCCAACAATTTCCGTGTCTGGCGTTTTCAAATCCAATATTGGAATGAACTCGGTCACGCTTGGAGAAAAAACATTTCAACTCAAAGGCGCTGACTTCCATTCACCTGTTGCAG
>Ga0114978_10002769_pt1 | contig 14444 bp, 11 predicted proteins | sample S_140212_EF_Meta_FD_87027 | JGI IMG/M metagenome (GOLD analysis project Ga0114978, IMG submission 87027) | Freshwater microbial communities from Lake Simoncouche, Canada to study carbon cycling - S_140212_EF_MetaG | ecosystem: Environmental > Aquatic > Freshwater > Lake | place: Lake... | reverse complement strand
GTTCCGATTGGCGGCGAGCGCCAGGCCGTGAACCAAGACGCGATTGTAAAATTAATTGGGTGGGCCGGGAATCTTACGTCGTCAGGCCCGCAGTTCTGCGGCGTTCTGATCGCTTAAGGGAGTAAATAACATGGCTTACACTTTTGACGATAACAAGGTTGGTTTGCTTCAGATCGCCAATACCGACGCTGGTATTACGACTGCGAACGGCACTTCAGCCATTCCGACTCCTCCTGCCGTGCTGGGCCAGATCGAACGTGCGTTCGATCCGACTTATGGCGCTGGTGAGTTCATCCTGCTTGTTGGCGTTGCCAACACTGCGGTTGGCTCGCTGGTGACGTTTGACGGCACTACCTACCAGACCACCCTGTGCGCGACTACCAGCAATCAGGCGCGTCCGGTGGCTGTGGCAATGTCTGCGAATGGCGCTGGCTCATTTGGCTGGTATCAGATCGAAGGCACGGCTGTTGTGACCAAGACCACTGGCGCCAAGGTCAACCCGACCGTCGCTATTGGTGTTGTGTCGACCGGTAAGGTTGGCGCTTCTGCGTCTGGTAAAGAAATCCTCGGTGCGCGTTCTGCGAACGCTGCAACGGTGGCTTCTGCGACGACTACGGTAAACGTGGTTGTCAACCGTCCGCATCTTCAGGGTCGCATTACCTAATAAGGGTAAAGGGAGGGCGGGGACTACAATCCCCGCCTTCTTGCTAATTATGCAAATTGAAATCCTATGCAATACCGATGACGGCACGTTGTTTAGCAATGTTGCGGTCAATTCCAGTAGTTCGCACAAATGGATTAGGGAAGTGCCAGCTCATGACGGTCATGCCGTTATCGTTGGTGGTGGCCCGTCTTTGATTGAGTTTTTGCCAACAATCAAACATCGACACTCACTAGGGCAAAAGATTTTCGCTCTAAACGGCGCGGCACGGTTTCTGAATGCGCATGGGGTTGTGCCTGACTATCAGGTGATCCTTGACGCTCGACCGGAGAACATCAGCCTGCTGGCAAAAGCCAAGGAATACTTGCTTGCCTCGCAGTGCCACCCGTCGCTGTTTGAGCATTTTTATGACTCGCCAGACGTTAGCGTTTGGCATCCGGCAATTGAGGGCATCGAAACTCACTTGCCAAAGCACGACAACGAATATGCGTTGATCGGTGGTGGCTTGACTGTGGGCCTGTCTACGATGTGCCTTGCGTACACGATGGGTTACCGCAAGCTGCATCTGTTTGGGTACGACAGTTCACACCGCCAGACCCTCGGCCATGCGTACAACCAGCCGATGAACAACAACGATGTGCTGTGCAAGGTCACGCTAGATGGCGAGACGTTCACCAGTTCGCTTGCGATGGCTCGGCAGGCTGAGTTGTTCCCTGCCGTGTGCAATAACTTGCTCGACCGCGAGTGCATCATCACGTTGGACGCTGACGGTCTAATTATGGCGGTTTACCGCAACATGAGGGCCAACCCTGCGCCTAAGACTGAGGCCGACAAATACAAGGCGATGTGGAACTTCCCTGAGTACCGCACGATGTCGCCAGGTGAACTTGCGGCACAGGAAGCAATCAAAGTCGCCAAGATTGACCAAAACACCGTTGTCATTGACTTTGGTTGTGGCACAGGTCGCGGCGGTCAGCAGATCCACAACCTAACAGGCGCAAAGGTGTTTTTGGTTGATTTTGCCGACAACGCTGTCAGTGCCTCTATACGGCTGCCGTTTTTCGTAGCCGACCTAACACGCCCTATGACGCTCAAAGGCGACGTAGGGTACTGTACGGACGTTATGGAGCATATCCCGACGCATCAGGTCGATGATGTCATCAAGAACGTCATGAACTGCGTTCATTCGGCTTATTTTCAGATCAGTTTAGTGCCAGATGTGATGGGTGAGTTAATTGGCGCACCGTTGCATCTTTCGGTTTACCCGCACAATTGGTGGGTAAAGAAGTTCTCGACGTATGAGATTGTTTGGACTGATTCCAACGACGAGAATGCAGCGTTCTATGTTCAACACAGGAGAGTTTAAGATGCCTTTTCCTTCACGCATTCAGGGTTCGGGTCAGTCTGGTGGCTCGGCGCAGGTTATTGCCGGTACGGTTTCGGCTGGTTTGACCGCTACGGGTTCAAGCGCAACTGATGCATTGCAGTTGAGCAATTCTTGGAATGCCGTCAGCACCACGGCGGCCAGCACTGGCGTTAAGTTGCCGACCGCAGAGGCTGGCGCTCAGATGCTTGTTGCCAATGACGGCGCAAGCACCCTCACGGTGTACCCGCAGACGGGAACCACCATTGATGGCGCGGCGTCGGTGACGATTGCGACCACCAAGCGGCGTTTCTTTGTCGGCACTAGCCCGACTAGCTGGGTGTCGTTGCTCGGCGCATGACGATCCCCTCTCGCGTTCTAGGGGCGGGTGCGGCCCAGTTGATGACCGTAGCCATTTGTGGCGACGGTTCAACGAGCCTCACTGCCTCTGGAACGTCGAGTTCTACCGCATATCAGATCAACAAGGTCTACAACAACTTCACCACGGTTGCGGCCAGCAGCGGCGCAAAACTGCCGCCCACTGAGGCCGGTGAAGTCATTTACATCACCAACAGCGGCGCAAACGTCTTGAGCGTATATCCGTATGAGGCGACCACTACAATTGATGGTGGCGTTCCTGCGACGGTAAATGTCGGCTGTTCGGCCATCTTTTTTGCCGTGACCAATAGTTCATGGCAGGAACTGCAAGGCTTCAATTCTGCGGTTCCAATTTTACATTACGGGTCGTTTTACGATTCAACGACTCAATCTGCCGCGGCAGCCAACACTGCCTACGCGATGACGTTTAACAACACCGTGACCGCAAACGGTGTAAGCATAGGCTCGCCAACGTCTCATATCACTGTTGCTAACACTGGCGTGTACAACATCCAGTTTTCGGCGCAGTTGGATAAATCAGCAGGCTCAACTGGGCATATTTATATCTGGCTTGATATTAACGGCACTACGGTTGCAAACAGCGCAGGCGTGGTGGCAATTCAAGGAACGTCGGCTGAAAACATTGCAGCGTGGAACTACGTTGTCTCACTGACCGCAGGCCAATACTTTCGGTTGATGTGGTCAACAGATGACAATAAAACGAAATTGACAGCCGTTGCGGCTTCCGCCCCTGTTCCTGCAATCCCGTCTGTGATTTTGACCGTGACTCAGGTGAACAACCTGTAATTTGTAACCATCCCCACAGGATAAAAAACCATGCTTGACAGTGACACCCACAACGCAGATTCGTACCTCGATGTTCGCTTTTACATTTGCGAGGAAGGCGACTTTAAGGGTAAGCCGTTTATTCGGATTGAAGTGCCAGGCGACAAGAACAACATCTTCGATCAGCCGGTAAATGACAATCACAAGGCTCGGTTTCCGCGCCAGTGGTTGCATTTCCAGATGCAGAACGACGATGCCCCCGTCATTGGGACTACGCTCAAGCAGTGGCGCGAAGATGCGCCGGAAGAACTGTCGGTTGGGCAGATTGAAGAATTGCAAATCCTACGCTTTCAGACTGTTGAGCAGGTGGCGCGTGCCTCTGATTCGCAGTTGCAGCGTATTGGCATGGGCGCGACGGGATTGCGTGAACGTGCCAAGGGATATCTTGACCGCAAAAACCGCAGCGAGAGCAGCGTAGAATTGGAAAAGACACGCAGCGAGTTGGAAGAACTCAAGGCACAAATGCAGCAGTTGTTGGCTGCGCGATCTGATGAAACAATGAGGCGTAGCCCTGGCAGGCCGCGCAAGGAAACCGTCGAGGAGTAAGCCATGTCCAGCACGACGATGCTTGAACTTGTACAGCAAGTCACAAATGAGCTGGGCATTCCCACGCCTGCTTATGTTGTAAACAACACCAACCAAGACACCATCCAAATTCTTGCGTTGATGAATGCGACTGGGTACGAGTTGCTGCGCCGTGCTGATTGGCGCGAACTGACCAAGATCTATCAGTTCTACACTCAATACGTTACAACAACAGGTAATTACACAACCTTGGCGCGTACCATTACCGGCATTCCTTCAACTGCGGGGCTTAATACGTCCTATCAGGTGCAGGGTGTCGGCATTGGTAACGCGACCTATATCACCAGCGTTGATAGCCCGACTCAAGTCACTGTCAACCAAGATTTTACTGAAGCCGGTGGCACTAACGCCACGATCTATTTTCAGCAGGTCAAATATGACCTTCCTACTGACTACGATGCAATTGTTCCGCGCACAATGTGGGACAAAAGCAAGCGGTGGGAGTTGCTCGGCCCCGAAGATGCACAGCAGTGGGAGTGGCTGCTGTCGGGCTACATCTCAACCGGCCCTCGCATTCGCTGGCGATTACTTGGCAAGACGTTTCAAATCTGGCCTGGCACATCGACCAACGAATTGTTGTCTTACGAGTACCGCAGCAAAGGTTGGGCAGAGGCCGCAAACGGCACTGTAAAAAACAGCTTTACCGCTGACACCGATACTTGCATTTATCCTGATCGTGTGATGGTTCTCAGCACCAAGCTGAAGTATTTTGAAGCAAAAGGTTTTGATACAACCGCGCTGTATCGCAACTATGTTGAAGAACTTAATACGGCAATCGCGCAAGATACTAGTTCGGCCAACCTGTCCTTTGCGCCTCGCCCTGGCACTGTGTTGATCGGTTACGATAACATTCCTGACAGTGGCTACGGGACACCGTAATGGCATTGGGAAGTTTGGTACAAAAAACAGCGGCAAATGTTGCTTCTTTGCCTGCTCCAGTGGGCGGCTGGAATGCGCGAGACTCTATCGCAAACATGGAAGCAACTGATGCGGTAATTTTGGAAAATATGTTTCCTACCGTATCCAGCGTTGTTTTGCGCGGTGGTTACACGCCACACGCCACCGGCCTTGGCGGTCAGGTACAAACGCTGATGGCTTATTCGGCTGGCAACGATCAAAAATTTTATGCAATCGCGGCGACTTCTTTGGCGCTGTATGACGTTACTTCTGCTGGTGCGGTTGGTGCGGCCAAAGTTACAGGATTAACTAACGCAATTTGGGAATACACTAACGTCACAACAGCAGGTGGCAATTACTTGTATGCGGTAAATGGCGAAGACAAGCCAATACTGTATGACGGCACGACATGGTTGAGAGTTGATAATGCATCAACTATATCTATCACTGGCGTGACCACCACCAGCTTGTCAAATATCACGCTGTTCAAGAATCGAATTTGGTTTATTGAAAAGAACACGCTCAAGGCGTGGTACTTGCCGACTTCAAGTGTAGGTGGTGCGGCTCAAGTTTTGGATTTGAGCAGCGTCGCCAAGTACGGTGGTCATTTGGTTGATCTTGATACTTGGACAATTGATGCAGGCTATGGCGTTGATGACAATTTGGTTTTTGTCACCAGCAACGGCGAAGTGATTGTTTACCGTGGCACGGATCCATCTAGTGCCGCAACGTGGGCTTTGGCTGGCATATGGAAACTGGGCAGCCCAATTGGTAACAGAGCCATGCTCAAGTGGGCTGGTGACCTGTTAATTTTAACTTATGATGGATTGTTGCCACTGGCGCAATCGCTGCAATCCTCGCGTCTGGATCCTCGGGTTGCATTGTCTAACAAAATACAAGGCGCAATTGCTGCGGCGACTTCTGCCTATGGTGGCAATCATGCTGCTGTTGGGTGGCAAGTAGTTTACAGCGCAAAGAACAATGCCGTGTGGATCAATGTGCCGGTTGAGATAGGCAAGCAACAGCAATATGTGATGAACACCATCACAACGTCATGGTGCAATTTCACTGGTTGGGCCGCAAATTGTTGGGAAATTTTTAAAGACGATGCGTACTTTGGCGGTGATGGATTTGTTGCAATTGCGTGGGACAATACATACAAAGACAACGCCTCAAACATCGTCACCAATGCACTACAAGCCTTTAATTATTTTGGCTCTCGCGGTGTTAAAAAATATTTCACCCGCGCTAGACCAAGCATTTTTTCAAATGGCTTGGTGCAAATTTTTGTCGGCATGAATGTTGATTTCCAAATTGTAGACAATGCCGCCGCAATTTCATATTCAACATCAACCACAGGTACATGGAGTACATCAAAGTGGGATGATGCGTATTGGGACACTGGCGCGGTTCAGATTCAAAGCCAATGGCAAGGAATCACGGGGATCGGTTTTTCTGGTGGCTTGCAATTTAAGAGCGCCAGCAGCGGCATACAAATTGAGTGGGCAGCGACTGACGTTGTCTATCAAGTCGGATGGGCCGGAATATAGTCTCTGGTGATGCGGTAGGAAACTGGGTTGCGGCGCAATCCGGTGGTTCTTATTTCGCGGAAAAATCGCAGGCTATCGGGCTGGAGCAAGACGGCAAGCTAATTGCGGGCGTGATTTACGAGAATTGGAATCACGCCTCGGTTGTATGTCACATAGCGTTTTTGGGCAGACTGACACCGTTATTCATGCACTTAGTGTTTCGGTATCCGTTTGTGGACTTGGATGTTCAAAAGATTATAGCGCCAATTTACAGCGACAACGTGAAGGCGTTGCGTGTTGTTGGTAAACTCGGCTTCAATGAGGAATCGCGGATTACAGGGGCCGCACCCAATGGAGACATCATATTTTTGACAATGGCACGAGACAAGTGCCGTTTCTTGGGAGACCGTTATGGGCAAAAGCGTATCCGCACCTCCAGCACCTGACTATACCGGCGCGGCGGTGCAGCAAGGGGCCGCAAACCTTGAAGCAGCACGCGCGACCGCAAAGCTGTCCAACCCCAACATCATTGGCCCGTTGGGTTCTCAGAGAGTAACTTACGGCACGGTCGATCAGGCTGGCTATGACAAGGCGATGGCTGACTTCAACGCAGCCGGTGGCGCTAATCAGCAACCGCAATACGATGAGTTTGGCAACGTCACTTATACCGGTGTTGCAGCGCCTACTCTGGCTCAGTTCACTAGCGACGCTGACACGCCGACCGTTACGCAAACACTAACTCCAGCCGCGCAAAAGACGCTTGAGGCGCAGCAGCAGGTTGATTTGGCGCTGGCAAACCTCGGCCAGCAGGGCATTAGCACTGCCCAAAACATCATGGGAACCCCGTTTCAATACAGGGGGCCAGAGATCCAGACCGGCCTTGGCAACATTGGCACAATTGCCCAAGCGCCAAACTTAGCGGCTTATGGTTCCGCTAACGCAAATGTTGGCGCACAAGCGGTCAACGCTGGGCCTCGCGAAGGCCAGTACGGATCCGCACAGGCTGGCCCTGCGGCAAACCAATACGGATTAGCCCAAACCGGAATAGGGGCTGTAGATCGCGCCACAAGCGGCCCAGTGTCGGGTCAGTACGGTTTGCAAGGCGGCATTGGATCGGCAAACAATTTTACGGCGACAAGTGGGCCTTCACCAGGGCTTTTTGGCTTTCAACAAGGCGGCGTAAGTGGGCCGCAATTGTTATCTCAGATTGATACAGGCGGCCCAATTAGCGGTGGGCCTGCAATGGGTTCGTATGGACACGCAGCCGCTGGAACGTTAGGTGGTTTGGCACAAGGTGGCGTTACTGGGCCACAGCTTCAATCTCAGGTTGATTTTGGCGGCGCCATAAATAACGGCCCAACAGCCGGTCAGTTTGGCATGGCGCAAGGTGGGTTACAGGCAGGAACGGCGCAAGGTGGCGTTACTGGGCCTCAATTGAATTCAAACCTTGGTATGTCAGGGCCGATTGCTTATGGGCCAACGTTAGGTCAATACGGCTTTGCTCAAGGCGCGTCATCTGGCCCTGATTTGCAGCAACGACTTGATACGTCCAACCTTGCTGCAATGCCAATTAACGCTGGCATGACTGCACAAAATGCAATTATGTCTCGACTTGAGCCGCAGCTTCAGCGTCAACGCGCCCAACGCGAAACAGAACTTGCTAATCAAGGTTTAGTGCGTGGCGGCGAGGCATATAACGCAGCGATCACTGAGCAACAGCAGGGCGAAAATGATCTGCGAACTCAGGCCGCATTGCAGGGTTTGAACCTTGATATGGCGGCGCGTCAGCAAGGGCTGGGCGAGCAACAAACATTGGGCAGCTTTGGTAATCAAGCCGCGTTGTCTCAATTTGGCGCAAATCAACAAGCACAACAAGCCCGAAACGCTGCCTTGCAACAAAATTATATGCAAGCTCAGTCGATTGCACAGCAAGGCAATGCGGCGCAACAGCAAGAATTTAATCAGCGTGTGCAGGCTGGCGAGTTTGGAAATCAAGCCCAGCTTGCATCATTCAATGCAAATTTGCAGAACCAGCAAGCGCAAAACCAAGCCATTAGTCAAAACTTTCAACAAGGGCAGGCTACTCAGCAAGCCCAAAATTCGGCTATGCAGCAAAACTATGCACAAGCATTGTCTGCTGCCCAGCAAGGAAATGCCGCGCAACAGCAAGCCTTTCAGCAAAGGGTTCAGGCTGGCGAATTTGGCAATCAAGCCCAATTGCAAGGCTTTAATGCTAACTTGCAAAATCAGCAGGCGCAAAATCAAGCAATTGGTCAAAATTTCCAGCAAGAGCAAACAACTCAGCAGAATCGAAACGCTGCTATGCAGCAGAATTATGCTCAAGCGTTAGCGTTGGCGCAGCAAGGCAATGCAGCGCAGCAACAGGCATTTTCGCAGCGTGTACAGGCTGGTGAATTTGGCAACCAAGCGCAGTTAGCATCTTTCAACGCCAACTTGCAAAACCAGCAAGCAAAAAATCAAGCAGCGGCAAATAATTTTGCTCAAGAACAATCTGCGGCTCAAATGTTTAATCAATCACAAGCGCAAAATTTTAATCAAACTCAAACCGCAAATGAGATAAATAATCAAGCCGCAAGAAACAATTTTGCTCAGGCTCAAGCTGCAACGCAAATGGCAAATCAAGCCGCTGCTCAAAATTATCAGCAGGCTTTAGGCACTGGCAATTTTGCCAACCAAGCGATTGCACAAAACTTTGGTCAAGGGCAAGTTGCAAATCAAGCCTATAACCAAGCCGTTCAACAGAACATGGCGATGGGCATGAATGCCGCAGCGGCTCAAAACCAAGCCGCGCAGCAGTTGTACAGCCAGTTGATGGGCGTTGCTGGCTTGCAAAATCAAGCGGTCGCGCAAAATCAAAACACTGCACTTCAACAACAGCAGGCGCAGAACACCGCGCAGACGCAGCAGTACAACCAGGCATTGCAGAGTGGGCAATTTGGAAACACGGCAGCACAGCAAGCATTGCAGCAGCAGTTGAGTTTGTACAATCAGCCGCTAAACCAAATCTCTGCGTTGATGTCAGGCAGTCAGATTCAGATGCCTCAATTTCAAGGCTATACCGGAGCAAACGTCGCAGCGGCTCCTATCATGCAAGGGGTGCAGGCGGCAGATCAATCCGCAATGCAGCGTTACAACGCGCAACAAGCTGGGGCCAATGCGCTGACTAGTGGTTTGTTTGGGCTGGCAGGCTCTGCACTTGGTGGCGCTGGCGCTGCTGCCTCTGGTGGAGCAACTGGTGGTCTTGCGGCATTGTTTAGTGACCGTCGCTTAAAGTCCAACATTGAGCGCGTCGGCACTCACCCGTTGGGCATTGGCATCTACGAATACGACATCTTTGACCGGCGTGAGCGTGGCGTAATGGCGCAGGAACTGGAGCAGGTTATGCCAAGCGCGGTCATTGAACACCCGTCTGGCTTTAAGATGGTCAATTACGGCTTGCTGTAAGGAATAATCATGGCAAATACACAAACCGTCAGTACGTTTAAGATGCCGACTCCCTACGATCAGCAGATTGAAGAACTTAAGCGCCGCCAGCAAATGGCAGAGATGTTGCAACAGCAGGCAATGCAGCCTCTGGAATCGCAAGTTGCGCCTGGTGGTATGGTCGTTCCGACCTCTCCGGTGCTGGGCCTCGCAAAACTGTTGCAGAACTACATGGGCGGCAAGCAGTTGCGCGACATTGAAAAGCAGCGCGGTGAGCGTGAGCAGCTTGAAAGCAACAAGGCGATGAACTTCCTCAAGGACATCCGCATGGGCCAGCAACAGCCTATGTCTGCGGATGATGCTTTAGGTGCGTCGCTGTCTGCTACGCCTACAGAACCGCAGCGTGTGCCTATGAGCGCAATGGACAAGCAAGGCGCAATGGATGCCGCAATGCTTGGCGGCTCGCCTCAGATGAGGATGGCGGCGCAGTTGGCTGCGATGAAGCCTGAGCGCAATATGAAAATTGCAGACCTAAACCCGAAAGACTTTACGCCTGAGAGTTGGAAAGCTGCATCTCGGGCAGATGATCCTTCATTGCTTGTGGGTTTTGCACCTAAACCAGAAAAATTGCCTAGTGCTATTGAAGAATACAACTTTGCCAAGGATCAAGGTTTTAAAGGCAGTTTCCTTGAGTTTCAAACCCAATTGCGTACGGCCGGTGCTACCAACGTCAACAACTTTGGCGCACCGGTATCGGGCGTAGACGAACAAGGCAATCCGGTGTTCTTCCAACCTTCCAAGGAAGGCGGAAAGCCCGCAATTATTCCTGGCGTTCGGCCTGAGGCAAAGCCTCCGACTGACGAACAAGCCAAAGCAGCAGGGTTTGCCAAGCGGCTTGAATTGTCAAACAAGCTAATTAACGAAAATTTATTTACGCCGACAATTGGCAATCAACTTGGCGCAAAAATGCCGTTTAGCGACGCTTTTTTAAGTGATGCTCAGCAAAAATACAATCAAGCCAAGCTAGAGTTTATTACTGCGCAATTGCGCCGCGAATCTGGCGCGGTCATTGGTAAATCTGAGTTTGACGATGCCGATAAACAATACTTTCCACAGCCCGGCAACAGCAAAGAACTTTTGCAACAAAAAGCCAAATCTCGCGCTCTTGCAATTCAAAATATGCGCGATTCGGCTGGGCCAGGCTTTAAGGCCGCAATGCCATCATGGTTGCCCGGCGTTCAATCGGCGCTCGATAAATACGCTCCGCAAGGGGGCCGCTAATGGCAAACGAAACAGATTTTGAGCGCCTACAAAGGGCGTTTCTCGCAGCAGACCGCGCAGGCGATGTAGATGCCGCAAAAATGCTGGCGCAATCTATCCAGCAAGCGCAACAGCAGATGGATGCAACGCACACTGTTAGCGGCAGCGCGGGGACTTACAAGCCAGAAAGTGAAGCGTTCAAAAGCGGTCGTGCTTTGCCGGAATACGCGCAGCGCGGGTTGCATCTTGGCGATGTGCTTTCTATGGGAATGGTCAAAAAAGTCATGTCGCCTGAGGGCGAGCAAATGGTGCGCGGCGCTAAAGCAGAGTTTGCGCAAAACCGTCCGTGGGAAAGCGGCATTGAAACCTTTGCAGGCGGCATGGCCCCTGCTGCTGCTGGCGGTGGCGCAATGTTGCTTGAGCCTGTTGCGGCCCGTGGTGTTGGTGCGGTTGCAGGCCCGTGGCTTACCGGTCGCGTTGCTGCAATGCAAAGCGTTCCGCAAGGGGCTATTCAAGGCGTTGGCGAATCAGAATCCCGCGATCCAATTGAATTAGCAAAAGCTGCGGCTATTGGCGGCACAGTAGCGGGTGTACTTGGCGGCGCTGGTTCTGCCGTGGGGCAGGCTGGCATGGGTATTACCCGCAACATAGCGGCTCGCACCACACAAGGCGGGGCGATAAGCGATGCGCAACGCGAACTTGCCAAAGCACTGCAACGCGATGTGCCGTATGGCAGCATTTTTGACCAACCGGGTTCAATGTCTACACCTGCTGGCCTTGCCCTTGCAAGACTTAAAGAACGAACCGTAGGTGGGCAAACGCGCAGCACACTTGGCCCTGAGGCGCGGCTAATGGACGTTGGCGGTGCAAACACTCGGGCATTAGGCGATGTGCTGGCATCTATGCCTGGTAAAGCGCCGCAAGCATTTGCTCGTGCAATTAGGGAACGAAAAGCAGGCCGCGCTGATCGATTGATTACTGCTGCTGATGAAGCACTTGGTACAAGTGGTAAACAATATGCGCCAACTATAGAAGCGTTGGTACAGGAACGATCTGCTGCGGCAGGGCCGTTGTACGATCAGTTGCGTGGCGTTGCCGTGCCTGTTGATTCCAAGATGGCACAGTTGTTGGCTGCTTCACGTTCTGCGCATCGAGATAGCGAATTGTTGTCCGAACTACGGCAACAGACGGGTCTTGATTTAGACAAGTTAAAAGTTGGCGATTCTGTGCCTTTTGATGCACTAGACGCTTTAAAGCAATCGCTATATGACTTGGAAGTTGGCGCAAAAACAACTGGAGCAACCAACAAGGCTTCTGCTTATACAGAGTTGCGGCGCGAGTTAACGTCACACATGGATGATGTGTTGCCCAAAGACGCAACAGGCAAAAGCATTTATGCGCAAGCGCGAGAGGCTTACGCAGGCCCGTCGCAAATTGCTGATGCTGTGGAAACTGGCCGTAGTGCGTTTAATGAAGAAGCGCCAGAGTTGGCGGCTTTGATTGGCAATTTGTCTCAAGGCGAGCAAGAAGGTTTTCGCATTGGTGCATTGCAAGCATTGCGTAAAAAAGCCGGTTCTAAAGCTGGTGCAACTCAATTGCTTGGTTTTTGGGAAGATAAAAACGTTAATGACCAATTAAAATTAATTTTTGGCAACGATTTTAAACAATTTAAAGCCGCGTTGTTGCGTGAAGATATCTTAAAAAAGATGGAGCAAACAGCAGCCGGATCGCCAACCTTTAAAAGATTGCTAGCTGCTGAAGATCTTGGTGGCGACCTTGCTTCCGGCGCTGCTGATATTACGGCAGCAACGCAGACAGGCAATGTTGTCGGAGGCTTGTCTGGCATTGGCAAAGTGCGCAAAGCAATAGCATTGCCCGAAAGCACCCGCAATCAGCTTGCACAAATGTTGTTGCAACGTGGTGGCGATGCACAGGCTACGTTGAAAACGCTTGACCAAGTTATTAGAAACATGAACATCAAACGCGCTCGCGGTACTGCGTTGGCAGGTGCTTTGGGTGCGCAGGGACAGCAAACGCTGTTTCCGCAACAGTAATTCAACGGTAGGGGAAAATTAAATGAGTTTTAACGGTTCCGGCACGTTTCTTATCAACACCACTGGTCAGCCAGTGGTTCCCAACACCGTAATATCGGCAAGTGCGTTTAACACGTTGACCGCCGACCTTGCCAATGGTTTGACCAATTGCATTACCAAGGATGGGCAAACCACAATTACCGCAAATATTCCCATGAACTCATTTAAGTTTACGGGGCTTGCTGCTGGTAGCGTAGGCAGTGATTCAGCAAATCTTAGTCAAATTCAATCCGGCGCTGCATCCGTTGTAACCGTTTCTGGAACCAATGCGTATACCGGCGTAATGTCGCCAACAATAATTGCGTACGCGGCTGGCAACACGTTTACGTTTGTTGTTCCCAACACCAACACCACCTCATGCACTTTAAACATTGATGGTCTTGGTGCAAAAGCGTTGACGCGAGACGGTTCTACGGCACTAATTTCCGGTGATTTGGTTGCAGGCTCTGAAATAATTGTTGTTTACGATGGGACGCAATTTCAAGTTTTAAACAGCAATTCCAAGACCACTTTTAAAGTTTCTGGAACATTGACCGCTGGAGCATTGTCTGGCCCACATAACGGAACCGTTGGCGCAACAACTCCTAGCACCGGAGCGTTTACCACTTTAACCGCATCTGGCGCAGTAACTTTATCTGGCGGCACAGCAAATGGTATTGTTTATCTTAACGCATCAAAGGTTTTAACATCTGGATCAGCGTTGACGTTTAGCGGAACAAACTTTGCCACCACTGGTACAGCAACCGCAGCAAAATTTATTCCTAGCGGCGGCACTGCTACCGGCAACGGTATGTATTTGGCGACAACCAACACCCTTGCGTGGAGTACCAATGGCGTTGAAACAATGCGCCTTGGTTCCACTGGCAATTTTTCGCTTGGCACAACTTTTAATGGGTGGAGTTCCCAAAGAAAAGTGCTGCAAATGGGAGGCGCTAGCGTTAATTCAATTGCATTGAATGGAGCGCCAGGGGGCGGCGAGATTTTTTTCAATTCATATTTAAACGCGTCAACAGAATACGCTTATGCAAACGCCGGTTATGCTGGATCGTTTGATTTTGGTATTTCTGCTGTTGGCGGGTTTGTGTGGAACGTTGCTGGTTATGGCGCGGCTGACACTACGTTTGCTTTTGAACCGGCGATGACGTTGGATCAAAGCAGAAATCTTACGGTTCCTGCGACATACAGCACAACGGTGACCACTCCGCGAAATATGTACGTTGATTCGACGGGTAAGTTTGGCGGCATAAGTTCAAGCCGCGTAAGCAAAACCAACATTGAATTTCTTGACGATGTGTCATGGTTGTATCAGTTGCAGCCGGTAACGTTTAACTATCGCAAGCGTGATGAACGTGGCGCGTACCTTGATGAACATGAAACCGAAAAACAAT
>Ga0114978_10002768_pt1 | contig 14445 bp, 12 predicted proteins | sample S_140212_EF_Meta_FD_87027 | JGI IMG/M metagenome (GOLD analysis project Ga0114978, IMG submission 87027) | Freshwater microbial communities from Lake Simoncouche, Canada to study carbon cycling - S_140212_EF_MetaG | ecosystem: Environmental > Aquatic > Freshwater > Lake | place: Lake... | reverse complement strand
TTTTTTATTTAATAAGTACAGATCTGACTTATAAGTTTTATTTTTTACCCATACTATTTGCGTTATTTTTGAGCATGATAGAAAAGGACAAAAAAAATAGTTTATTAAGCAAAATATTAAATATTAGTTTTTTAAAGTTTTGCGGAAGAATAAGCTATTCTTTATATTTAACTCATTTTTCTATAGCTTATTTGCTAAGACAAATATTATATTTCGTTTTTAAATTTGAAATCTCAAACAATATGTTAAAATTAGACTTATTTTTTGTGCCCATATTTTTATTTTATATTTTTTTAGTTTTTGTTATTTCTAACTATTCATATAATAAAATAGAAAATCAATATAGAATAAGATAAATTATGAAAAAAAAAATTGTAATCACTGGTGGGTCTGGTTTTATTGGATCTCATCTTGCAAATAGATTTAGAGAAGAAAAAGTTTATATTATTGATAATAATAGAAGTTATCTCAATTTTAATTACGATTTATACAAAAGTTATTACAAAGAAATACTTTTTAGACAGAAATATCTTTTGTCAAAGGCCAAAATTATTAATTGCGATTTAAAAAATCTTTATGATCTTTCGACAGTTCTCGAGAACATTAGGCCTGACCATGTAGTACATCTTGCGGCGCTCCCTTTGGCAAATATATCAAAAGAATATAGTCAAGAAGCCATTAGTAGCATTGTGCATACAACAAACAATTTACTAGAAATTTTAAGGAAAATTAATTTTTTAGGTAAATTTGTATATACATCCTCAAGCATGGTTTATGGAGAGTTTGGTGGAAAAAAATTAGATGAAAAATCTCCCACAAACCCCATTAGTATTTATGGGGCAGCAAAATTAGCTGGGGAGGTGATAACAAAAGGTTTTTGTAACAGCTTTGGTTTGAACTATTCAATTATTAGACCATCCGCTGCCTACGGACCATCAGATGTAAATAGAAGAGTCATTCAAATCTTTTTAGATAATGCTATTAAAAAAATTCCAATTGAAATTAAAGGATCTTTATCAAAGATAGATTTTACCTTTGTGGAAGATTTAGTATCTGGTTTTGAGTGCATTATTAAATCCAAAAAATCTGATAAAGAAATATTTAATATAACAAGAGGTCACGCTAGAAGTTTAATGGAAGTAGCTTTTATCATAAAAAAACATTTTCCTGATTTAAAAATAATAAAAAAACCTCATGAAAAAGGCGTTCCCAAAAGGGGGACTCTGAGTATAAATAAGGCAAAGAAATTGCTAAATTACAAACCAAAATATAATATTGAGAAAGGGATTGGTGAATATATTAAGCACTTATTAAGAAAATGAAGATACCATTAACATTGCCAGATATTGATGATAACGACATAAGGATAGTTAATAAGTCCATAAAATCAGGTTGGTTAGCACATGGAAAATTCAACTCAATTTTTGAAAAAAAATTTGCTAAATTTATTGGGACTAAATATGCAGCTGCGGTTAATTCTTGCACTTCTGCATTAGAACTTGCCTTATGGGCGAATGATATAACATCTGGAGAAATTATAATCCCTTCTTTTACTTGGGTATCTACAGCAAACGTAGTTATGCTATCAGGATGCAAACCTGTTTTTTCAGACGTTGACCTTGATACTAGAAATATAACAGCAGAATTACTAGGACCACTAATTACTCAAAAAACAAAAGCAGTTATTATTGTACATTATGCTGGCCTACCTTGCGATATTGATAAAATAAAAAAAATATGTAGTAAAAAAAAAATTTTATTAATAGAAGATAGTGCCGAATGTATTGGTGGAAAACAAAAAAATATAATAGCTGGTTCGATAGGAATTGGATGTTTTTCTTTTTATCCAACAAAAAATATTACAACAGCCGAGGGGGGAATTTTAACTTCGAATAATTTAAATCTAATAAAGAAAGTCAAAGCACTATCCGCACATGGCGTTCCTAATAATGCTCTCGAGAGAAAGAAAAAAAAGTTTTCATGGATCAGAAATGCTAAATATTTTGGTCGTAACTTTAGAATGCCAGACCCATTAGCTGCAATGGGGATTACTCAAATGAATAAATTAAAACAAATGAATATGAAACGAAATAAAATAGCCTCAATATATAATAATAAATTTTTAAAAATTAAAAACTTTATTATACAACAAACACCTCCTGGATATTATCATAGCTATCAAATGTATTCTTTGATCATAAAAAACATTTATAAAAAAAAATTTATAAAACACTTAAATAACAAGGGAATAGGCGCTAGTTCACATTTCGACCCGCCTGTTCATAAACAATCAGCTTATAAAAAATTTTCTAAGATCAAGCTCAAAAATACAGAATTTATATCAAAATACACCATTACGTTACCGATATATAGTTTAATGAGAGAAAAGGATGCTCACAAAATAGCCGAGATTGTGAGTAAAGATTATAAAGAATTTACAAATTTAAAATTAAAATGAAAATATTAAGAAAATTTTTTTATTCTATATTTTAGCGAGAATTTTTTTGTTATCTTTCGTTAAATATAATTTTGATGGAATGATGTCTAATTTTTCTCTTGAAAAATCTTTTTCGTTCCAGGAAATTTTTGCACCATCCATATAGGACTTCATAAGAAAATCTACAGAATAACCAGAGTTAGGTGTTTTTACTAAATTTTGAACATTATTAATATTATAACTTGCAGCAGTTCTTTCAGAGGTACTTATTCCATATTTAAAAAAATTTCTAAATCTAGATTCCCACAAACCTAGAGCCTCTAGAGTAATCGGGTTATGATATAAAATTGGCTTCAAGAACTTAATTAATGCATCTTTGTGAAAAATTGTACCCTCAATAGTAAATCTATACTTCCATAAATTTTTAGCATGTATGTCTTCATTGGACCATTTAAAAAAATTTATACCCTGATCATTGTGGTAGTCCACATTCATCTTCTTGGGTAAACTATATTTTCCTTCAAAGTGATTTCCAGTAAAAAATCTATAATAAGTTTGATTTTTATTTTCTAAAATAAGGTCCAACGCTTTATTTGGAATAAGAGTTTTTTTATAAAAAATTTGATCGTCTGGCACTAAAGTAATAAAGTCTGTTTTTAAATTTTTTAAAGTATTTTCTAAAAGATATTTAAAATTGTTAAAATCCAGAACTATTTTTCTCCACCTTAAAAACCAAAGCAAATTTAATGGTCTAAGTAAAAATAGAGGATTGTTAGAGAGAATGTTTTTATCTGTTCTTTGTATAAAATTAACATTTTTTGAAAAATTTTTTAACAATTTTTGGTAAGATGGATGGTGCTCAGAATTATAATGATAAATAACGTTAATATTATTGTCTAAATTAATAAAATTTTTTTGTATAGATTTTAAACTAGCATCTAAAAGAATGGCTCTTTTATAAGTAAAATATATTGCCGATATTTTTGTAACTTTTCCCATTTTAAATTAAAACTAAAAATTTCTTGTGCATTTACCATTTTTAAATGTAAAAATTTCATCACAACCTTCTAATGCGCTTTTTCTATGAGAAACAATAACCAGTGTCAGATTTTCTATTTTATTTATAATATTAATAATTTTTTTTTCATTAACTGAGTCTAATGAACTAGTAGGTTCATCCATAATAAGTAATTTTGGTTTTTTATAAAGAGCTCTTGCAATCCCTATTCTTTGAATCTGTCCTCCAGATAAGTTCACACCCCTTTCTCCAACAAGTAACTGTTTGCCTTCGAGATTTTTGTCAACAAGTTCATCTTTTAGGAAAGTTAGATCAATCAATGAATCAACTAAAGCATGGTCAATCTTTTGATCTTTAACTTCAAGGGAAATATTTTTTTCTAAAGTATCATCTATTAAATAATTATACTGCGGAACATAAGCAATATTATTTCTCCATTCAGAGTTATTTAAAGAAACTATTTTCTGATCTACCAGTATTGTTCCACTATTTGGTTCTAATAAGCCAATTAAAAGATCTAAAAAGGTAGTTTTGCCAGCTCCGCTGCTTCCAACGATTCCTATTTTTTTATTTTTTTTTATACTAAAATTGAAATTATCTAAAATTGCACTGCTATCCTGGGTGTATTTAAAAGAAATATTTTTAAATTCAATAGAATTGGCAAAACTTAAGTCTGAGGCTTTAAATTTATTTTCTTTTTTTTTAATTAAATTTTTTACATCGTAATATTCAAATATTTTATTTATTGTCATAAGAGAAGATTCCGAATACTTTAATCCCTGTAGAGAAAAAATTATTCTATTAACGCTTGGTATAATTTTAAAGCCTGCTGCTGCAAATATACTAATAATTGTAATAATTTTTAAACTATCCTGACCAGTGAAAATAAAAAAAAAAATCATTCCACAAATTATCACCGCCCCTAAGAGTTCTAGGATAAATCTTGGAAGATTGTTATAAATATAGGATTTTGACTGAATAGCAGCTACAGGAGCATTAATTTTTTCAAATTCTTCTAAGTATTTATTTTCTAAATTATGCAATTTAGTTATTTTAATACTTCCAATACTATTCTGGATTAACTTGATTATTTTACTTTCAAGAATTTCTTTATCAGAACCCATTTTTTTTAATTTTTTTGAAAAAAATTTATAAGTAATTAAAATTGTCAAAAATACAGTAAGAAATAATATAAGAAAACCGGATGTTTCATAAAATAAAAGAAATAACAAAATTGATAGTAAAATTAAACCTTCTGAAGCAAGAGAAAGTATTGGAATGATACAATATTGAGTGATTAAGTTTGTATTGGTGGATATATTTGTTACTAAAATAGATGATTTAGTCTTTAAAAACTCCGAATAATTCATAAAAATACTTTGCGTAAAAATTTTATCCTTAATTAAAGTTTGAATTTCAAAAGCAAAATTGAAAATTTTTTTTGAAGAAAAATACAGAAAGTAAGTTTTAAAAACAAAAAAAATTACGACTAATAATAAAAATGCAATAACTATGTAATTCTGTGCAAAACTACTATCTTTAAGAAAAAAATTTAAATAATCTAGATATACACTTTCTTTTGGAACAAGAATAATTGATAATAATGGAATAACCACCCCTATTCCCACCACTTCAAGAATTGACTGAAATATCAGAAGCAAAACAATTAAGTAAAATTTAATTTTTTGCCTTTTATTTAAAAAACTAAAAAAAATTTTGTATTTTGTTGCAATATTCATTAAAAAAAAATTAAAAATTACTAATTGTTTGTAACTATAAACCTTTTTCCATCTTCACTTATTTCGCAATTATATAAAGGATTATTAGATTTATAATTATATAATCTTATATTAATAAAATTATATTTGATCCACTGAAAATTATCTTTTTCAAAGTTTTTTACTGAATTATTAAAAGATTTACAATTTTTAAGATTACTATCATTAACTTTCCAATTAAAATCTATTTTGTATTGTCTTTTTATAACGGAGGGAAAACTATCAATTCGGGAAATACCATTGTTATCAATAGTAAATTTATAGGATACAAAAGACAATATTAAAATTAGGTATAATAGATTTATTTTATTTTTTTTTTCTAAAAATCTAAATGAAAAGAAAAGAAATAAGGCAAAACTAAAAGAAAAATATATTTTTAACAAAGGGTAAAAATTATTTTTGTAGATAAAAAAAAGAGAAATTATTGTTAAGAATAATAATATGTTTCTAAAAAATTTATACAAGTAATTTCTATGAATAAGCAAACTTTTTGCATTGCGCAGAAAAATCCATAACAAATATAAATTTATAAATATATTTAATACAAGACCAGAGTAGAAAAAGTTGCTCGTATTTTTTAAAATTCCAAAGTGATAAAGACCAGAAAAAGAGGGTAGAAAATTTAAGTAGAAATAATTAAAACCATTATTTATGTTTAAATAAATTATTTTTCTAATTAGTGCAAAATTAGTTTGGTCAACTTTGATACCAGCTAAACTATTTATTAAATCATTATTAAGAATAATACTTTCTTTACCAAGAGCAAAAGCTCCATAATAACCCCATAGAGAAACCGCGCCAGATGTCGCTTGAGTATCTGCAATATTTTTTATTAAGCGTGTAGCAATGGGTATCAATGTATTTTCATAGGATAAAAGCCCAATAATAAATAAATATAAAATAATTAGTAAAAAATAATTGGAAAATTGTTTAAGTAATTTTAAAAATTTAGTAAAATTTAAAGTTATACAAAATAAATAAAAAAACATAGTTATTGCAAAGAGCTCAAAATAAAGAATATATAAACAAGACAGCAATAATCCTGATATACAAATAGCTATATCAAATCTTTCGTTCGGATTTTGGTAAATTTTAATAGTGCTAAATATCAAATAAATAAAAATAGGTACACCTGCTGACTGGGCTAAAGCTTCAGATTCATGCAAATAACATAACCAAAAACTAAGTGTAAAAATTATTGATATTATAAGAATATCAAATTTTTTATTTTCTCTTTTTATATATCTTAAAATCGAAAACAGCGCACACCCAGCTAAAGAACTTATAAAAATTTTATAAATGAATGATGCTAAAAAAATATTCTTAAAAGAAAAAATAAATAACGATCCATATAATAAGAAAATACCTACTCGTTCATTATGAAAAAAAAATTCATTTTTAAAAAAATTAAAATAATAAGGGAGAAAACTTTCATATTGTGATAAAATAAAATTACTTTTTTGCGTCTCTGCTAATTCCAAGTATGTAAAATGATGTGTTAATATGGATTGAGATAAATAATAAAAATAGTCCCAATGATTACCTCTAAAGACATAAAAATTATCTCCATAAATTACTGCGAAAATAGTAAAAATTAAAACTGACGGTAAAACAATAAAAGTATTTTCTAGAAAAGTTTTTTTTACATACATTCTATTTTTTTTAAAAGCAAAAAAAGTCATAACTAACAATATTATAATTGAAAAAATAAATGAAAATGAAAGGCTAGATTTGAAATTAAAAAAAAAAATATAAAGTGAAATTAAATGTACAGAAAAACCTATTAGAATAGGATTTGCTAATATTAATTTTTTATCTTTAGTATTGCAAAAAAACAAACATCCAGAACTTGAAAAAATTAAAATAAAAAATACAACTATGAGGAATATTAAAAATATATCTGAAAACATAAAATCCTATTATAAATATTAGTACCTTAAAAAAATTTTTTATAAAAAAAAACTAATGTAATAAAAATTATGTTTTAAACTTTTAATTTATAAAAATTTTTTCTTATTGTTCGCAAAACAATCTCCATAGTAATGACGCTTAATAAAACGAAAAGAGATAATTTAAAAAATGAATTCATAATTCCACCATAAAATCCAAAAATCACTAAAAGCCTATATAATTCAGATGAAAATACAATGGAGATTAACAAGGTATACTTTATGATATTGCTCTTTAGTTTTAGAATAAAAGGAATTGAAAACAAAAGAAAAACTAATCTATAATCATAACTACTAGATATAACAAAAAGACATAAGTAGATGCATGATCCTACCAAAAAAGAACTCTCTTCTGCAAACTCTAAGTTTGCTAAAAATTTTTTTCTTATAGAGAGGTATATTAGAAAAGTAATAAGTATTAAAACAAGCGAGATATATACTGAATTTATTTTCAACTTTAAGTGTTTGAATAAGTTATATTCAATAGCATAACTTCCGAAGCTCATATCACCTGACCTTGGTGTGTTATAAAATATTTTTACAAGATCATCATAAGTAATATAAAAATAAAGAGCGATAGGTAATATAAATAAAATTATTATTTTTATATTTTTAAATTTGCTTACATATCCAAGCAATCCAAATAAAGGGAATATTTTTAAAATAATGCTAGTAAGATAAAATACATAAGAAAAAAATACATTATTTGTATTTAAGGAAAAAAATAAAATTATAAATACAGTTAAATCGTTATTTCCTCTTTCCAAAAGAAGTGAACTAGCCCCGCTAAAAAAAAAATATAATATGAAATAAGAACGAAATTTTTTTATATAATAATAAAAAATAGAAATATAAATACTTATTAAAATAAATATCAGTAAATAAAAATTATATTCATTTTTCAAATTCAATATCTTTGATATTAGTATCCAAATCCTAGGGTGATTTAATATACACTTGGTAATATGGCTGAAAGTCTTAGACGATTCAGATAAAAAAAAATCATACAATAAGCCCCATTGCTGAACACATCTAAAGTCTGAAAAAGTTAAATTAGAATTATTTTCAGCTAATAAATAATTCCATAGTTTAGGATATTCAAATCCAAGAATAAAATAGAATAATAAAGATACTATGAAAAATATTAAAAAATTTTCAGGCTTGTTTAAAAAAAAAAATTTAAAATTCATAAATTAAATTAGTTTTGATAGATGTTCTCCTAATCTTAATGACAACTGAACAATGGTGAATGTAGGATTGGCACTTCCTCCGTTTCTAAAAACTGAACTACCGCAAATAAAAAGATTATCAAGGCTATGAACTTTTAGATTTTTATCTACTACTGAGTCTTTTTCATTAAAACCAATCCTAGTACCACCCATATGATGGTAACCACCTATATGAAGAAAATATTTGTTAGAAAATAAAAAGTCCTTCAATCCTATTCGACCAATATTTTCATGCACAAAAAACTTTCCTAGCTCAACCATTGTTATTTTTGATGTATTTCGAACTAATTTCGATCGTTTCCAAAAAAGTTTGATTTTTGGAACTCCATACATATCTTTATCAGCAATATTTAATTCAACCCTGTTCTCGTGCAATGGTTCTTGATCAGAGTGAATTTCAATTCTAAAATCTAATAAATTTTCATTTTCTGTCAAATAATTTTTAATAAAACTTGGAGCTAAACAAGTTAGTTTTTTAAATATTCTTTTTGAATAATCATTTCTCTCAAAGGGTTTGTAATAAATATCAACACGATTATTTAATATTTTATTTTTTTCAATAAATTCTAAATTAGGTGATAAATATATCCAGGAATCACATTTGGTACTAATATTATTTTGTATATTTTCTTTCTTAAGGTATTTGTAAAATTTTTTAATATCCAAAACACCTTCACCAACATCATGCGTAGGGTGATCAATATAGTAATTTCCTATGGGCATTTCTTGAAAAAAATTTTTAATATTTTTTGACTTTGCCCAGAGCATAATTCTTGAATTTTCCAGTCCACCACATGCTAAAATATAATTTTTAGATGTAATTTTATAAATTTTTTTACCAAAATTTATATTTATGCTATTAATTTTACTATTTAAAAAATTAAATTCTAAAAAAGTTGAATTTAAAGATAAATCAATGTAACGTGATTTCTTTATATAATTAAAATATTTTTCAGCAAAATTAACACCTGAGGACAAAACATTTACAATATCAAAATCTCTACTAAATTTAGTTCTTGATAAATTTCCTTTTAAATCTAAAATTTTTTTGGCTTCACTTTCAAAAACAATCAGGTCTTTTTTTGATATTGGCCAACCGTTAAAATCATTATTATCTAGAGTTGAACAAATACCACCCCAATGACCAGAACTACCACCCAGTTGTCTAAGACGAGCTATTGACAAATCCGGATAATTATCACCATAAACACTTCCTTCGTAAAATGTTTGTGAGAATGGAGAGGTATGCTCGCTTCCTGCTTCAATAATCAATACTGGAATTTTTTTTTTTTCTAACGCTAGTGCCAAGCTTATTCCGGCTGGACCGCTTCCAACAATTATATGAACATAGTTTTTTTTAATTTCATAGGGATTTTTTAAAATCATTATACGATACTAATCATCATCCGATAAAATCCAAATATCTGAAGAATTTTTTTTATAAATAATATTTTTTTTATTATTAAAAAGTTTAATTTTACTAAAAATGGGCAAAGAAATAAAAAATAATGAAACTAATAAAAAACTTCTTTTATTCATAAATATAAGAATATTATATTTGAAGAGCTCAAGTAAACAAGTTTTTTAACTAAAATAATCAGCAGAATAATTTTTGATATGTTTTGAAATATTTAAAATATTTTAAAAAAAATTTTTATCTGTCTTATTAACTTGTAGCCAGTAATTAAATGTATAATTATTTTATTTAATTTTTGTGTTGTCAATGCTTAAAATTTGCTGAAAAGAGTTATATTTATAAAAACAGGATTGAAATTTAGTGGGAACAATTTTTCGAACCCAAGCCGTATGAATTTTAAAACAAGCTTTATTGTTCTGGGCGCATATTAGCTCGAACAACTTAAAAGTAGAAAATTTTTTTTTGCCCTGCAAGTTAATAATTTGATTATTTTTTTTTTTAAACAAACTATGTATAGACATACACGCTCTTTCCACATCTATTGGTTTATAAATAGATCCAGGGTAAATAAAGGGATAAAATGGAATTCTTATTAAATTTATATAAGTAAAAAAAATTTTTAACTCACCTTGATCTAAAAATAGATTATTTTTTTTCTTGTAAATTAGTGGCAGTCTTACTATTGAAGATTTTGTTACAGAAATTTTTTCTTCTCCTATTTTTTTTGAAATGGAATATGGATCTAACCTTTCTTTTACAAGAGTATTCAATGTACTCAAATGAATAAATTTAATTTTATTTTTATGAGAAAAATCCTCTAAAATTTCGGGAAGATAACAATTTACAAAAAGATCATTAGCCGTTTTGGGTTTTAAACTCGCAGCACAATTAACTAATATTGAGGTTTTTTTGTATCTAGATAATAAATTTATTACAAATCTTTTATTTAGTTTTTTTTTTGTTCTTAAATTAATTTTAATAATTTGGTATTTTTTTTTACTTAATATTTTATATAAATGGGAACCTAAAAAACCAGAATATCCTGTCAAAATAACCTTCATTAATTTTTTTAAAAAAAACTACTTAGGTATCTTGTGGCAAATTTTACTATCCATTTTGGATTGGTATAATATTTTTTATAGGCAAGACCAAGTAGCTTTCGCACATCTGTTTTAGAAAAATTTGGATGATCAAAGATTAGCTGCCATTGATTAAATTCCTCATATTTTTTTACATTTATTTTGTTTTTGTATTCCTGAAAAATTGGAGTTCCTGGATAAGGAGTAAAAACACTAAATTGAGCATAAGAAGAGCATATTTTTTTGGCATACTCAACGGTTTTCAGGAAAGTATCCTTGGTGTCCTCTGGTAGACCTAAAATATACATTGCTTTCACTCTTATCCCATTTTTCTCTAAAAAATCTATTTTCTTTATTTGATTTAAGTAAGTATCGTTTACTCTCTTGGCATTGGTTAACACGCCCTCATCGGCAGATTCAATGCCAACATAAATTAAATTTATTCCACTTTTTTTAAAAAGATAAGTTAATTCCTCATCAATATTCTTAAGGTGTGTCTCAACACAAATACTAAATTTTTTTTTACTTTCAATAATTTTGTTACAAATTGCAATTGTGTGTTTTTTGTCTATGGAAAAAACTGGGTCTCGAAAAATAAAATTTTTTACCCCCAGTGTTTGCTCAAAATAACTCATTTCCTCTAATAATTTATCGGGAGATTTTAGCCTTAACTTTCTTCCTTGCGCTAACGGGTAAACACAATAATTAAAACACGAATAAGGACATCCTCTAGATGCATTAATCGTGATGGCTGAACCTTTTCCTAAAAAAGAAAATTTTGGCACAACTTTTTGAAAAATAACATCCCATCCTGGTAGGGATAAATTGTCAATATCTTGTGGTACAGACTTTATAAGGCTGTCATATTTTTCAAAAGGAATTTTTTCATCAAAATCAAAAAAAAACATTTCTGGCTCACCCAAAACTACCTTAGAACCAGCTGCGATATATGGGTCGCTAACTGTTCCAGCAAAAGGCCCAATTGTAAAAATTTTTTTATTTAGCTTATGTAGTATATTTATATTTTTTATTTCTTCTTCGTGACAAACAATAGATGAAATAACAATATATAAATCGATGGAGGGGTCTAAATTTAATTTTGTATCATATACAATCGTATGATTATTTTTTTTTAACTCTCCAATCACCTGAGCCACATAAAGTGGAGGAATATTTACATTTTTCTTAACATAGTATTTTATAATTTTAGAAAAAAAATTGTCACCATAGTCATTGGCAGTTCCAAATTGTCCATTTTGATCTTTGCTGATTCTATGATTGGTTTTGGGATATACATCCAATACGCATATTTTCATATTTTAATCCAATACTCGGGCAGCCCACTTTTTAAATATATATTTTTATTTACAAATATATCAAATATAAAAGATGCTAGCTATAAGTAATAACATGAAAAAAGAGAGAACGTGTCCATTTTGTAAAATTTCCAATAGCAAAAAAAAAATTTTTTTAAAAGAAAACATCGATAATAGCAAGATTGATAAATTTTCTTTTTCATCAAGAAAAATTCCTGAATTCATGAATTTTGAATTGTTAAAATGCAAAAACTGCAGTTTAATTTATGCGAACAAAATTCCAAATTTCACGAAAATAAAAAAGCTATATAACGAAACTATCTATCCATTTCGACAAGAGGCATTTGATGCTTCAAAAACGTATTTTGAATATTTAAAAAAAAACTTAAAAATAAAAAAAAGAAATAATGCATTAGAAATTGGAACTGGAAATGGCGTTTTTTTGGTGTTTTTAAAAAAATTAGGATTTTCCAGTGCAATTGGTGTTGAGCCTTCTAAGGAGGCAATTTTTCTAGCATCTAATAAGGTAAAAAAAAAAATTGTACATGGAATGTTTGAGGAAATTAAAATTAGGAGAAATTTTTTTGATTTGATTTGTTGTTTTATGACAATGGAGCACGTTTACGATCCTAACAAGACTTTATTTAAATCTTACAATTCTTTAAAAAAAGGAGGATTTATTGCTCTTGTCACTCACGACGCAGAAAATATTTTGCATAAAATTTTAGGAAAAAATTCTCCCATTATTGATATTGAACATTTACAACTTTTTTCAAAAGAAAGTATTAAATCGGCATTAATAAGTAGTGGTTTTGTGAATATTAAAATAATAAATATTAAAAATTCATATCATTTAAGTTATTGGATAAGTTTACTTCCAATTTCTACAAAATTTAAAAAAATAGCTCAAGCACTTCTTAAAAAATATCTTAAAATTTTAAATATAAAATTAGCATTAAATGTTGGAAATATTATGACAATAGCTGAAAAGAAATAACACCAACTAATATATAAAATGTGAATATATTTTTATATTTCATTGATTATAGTATTGTTTCAGCAAGTGTTCAAAAAGTTGCTCTGCTAAAATTCTACTACCCAACTCATTAGGATGAGCATAGTCCATATCAATAAAAAGCTTTTCTTTATTTTCTTCAAAAGAATAATTGTTTATATATTCAATCATCCTGTCTGTAGGGTCGGTATATTTGATTTGATTTTTATTTAGAATGCTTTTTAAGTTTGCTCTTGGATCTATTGTGGCACAATTTAGATTGTAATTATAAATATTCATTTCTTCATGATTTGGAATTTGAAATGATACTGGCGAAATCATTACATGCAAATCTATGTTATTATTTTTTGTAAAATTTTTTAAATTTAATAAATTTTCTTCGAAGATTTTCCAAATAGAATTACTTTGTTCCTCAAAACCTTTGCCTTTAAATGTATAAGTAAATTCTCCTAAGGCAAAACTTTCCCTATAAAGACAATCAGAGCTCCAAGCTTTGTAATTTATTTTTCCAACATAAAATTGGAGCATAGACAGCAAGCTAGATTTATTTAAATATTTATATCTAAACTTAGCTGTATTAATTGCAATTTTTTTGTAAAAAGTTGATTGGGTTCGTGGTCCAAAATTTTCAAATTCAGCGTTATGGCCATAAAGGTAAGATGGTGATAAATCGTTGTATGAAAATTGATAAATTAAAATTTTTTTAATATCTTCTGTTTTTGTATAAAATTTCATAAATTTCTCAGATATTGTATATAAATTAGCTCCATTCTGAGACAGGGGAATTATTTTCGATTTGAGTCCAGTGATATTTAATAAATTTTCAGTAATACTATAATAAGTATTTTTATAAGATAATCCATATCCAGCAGTAACGCTATCACCAATAATATAAATCAAATACTGATAATCATTAATACCGTCTTTGCTTTTTGAATCTCTTACTGTAGCAGTTTCGTTGCCATTGGTTATTTTTTTGTAAAAATTTTTTTTTCCGTTTATGAGCTGTTGTTTTTTCAATTTTTTTTCTATTAAAAATTCTAAAAAGCAAACCAATTATTTAAATATTGTAATTTGTATCAATAAAAGTTTTTTCAGTGCATAAATCAAGCCAATTGAGCTATTAGTAACGGTAAGCTTAACGTGTTACCACGCTTCCACACCCGTCCTATCAACGTCGTAGTCTACGACGGCTCTATAGGAAGAA
>Ga0114978_10002765_pt1 | contig 14454 bp, 16 predicted proteins | sample S_140212_EF_Meta_FD_87027 | JGI IMG/M metagenome (GOLD analysis project Ga0114978, IMG submission 87027) | Freshwater microbial communities from Lake Simoncouche, Canada to study carbon cycling - S_140212_EF_MetaG | ecosystem: Environmental > Aquatic > Freshwater > Lake | place: Lake... | reverse complement strand
CGACCAATTTGCAAATAGTAAAGTCCATCCCATGCTCTTGACTTGACGCCGTAGATAGAACTTACTTGGTGAATGACCGTCTTTCAAAGTCAAACAATCACAATATCTGAGACCTCTTGGCATACTTTGATTGCAATAGTAAAACTAAAGGTTTTTCTCTTTGAGCCTGTGTTTAACAAAAATCTAATTATTTAGACCTATTCGACTTGCTAGAGCGATCGCGGTCAACTGGCCTTAACAGTCGACGCGCTGATGCTCGACAACGCGTGATTTACTGCGCCGTGTAGACCCAGTTCTCCAGCTCCAGCCCAGGCACCCGGGCGAATTCCCCCATGTTGTTCGACACCAGAACCAGGCCTTCGCTGCGGGCGTGCGCTGCGATGTGCAAATCGTTTACACTGATTGGGTGGCCGATTTTCTCTAAGGCGGCGCGAATGGTCCCGTAATGTTGCGCAGCCTTGGCGCCATAGGGCAGAACCTGTAAGCGGCTACAAAAGTCCTCGACAGCGGCAAGGTTCTCGCTCATGCGGCTGCTTTTCTCGGCACCGTGCATGAGTTCGGCCAGGGTGATGGAGGACATTGCCATGCGGCTGGCGTTGGTGTTGAAGGTGGAAAGAACTTCAATGGGGCGCTGTCTCAACACGTAGATGGCGATGTTGGTGTCCAGCAGGTAACGCAGCATTAGAGCGCTTCCCTCTCAGACTGGTGCTGGCTGGCACGCTCGGGGAGGAAGTGGTTGCTGACCGTGGGGCCATCCAAAAAGAAGCTGTCCCAGGTTTTGCCAAGAGGGGCGATGATGCGCTCATTGCCTTTGACGCGTATTTCTACCTTTTGGACACCCTCGGGTAAACGCACATCCAATGGAAGGCGGACAGCTTGGGTACGGTTGTTGACGAAAACAGTTCCGATGGACATGGCTAACTCCCGAAGATATGTATATAGTAATTGTATATAGCATGTCGAAGACGGTCAAGTAGTCCCCTTACAAAGGCCACACGACTACATTTTCGGGTGCTAGCTTCTTTATTTGCCAGGGTACCAATGCGAAGCCTTGGCCGCACCCTACATACGCGATCGGTGAAGTTACTGACCTCACATCGTGAAGCACACGCGGCGCGAATCCATGTGCCCGACAAACCGAAGTGAGTATGTCAAAGTAGACGGGGGCTAACTCAATGATCGAAAACAGATTGCATAGGTACTCCAAAAATGAAAAAACCCGCCGAGGTTTTTCCAGGGGCGGGTTGGTTTGCGGTCAAAGGTCAGCTTCAGAGGTTGACCCGGTTCTTCATAGATTTCGGGCTGCGTGATGCAATCTCAAAATTTCAACGTCATCACCACGCACTCGGTAAATGGTGATGTAGTTCTTGTGTAGGACCAGCTCACGCGTGCCGGGGACGCGGCCAGCCCGGCCCATGCCAGGATGGGCCTGAAGTTTGGTCACAGCGGCCTGCAACTCCAGCACAAAGCTGGTGGCGCGGGTCGGGTTGTCTTTGGCGATGAAGCCAGCGATTTCATCAACAGAAGCGAGCGCTGTCTTGGTCCACTTGATCACCATGGATCAAGCGCCGTATTTGGCAAACACCGCTTTGACCTGCTTGTCGGTTGCGAATTCGCCTGCATCGGCTTCCTTGATGCCTTCGTGAATGTCACGAATCTGCCAGGATTCACTTTGCACATAGTTGGTCAGCGCATCGATGGCCAAAAAGCTCTTGGTCCGTGCGGTCGCCTTGGCCAACTCTTCAATCTGGTTGTAAAGCGCCTCAGGCAGGCGTACGTTGATGGTTCTGGCAGTCATGGCTGTAACACTCCTATGTATTTGTAATACAAAGCATTATCCACTTCACAAAGCCAAAGGTCAAGATGGGCGGCGTCTTCCCTCAGCAAGAGCCCATACGCGCAGCCTATAAAGATCGCAACCGAGATGCTCTGGACAAACTCATCGCATCTCAAGCGATCGCTTTAGAGGTAACATGGGTCACCAACAACGAAGCGGACTTTGTGAACTACGCTGAGCTGCGTGTTGAAAATTGGGTCAGCAACCACTGAAATCAAATCTCTGTGGTCGGAATGGAAGATTCAACCGTGCTTGATAAATGCCCATCCCCCGTTAATTGGGTAGAGCCGAAAAAGATAACTGATCAGTTTTGTGGTAACAAATGTGGTAATTTAGTTGCCAATACGCATCAAACACGCATAAAGCCTATTGACTTGGCGGAAACGGAGAGATTCGAACTCTCGATGAGGCTCAACACCCCATACTCCCTTAGCAGGGGAGCACCTTCGGCCACTCGGTCACGTTTCCTATGGGATATATTATGCCTTATCTTGGTCCAAATCAAACGTCTTGTGCAAAGCTCTGACGGCCAACTCCATGTATTTTTCATCGATCACTACCGAAGTCTTGATCTCAGAAGTTGAAATCATCTGTATGTTGATGCCCTCTTCGCTCAAAGTTTTGAACATCTTACTGGCCACACCTACATGACTTCTCATGCCAATACCGACAATGGAGACCTTGCAAATCTTGGCGTCACCCAAAACTTCTGCCGCTCCAAGCTCAGGCATCACTTTGCCTTTTAGAAGGTTCATGGTTTTGGCATGGTCATTTCTATGCACGGTAAAACTAAAGTCTGTTTTACCATCCTTACTGATGTTTTGGATGATCATGTCCACTTCAATATTGGCCTCTGCCACGGCCCCTAAGATTTGGTAGGCGATCCCAGGCTTGTCGGGCACTCCGATCACTGATATTTTGGCCTCATCGCGGTTAAAAGCGATGCCAGAAACGATTGCTTGTTCCATTTTTTCATCTTCCTCAAAACTTATCAAAGTACCTGAACGGGCCTCTTCTTGTAAATCAATATCCCAAGGGGTGAAGCTCGACAAAACCCGCAGCGGCACTTTGTACTTTCCCGCAAACTCAACGGAGCGAATTTGAAGAACTTTGCTGCCCATAGAGGCCATTTCCAGCATCTCTTCAAAACTAATGGTCAGTAAACGTTTCGCCTCAGGCACCACACGCGGGTCTGTGGTGTAGACGCCATCAACATCCGTGTAAATCAGACACTCGCTGGCCTTTAACGCAGCAGCAATCGCCACCGCAGAGGTATCCGAGCCACCGCGCCCAAGTGTGGTGACATTACTTTGATCATCAACCCCTTGAAAACCCGTGATGATCACAACCTTCCCCTTGGCCAAATCCCCCATCACCCGCTGGTCATCAATTGATTCAATTCTCGCCTTGGTAAAGGCACTGTTGGTGCGAATGGGCAACTGCCAACCCGCATAGCTCACTGACTCAACGCCTTCGGATTGAAGAGCAATGGCCAACAAGGCCGAAGAAACCTGCTCTCCAGTGGAGGCCAACATATCTAACTCGCGTTGATACGACACATCGGTGTTGCTAGGCGCCAACTCTTTGGCCAAACCCAATAGCCTGTTGGTCTCACCGCTCATGGCAGAAGGCACGACCACCATTTGATAGCCCGCACGGCTCCATTTTGCGACCCGCTTGGCCACATTTTTAATGCGATCGGTGCTACCCATTGAGGTGCCACCATATTTATGAACAATCAAAGACATCGTCTATTTCACTCGGTGATTAGGCAAAACCTCGTATTCTACCAACTCAAGGACTTCATTTTTTCTAACCACGCAAGACTCCCCGACCTTAAGTTGAATGTCATGACCTCGGGTTTTACACGCAAGGATCAGGGTGTTCAATTCCCGCATTTGAGCCGTGCTCGATTGACAACCTTTCATCTCTAGCCAATGGCGCAACACATTCGAGCGCCTTGCCTCTGAGAGCGTTTGAAGGGCTTTGATTTGTGGCGGATTCCCAACATGCATCAAGTCCTCCGCGGCCAATTCAAGCAGCAAGGACTGTGCTTGAGCAATATGGGCAGCACTCCTGGCCAGAGCTTGTCGAAAATTGGGAAAGGTGTCGACCAAGGGGGGCAGTATTTTTTTTCTGATCTTATTGCGCGTAAAGGATTCGTCTGAATTACTAGGGTCTTCAATCCAAGACAATTCATTTTCACAAAGCCAAGTGCGCAACTCTTGTGAAGTAACGCCCAAAATAGGTCGGTGATAAGTCACCCCGTTTTTGGTCCAAGTCGTTCTCATACCGGACAAACCTGGTAAACCCGAGCCTCTGGACAAGGCCAAAATCACCGTCTCCACTTGGTCATCCGCGTGTTGCGCAAGCGCAATGTCTTTGACGTGCCCGCCCCACTTGGAGCACAAAACGTCCTCCAAGGCCTGATACCTGGCACGCCTGGCTGCATCCTCTGGGCTTTGACCCGTCCTGTTCTTGGCATTGACATAAATGACTTCAAGTGGAATTTGGTAAGCGGTGCAAAACGTCTCACAGTGTCGAACAAACTCATCGGCTGCGCTTTGCAGCCCATGGTGCACATGAACCGCATGAACCTCTCCAGGCCATTTCAAGTGACAGGCCCATAGGAGCGCCAGCGAATCCGCACCTCCACTAAAGGCCACAGCCAAAGGTTTGTTTGGCTCAAATCCAGAAATCCAATTTGGAACTGCACAAGCATGGGGCAAAGACAAGCCAGGTTTAAGTTTTGACATGACTGTTGTCCATGCTTGAGGGCCTTGGGTGATCAAACCTTTGTGTCCGTGTAGCGTCCATAACTTTGAAGCCTGTCGTAGCGACGATCCAAGAGATCTTTGGTCTTTAAGTCACAGACTTGCCTCCAAGCATCACTCAGGCCACGCTTTAATTGCGCTGACATTTGCTTGTGATCTCTGTGCGCGCCTCCGACAGGCTCGTTGACGATCTTGTCGACCAAGCCCAATGCCTTGAGTCGATGCGCTGTGATGCCCAGCGCCTCTGCTGCAACCTCGCTTTGACTTGAGGACTTCCAAAGTATAGAGGCACACCCTTCAGGGCTGATCACCGAATAGACGGAGTACTGAAGCATCAAGAGTTGGTCGCACACACTGATGGCCAATGCGCCCCCAGAGCCCCCCTCGCCAATGATGGTGGTGATGATGGGCACTTCCAGTTGCGCCATCTCAAAAATATTTCGCCCAATCGCCTCACTCTGTCCTCGCTCCTCAGCGTCAATTCCTGGATAAGCGCCAGGTGTGTCGACAAAGGTCAACACGGGAATCTTGAATTTTTCAGCGGTCTTCATGAGCCTTAAAGCTTTTCTATACCCTTCGGGTCGACTCATGCCGAAGTTTCTAAGCGTTCTTTCCTTGGTGTCGCGCCCCTTTTGATGTCCCAAGACCATGCATGGATTGCCATTAAAACGAGCCAAGCCACCCACAATGCTTAAATCATCAGAAAAATGTCGATCCCCATGCATCTCCACAAAATCAGTGCAGATCTCATTGATGTAATCCAAGGTGTAGGGGCGCTCAGGATGACGAGCAATTTTGGTGATCTGCCAAGCGCTTAAATTGCTGTAGATGTCTTTGGTCAATTGCAAGCTTTTTTTGGACAACTGCTCAATTTCTTGAGAGATGTCCACGGCAGATTCGCTTTGGACATAGCGCAACTCTTCGATTTTGGATTCCAATTCAGCAATGGATTGCTCAAAATCTAAAAATGTTTTTTTCGCCAATTTACGTTCCTCTCAATTCAATAGGCCACTGGAACAGGATCCAAAGAGCGCCAAATATACCAAGTCGCCACACTGCAAAACGGGGCCCATGCCTGAGCGACTTCTCTTGCATCGCTTCGACTCACTGATTCTCCAGAAAAATAATTTTGACTGATCCCGTTCAACAAACCCACATCATCCAAAGGCAACACATTGGGTCGCAGAAGGTGAAACATCAAAAACATCTCCGCTGTCCAGCGACCTATGCCGCGAATGGCGATCAACTCTGCAATGATCTCTTCATCGCTCATGGCTTGCCAACTCGATGGGCGAACGCCCCCATTGGAGAAATGAAGCGCCAAATCAACAATGTACTCGACCTTGCGAGTAGACAAGCCCGCAGCCCTCATGTCGTCAACCTTCAATTTGAGCACGCGTGCAGGTGTCAGTGTCGCTTTACTCAATTGCGTAAAACGATCCCATACCGTTTGAGCGGCCTTGACGGAAATTTGCTGCCCCACCACACTTCTTGCCAAAGTGATAAAAGCATCCCCCCTAGACGCCAATTTGGCATCTCCAAATTGAGGGATCAAACGCTTCATCACTCTGTCTTTGTGAATCAAGTAACGGCAGGCCTCCTCCCAGTAGCTAGGCACATCAAATGCATCAGCGCGCGGTGTCTTCAATTGACTTTCTCCCATGTGGTCCCTTGAGCAGAGTCTTTTAAAAAAATGCCCTGGTCCAGCAATGCTTTTCGGATTTCGTCAGCCAATGCAAAGTTTTTTTCCTTTTTGGCCTGAGCCCGAGCGTGAATTTGCTTTTCAATCTCTGGCTCACCCACTGAAGCACCCGCCTTTAAAAAAGCGCTGGGAGAGGACTCTAAGACACCTAAACAAGACCCCAGTGCTTTCAACAAACCAGACAAATAGGGGTCTTTGGATTTGTTCACCTCTCCAGACAAATCAAACAACACAGACACCGCCTCGGGCGTTGAAAAGTCCTCATTCATGGCTTTCTTAAAGCGCTCGGCATAAGAGTTGGACCAGTCTATCTCGCCAATTGCCATGTCTTGAGGTGTGACCGAGGCAAGTGTTGTGTAGAGCCTTTTCAAAGAAGATCGCGCATCTCCAAGATGGACATCGCTGTAATTCAATGGGCTTCGGTAATGACTTCTGACTACAAAAAACCGCAAAGTCTCTGCATCAAAGACTTCCAACACATCGCGAATTGTAAAAAAATTACCCAAACTCTTGGACATTTTTTCATTGTCCACGTTGACAAACCCATTGTGCATCCAATAATTGGCCAAGGCTTGACCAAAAGCACCCTCACTTTGTGCGATTTCATTTTCATGATGGGGAAACTGAAGATCTGCGCCCCCAGCGTGCACGTCAAACGTTTGGCCCAGTAAAGCACAACTCATTGCTGAGCATTCAATGTGCCAACCAGGCCTTCCCAATCCAAAGGGCGCAGTCCATTTTGCATCCTGGGGTTCACTTTCTTTTGCACCCTTCCACAAGACAAAATCCAATGGGTCCTCTTTTCCGTCTAGCACCGCCACTCTCTCCCCGGCGTGAAGCTCATCCAATGACTTGCCTGATAACTTGCCATAACCGGGAAATCGCCTGACTGAGAAATTTACATCCTGACCTGCTTGATAGGCCAGCCCCTTACTTAACAAGTTCTCTATCAAAACCACCATTTGCGAGACATACTCTGTGGCCCTAGGCTGAGCGTTGGGCTCTTGGATATTTAAGCGTTTGGAGTCTTCTTGCAAAGCCAATATCATTCGGTCCGTCAAAGCTCGGATGCTCTCCCCATTTTCTAAGGAACGGCGAATGATCTTGTCATCTATATCGGTGATGTTGCGAACAAAATTAACCTGGTAACCCAAGACCTTGAACCAGCGCTGAACGATATCAAACGCAATCATGGAACGGGCATGCCCAATGTGACAAAAATCATAGACCGTCATGCCACACACATACATACTGACATGCCCATCTTTTAAGGGCACAAACCGCTCAAGCTCTTTGGATAGGGTGTTGAAGATTCGAAGTGACATGAATTTTTAGAAAAATTTAATTAACCGTGGGAACACAATAACAATACAAAAAAAGAAAAAATCCTTCTCTGCTTTAAAATAGACCTTTTGAGGCTCAAGAGGCTGCAAAACACGACCCCCCCTACACAGGCGTCTTGTCTTGTTACACTCAGATGTTCTCTCAAACACCCCAGATCCGGGGGATCCATGCCAAAGGTCGTCAAAATGAAACAAACACCCAAAGGCCAAAAAGTCTCAGGTTTTTTACTTGAATCCTTAGGATGCGAATGAATTCTTTTGACTTCATTTTTGATTATGCTTGAGCATTTTACGTCCTCTTTAAAATTTTTGACCTCAAGCGTTTTGATCAGTCGCTCTTTTTTCTCTTTTCCAAGCATGATTCATAAGCTGTCGATCCAACTTTGTGCCGTCTTTGTATTTTGCTCTTTCTTGAGCACGACATGCCTGGCTGACCCCCACGAAGATGTGCTCAAACTGCTTAAACAAGATTTGACTGAGCAAGCCTTTGTCGCGGTGAATGCGTACCTCCAAGACCACCCCCAGGATCCACAAATGCGGTTTTGGCAAGGCAATTTATGGGTCAAAAAAGGTTCTCCCCAAATGGCCAGCGAAGTTTTTTTACGACTGACCCAAGATTACCCCGAATTGAGCGAGCCTTACAACAATTTAGGTATTTTGCAGTTTCAAGCGGGCGATTATTTTTCAGCCAAAAGCTCCTTTGAGTCTGCCCTTAAAGTGCAACCAGACTTTGCCAACGCCATGGAAAACTTGGGTGACACGTATTTGCTGCTTTCACGCTCTACGTTGGCTCAGGCCAAGGAGTTAGCCCCTCAATCAAAGTCTGCCAACTACAAGATAGAATTGATCAATCAAATGTTGATTGAATGGAGCAAGAGTCAAAAGAAATAGAGTTCCTCTATTGTTCAATTGGCTTTGCCCTTGCTTGATCAGTTTGCGGTCCTTATCCATCACAAAACCGTTTTTCTTTATGTTTTCACACAAGTCATCATCCGCTCATCACACCGTCAAAGCTTTGATCGCGATCATCGCGCTCTTTTGCAGTGCGCTTTTTGCTCAAACCACTCAAAAATCAGACAACCCTCGCGTGAAGATATCCACCAACCTTGGGGACATGGTGCTTGAGTTGTACCCTGACAAAGCACCCAAAACAGTGGCTAATTTTTTGCAATACGTGAGCGACCGCCATTACGACGGCACCGTTTTTCACCGTGTCATCGCAGGCTTCATGGTTCAAGGCGGCGGGTACACCAAAACTTATGCTGAAAAGCCCACTCGCGCGCCTGTCGTTCACGAGGGCCAAGCGGCCTTGGCCAGAGGGGGAGATAAAAATGTGATTGGCACAGTGGCCATGGCCAGAACGTCTGAGCCCAATTCAGCGACTTCTCAGTTTTTCATCAATATTGCAGACAATGCTTTTTTAGACCCCACGGTTGTGCCACCTGGTGACCCCGTTCCAAGCTTTACCTACAACGGCAAGACCTACACCAACATCCCTAGAGCCAATCTTGAAAACAACCCTAAACTGGTGGGCTATACGGTTTTTGGTAAAGTCGTCTCCGGCATGGATGTCGTGGACAAAATAAAATCCATTCCCACGGGTCCATCTGGCAACTTTCCCAGTGACGTTCCTAAAACGAGTGTCATCATTTCTTCTGCTTTCATCATCAAATCACCATGAACAACCCCACTGTAGAACTCCACATTGCTGAACACGGCGTGATCACGCTTGAACTGGACGCTGAAAAAGCGCCCCTCACCGTTGCAAACTTCATCAAAAATGTTGAAAACGCCCACTACAACCACACTGTTTTTCACCGCATTATTCCTGGCTTCATGATTCAAGGTGGTGGTTTTGCACCTGGTATGAAACAAAAGGAAAGCAACGAGACGATTGAAAACGAGGCCCAAAACGGTCTTAAAAATGACCACTACACCGTTGCCATGGCCAGGACTTCGGAGCCTCATTCCGCAGGCGCTCAATTTTTCATCAATGTCGCTGACAATGACTTCCTCAACCACACATCCCCTACACCCTCAGGCTGGGGCTATGCGGTCTTTGGAAAAGTAATCAAAGGCCAAGACATTGTGGACAGCTTAAGCAAAGTCAAAACTTCTCGAAGTGGCTTTCACGACGACGTCCCTAAAGAAGAGGTGCTCCTCGAAAAAGTCGTTCTTATTGCGGCATAAATTTAACTGCGGCAGCGTCAATGACCAAGCCCATTTCCAAACGAAATGCTTGGCTCAAGTGCTCTGCAAGGCTGAACTTGTGCTCGGGGCCAAGGCCAGCGAACTTTAGTCGCCAAAGATGAGCACTTTGGCGTCCATTGGGATTGAACACATTGATGCTCGCGAGTGGTCTTGCATCGACTTTATCTCTGATATCCATTTAAGCGCTCAGTCCCATGACTTGATGCTTGGCTTAGAGACCTACTTAAAACGTACTCAGGCCCATGCGGTCTTCATCCTTGGCGACTTACTAGAGCTTTGGATAGGGGATGATTGTTTGGGGGACGCCCATTTTGAAATTGAGCGGGCCTGCGCGCAAATGCTCAAGCACTCAAGCCAGCTTCGACCCACCTATTTCATGCCAGGCAATAGAGATTTTCTTATTGGACAGGGCTTCATGGATCAAAGCGGCCTGAGCCTCTTGTGTGATCCGTGCATCTTAGAGACACAAGGCAAAAGAATTTTATTGAGCCACGGAGATGCGCTTTGCAAGAGCGACTTGGACTACCAAGCGTTTAGGCAAGAAGTTCGCAGCAAGGATTGGCAAACTCACTTCTTGGCACTTCCCTTAAGCGAGCGGCTGTCCTTGGCCCAAAAAATGAGAGCACAAAGTCAACTCAAACAAAGCAGCTTGTCACAGAAAGACTACGCAGAGCTTGACGCCCCATCATGCATAGATTGGCTTGAACAGTTCAACTGCGAATTGCTGATTCACGGGCACACCCATCGACCCATGAGGCACCCATTGACTCCAACACTGGCGCGCGAAGTCTTGAGCGACTGGGACGCAAGCGCTTCGCCCAAAAGAGGTCAAGCGTTGAGACTTCTTGACGGTCAACTCCAACGCATCGAGGTCTTTTAGTGCCTTGCACATCTAAAGCGCCTAGATGAGCTATTTCTTCATCAACACCTTCAATACCGACTGCAAGCGCTGAGCACTGCTTGGATCAAAGGGCGCACTAAAAACCTGCGCAACATCCTTCGTCCACGTCTGTGCTGGTGTGGGATCGTTTCTCTTTGTGAGCAACTGCAACTGTAGGGCCCTGCGCTCCGAGAGGTGCTCAGCGGGTGTGGGCTGCTCAGCAGCCATTTCAAGCCTGAGCAAAGAGGTCTTTAAGGGAGATGCATCTTGGCTTGACAAAGCTTTAATCGCTTGAACCATGACCACACGGTCAGCGGCTTGCACCCTTGGACCGAGCTCTTTCAAGGCCGGAACACGTTCTGCATCGCGGTGTTCCCAAGCACTCAGCAACTGCGTCAAAGATTCACCATGGGCCATTGCCGATAATTTTTTCAGCGCAAATTGCGCTTGCTCAAAAGCATAGCGTTGCGCTCTAAAAGCTTGATCCCCCAACCTTGGTCCTCTGGGCGCATCAAAGGAGGGCTTGTTTCGTGCATCGAAAGCAGGTTTTTTCGAACGATCAAACGCCTCAGGCTTGCCTCGGCCGACGGATTTGGCACCTCGTGAATCCTTCAAAGACGTTGCTTGAGTCGCCTCTTTCTTTTGACCGGGTCGATCATCTCCTCTGACTGCAATCACAGGTTTTGGAGCCGCTTTGGGGGTCGGTGCTTTTTGAGCGGGTTCATCGACTACAGCGACTTCATCTATTCCATGGACTTCAGAAACTTCTGCTACTTCTGCTACTTCTGCTTCTTCAGTGACTCCAGCGACTTCATGAACCTCGTTCGAAGTTGAGCCCTCAAGCTGCGACGTATCTTCAGAAGTTTTCTCATACGCAGGCCCTGTACTCGCAGCCTCTGCATTCGCAGGTGAATTGGCCTCGGGCAATTGAACCTCTGCTGGCGCAGGCTCTTTGGGCTCTGGCTTGGTTTCTGCCTTTGGCGCAGGTGTTTGCAAATTGGGCGGCGTCCACTCCTCGTTCAACAATTTATCCAAAGCTTGCATCGCTTGTCGAATAGACTGCGCGTCTTGCTTTGAAACAGCCTCGTCCAACGCTTTTGATGCTGCAATCACTGCCGCATCATAAGCACTGACAGCGGCCATGGATTGTTCACGTTGCTTGGTTTTTCTTTCAAAGGCTTCATCCAAGGGTTGTCTGAACGCATCCCAAAGCTTTTGTTCTTGTTTGCGATCCAAGACAACCAATTGAGACTCTAGCTGCCAACGCTGCTGCAACTGTTTGACTGCATCAATTCTCAATTGCGTTTCAGCACCGAGTTGCTTGGCCTCCTCAATCAAGGACATGCGTTGCTGAATGCTCTTGTCTTGAACCGACTCCAAAGGCGCATGGGCCAATTTCATCGCCTCCTTCCAAATCGATTGAAGCTCGACAAAGATTTTTTCACTCACATGACCACTGTCGCGCCAACGCTCAGAGAATTGATGCAATTGTCTGACCACCGACTTCCAGTCTGGCCCCTGCGCGCCCAATAGCGTCCAGGCCCTTAACTCCTCAAGCAAAGCCAAACGTTGGGCTTTGTTCTCGGCACTTTCGAGTTTGACTTTTTCAACCCAAACCTCTACCACTTTGTGGGCTCTGTTACAGGCTTGATCAAAGCGCTTCCAAAGTGCATGGTTGGGCAACCCGCCTTGATCCACAAGCTTCCATTGTTCTCGCAATTCACGAAGTGCCTCTTGCATTTTTCGCCCACCCATGACGGGCACCCAAGTCATTTCTGGTGATTTTTGAACAACAATTTCTTGGCCCGGATCGGCGACATCCGTTTGAGCCGAACTTGCTTGGTCGGTGGACTCGGTCTTCAAGTGAGCAAAATCTGGGGGCGTGAGCTCTGCTGAGAGAGGCGCACTTGGAGGCAGCGAATGCTCGTGCAGTTTGGGCTCATCGCTGCTTGCAGGGGCTTGCGGGGACAGCGTCTCTTGCACTGGGACAATCATTTTCTTTTTGGGATCCGCCTTCGTCACCTTGGTGACGTGGGTGGATTTGTCTGCCTTTGAGGCTACTTTTTTAAACAAAGCTTCAGCTTTTTGCACCAACTCCAATCTGAGTTGGTCGGCTCTCCACTTTTGCCACCCTTCAAGCTCACTTGCTGCAGCCAATGCCGCTTGGACCTTGTGCTCCAATTTTTCATCAATCAAACGTGCATTCTCTCTCAACACAGATCTGAGGTTGTGTGCTGCACTTGCACTTGCTTTGCCATGCCCTTCGGCCATTTCGTTTTCAAGGACTTTTAAAACCTCTTGAACGGCCTGCGTTGCTTTCGCTTTAAGCTCAGGATCCACCTTGGGTTTGTGCGAAGGGGCCACAGTTGATTCACCAAGCCCTCTTTGAGCCTTGATCTCTTCAGCCCAAGCGGGTACTTGCGGCAACGCCTCCTCTTTGGACCCACTGGACTTTTGCGCTTGCTCCAAGGCAGCGCTAAATGCATCCCAAAGCGCTTGCATTTGTTGACCACTGTTGGTCAAGGCAGGTGCGTGCTTGAGGTCCACCGAGGACCATTGCTCATCCCCAAAGATTTGATCTCTGACGGCGACCCAAGCCAGCACGTCCCGATTCAAGGTGTCTTTCAAGTCAAATGCTTCACGCCATGGCTTGGTCGACAGCACTTCAATTCTTTGCGCCATTAAAACCGCAGCTTCGCGCTGAACTTGTGCTCTGTGCTCGAGGTCTTCCAATCGCTTGATTCTCTCAAAGAGATGATTCTTCAAACCCGCCAAAGGCTCTTTGGACAAAGGTGCGCCTGCCTTGGCCGCATCTCTTTGCCAAGCGAGCGCGTCAGCGATGTGAAATTTTTGCGAGGCCAAGATAGCTTGTCCCTTGACTTGCCAGTCCAGCAGCACCTGTTCTTGTGATTTGTGACGCTTTAATTCATCTATTTTTTCTCGCAACTGTTTCGCAGCGCCCTTGTCACGCGTGCTCAACTCTTTGTAAACCTCTTGAATCTGTTCGATCGGGGGCTGGGTGGCCAACCACTCTCGGATGCGAGCTGTTCGGTCTCCGGAGGTGGGTGCAGTAAAAGCCCCTGCGGTCATTGCATCCAATTGTTCTTGGCTATAGGTGTTGGCAGTGTGTTGGGTCACAGAAAAAAGCTCATGTAAATCATTAAAAAAAAGAGGTGGCTTCAAAGGCTACTGTTCTCACTGTCCATATTGTGAACGACTTTCTCCTTCATTTATGGCCTATTGAAAATGCTTCTCTACCAAACCGTTCACCAAACGCGTCAAGCCCAAGCCCCACTTTGAGATAAAAGGCAGCTTTGTAGATCCTTGGGTCACCACGCATGGAAATTAAATTTATACCTTGGCCTTGCAAAACTTGGGAACTGTGCCGGCCCTCTCATGCCCACTGTCCACTACTCTTTAGAAAGCCAGCGTTTGACAAGAAGATAATTTTGAATTTAAAAATACACCATAAGTATTTATGAATTAACAATAATACTACTTTATATTTATTTTAGATTATTTTTCAAAAGATTTTGGGGTGATATACCTTTAAAATACACTTTCTAATCTTATTTAACAAATATTCCATCCCTTCGTTGAAGGTCTGCTTTGCATCCGTCCTAGTTCAAACTGGATGCTTATTAAATTGAGCGGCTATTTCAAACGGTTTTTAAAAAGCTTGCGGCTCAAAACCCCAAGTTCATCTT
>Ga0114978_10002763_pt1 | contig 14459 bp, 17 predicted proteins | sample S_140212_EF_Meta_FD_87027 | JGI IMG/M metagenome (GOLD analysis project Ga0114978, IMG submission 87027) | Freshwater microbial communities from Lake Simoncouche, Canada to study carbon cycling - S_140212_EF_MetaG | ecosystem: Environmental > Aquatic > Freshwater > Lake | place: Lake... | reverse complement strand
TTCTGTGTAGCAGTTGCCGCCAATATGATTACGGCTTTCTACTACAGCAACTTTAAATCCTTCTCGACTGGCCTGTTCAGCTGTAACAGCACCAAAGATTCCAGAGCCTACTACAATAAGATCAAAGTCTTTAAACATAACTGTCAAACCCCGCCTCAAGTCCTTTTAAAGGTAAATTAAGAGAGGCAAGTCTTGTTGCATCTCCGCTGAAGTTTATTTGACTACGTGCATCTACCTTAATAAGGTCGCTATTGACATTGTTTATTTGAGCAAACAAATAGCTCATTTCACTAAGCAAATATTTTTTAGGATATACACAATTAATATCGCGCCAAGGCATGTTGCCTGCCAATACTAGATCAATAATAGGGAATAGATCTTCTACCCACAAGAAATCAAATTTGTGATCTTGGAAAATATGAAATGCTTCCGTGGCCAACTTTAATCGTTTAAAAAATCTAGTGTTAATTTCTTTAGCACCGAATACACCAAACAAACGTAGGTTGTACATGTTTTCTGTGTCTGAAATAGTTCTAGCAATCAAGTTCTTACTGTAAGCATAACTGGATACTGGCATACGATCAAACAATGTGATTTCTGGAGATCCATCATTGTTGCAAGTCGTATCAAACTCGTTGCCAGTGCCCATGTTAATCAGTGTGGTAAATTTATGCTTGTTACGATACAGGTTGGCAAACATATTAAGATTGCCCACTGTAAGTTGATCATCAACACCGTTAGTATTATTACGTCCAATCAAGGCGCAATGTATAACTGTGTCTACTTGGTTGTTGTCAAAGAAGGTGTTAACGCTGTGTAAGTTAGTTAAGTCTAATAAACTACGGCCCGGGGCATATACTTGGTGTTGTTTGCTTAAATAGTTGCGTAGATACCCACCGATGAAACCATCTCCGCCAGTGATTAATATCTTGCTCATACAGGTTTAACAGCCTCTAATGTCATTGACTCTAATTGCAAATGTCCCGGCTTCATACGGAAATCTGCTTCTAAGTTTTGTAGCACAGGATCGTGACTTTCGCGTATTTTAAAATCTACTACATCAACAAACCCAGCAGCCTGCAGACTAGCCGCTAGAGTAGGCTTGTCATAGATAAACTTATGACCCCAATCACGAACATAGTTGTTAATAGTAAAAATTGGATTAACATAAGGTGCCCACTCGGGTTTTGTATCAGTCATGTATTCGCGATCTAGATCGTCTGCATCAATGTATAACTTAATTAAAAATTCAAAGTCCGGGCAAGTAATACGAACCTTAGCACCGGGTTTGGCAATACGATAGCATTCAGCTAGCATACGTTGACCACTCCAATAGTCCAAGTGTTCAATCATGTGCTCACTGTAAACGTAATCAAATGTATCGTTGGGGATAGGGAAAGGTTGGCTGGCATCTAAACGAAATCCGTCCGGATGAAACCATCCATCGCATTGACCATCAGTATTAAACCAACCATCCAACAGGTTGCCACCACACCCCAATTGGATTTTTGCTACAGGATGTTGGGCTAGATAACTTTCTACTGTATATTTCACTTGCTTAACCAACGCTTGTTGTCTAAGGTCCACTTGGTCATTTCAGCAATGCGCTCGCTTAGTTTAATACTCGGTGCCCAACCCAGACTAGCAAGCAATCCGCCATCAAGTGCGTAACGTAGGTCATGTCCCGGGCGGCTAGTATGGAAGTCAACCATTTCATAGTTAAGTTCCTTGCCTTGTGCGTTAGCAATCCATTGTGCCAGGGTCAAGTTGTCAACTTCTTCTGTACCAACAAGATTAAACTTAGGGCAATGTGCATGTCCGTAGTCGCCTGTGTGCTTGTAATTTTTTAAGCCTAGAATAAACATAAGGCCGTCGGCTACGTCTTTAGCATGGATGTACATACGTGTACCAGCATGTGTACGTGTAGGATCTGCATGAATATAAACTTTCTCGCCGTCCCTGGCACGTTGGATACACATGGGAATAAACTTTTCTGGGTGCTGACGTTCACCAAACACGTTCATGGTATGTGTTACAACAATAGGCATCTTGTAAGTGTTTTCGTATGCTACGCAAAACTCTTCTGCGGCTGCTTTACTAGCCGAGTATGGATTAGTTGAATTGTATCGATCGTATTCTTTGTAGCTAACTCCCGGGGGTGCTACACCAAAGATTTCATCTGTACTAAAGTAGACAAAACTCTCTAAGTTAGGGAGATTCTTGCGAGCATAGTCTAACATATTAACTGTGCCAACAGTATTGTCTTGTACAAATTCCATTGGGTATGTAATTGAACGATCTACGTGGCTACCTGCGGCTAAATGTAGAACAATATCAACAGGACCAATGTCATTGACAATCATTTCGTTTAGTTCTGCTTTTAAGTCATGGAATATAATACGTACACGACTTGCTACTGCTTTTGGGTCATGATCCTGCAACATGTCGTATAGTCTATTTAGATTACCAGAAATATCTAGTCTATCTAGACTAACAATATTCCAGTCTGTGTCTCTTAGGATTTTATCGATTACGTGGTGCGCGATGAAGCCGGCGCCACCGGTTATTAGAACAGTCTTGCTCATTGAATCTCCAGTTTTTATTTGATAATACTATTTATTATACGTGAAAGGCGGCAAAAAATCTAGTGGATCATTTCCATCAGGGTGGTCCAAAATAAAGCCCGGGAACTTATCAATGTCTGCCGGGAAATAGTCTGTGGCACGGACTACTTGATATTGATTTGGTTGGTTACGATCCCATTCCTTGCCTTCAGCAATGGATTTAGCCACGTCAATATTGGCCAAAAACTCTGGTGTGTTCACTTCTTGGTGACTAAAGCTCCGGGCTTTATCCTTTAAATATTCGTTATCACCTAGATACCCAAAATGCCAGCCTGCATGTTCTACCATGCATATTTGGTCATCGTTGTGTTGGTACGGAAAAACATTTAGTTCAAACCGTTGATTACGCAAAAAGTTAGGAGTTACATTATCATTAAGATAGCCTGCCATTATGCCCATAGCCCAGACATCGTACTGCCCTGGTGTAGTACGCATATAGTTAAACTTAAAGTTAAACAAAGGCATACGTAGTCCATAGTATATGTGTGTGTTGTGTTCGCGCATATAGTCTACTGCGGCCGCACGTGGTATTTCATCTACATCGCTAATAATGGCTATGTCGCTGGGGTCAGCATCATACAGGCCATCCATAATAGCATTACGTTGATCTGTTTCGTTATCCCAGGGATTAGAATGACTGCGAGACTTATGCTTGATGTAGCGGATCTTATCTTTCCAAGGAGCAAACCTAGCCTTGGCCATTTCAAAGATATAGTTCTTGGGACGGTTAGTGAACGTTTGGTTAGACTCAACAATGACAAAATGGTCAACATGATTGTATAATTCACGTAGACGTAATTCTAATAGATCGAGTTCGTTATAAAATGTAAAGCAGTCAAATATACGCATATAAATATTTATAGAATTATCAATTACCTTAAAAGGATTTCAAATGCATGCCGTTGCCAGTATGAGCACCACAAACATCAAAGACTTGTCGGACCTAACAGACGCTACCAAATTGGAATATTGCGAACGTTATGGTTATCTATGGGCTAACCTGGGCGATAGTGATATTATAATTAAAACTACACCTTTTAGCAACTTCATGGACTTCAATAAACCACTTTTTATCAAAAAATTATTTGAACAAAATCCCGAAATTGATTGGTTGCTAATGACAGAAGCTGATAGCACTATCACCAATCTTACTATTACCATTGATGACAAAATCGACAATGACTATCATATTATCATGCCAGTGGATCGACTAAACTTAAACTCTGGTAATTGGTTGTTGCGTAATAGTCCCGAAGGGCGAGATTATATTCAAACAATGATTGACCGCACTCCTGAATATGCAGAAAGCCAAGGACCTGACAGTAAGCAAAAAGACCGTTGGGGCATTCAACAATACATCATTGATACCTTAGACGAATTTGAACACTTGATTAAGATTGTGCCGCAACGTCATATGAACAGCTACGAGCAACTATACGACTACTGTGTTATTGGTACGGACATACTAGGAACACCAGCTCTTTGGGAACCGGGCGATTGGATTGTGCATTGGCCAGGACTAGTACATCAAGCTCGTATAGAACATGCTACTAAAAACCTAGCAAGTATGATTACTCGCTAGCTTCATCTTTACTAACACGCTCGCCCAGGTATTGTTTAACTACACGAACTAATTTACGTTCGGTATCATAGACAAATTCTTGGGCGGCTTCTTCTGTATTGACTACTAAAATAAAACCATTGGCCGCACGGCGGATTTCTAGACTTTCAAACATGACTACTCCATTTAGGGTTTAACTAGTAGATAGTATACACTAATCAGAAATTAAAGTCAAAAAGAAAACCAACCATTTTACCAATGCCGAATTATGCTGGCAATAATAAAAAGGTTGGTTACTATATAGATTATTACAATTAGAGTTCTAACTAAAGCAACACGATCTGCTTCTTGATTGGTGGAACCCAATTTTTCACCTAATGCTTTGGCCCAAATTCTCCATATCTTAGTCATCTAACTTTACTACTTCGATCCCGGAATGTACGAGGAAATCCACCCCGGCAGCATCGCGATAACTAGAGCCAAACCATACTCTTCTAATACCCGATTGATAGATGAGCTTGGCACAGTCCAAGCAAGGAGCATGAGTAACAAAAAGATCAGCATCGAGGCCAGACTCGTTACTTCTAGCAAGTTTCGCAATAGCGTTAGTTTCTGCATGTAAGACCTCAGGGTTAGTCTTTAATCGGTACATGGTACCGTCTTCATCTGTTTGGTCAAAATCATAGCTGGCAAACTCACCAGTATTGTTGGCCAAAGTCATGTACTCTTTTCGTTCACAGTTGTTATCCCAACCTGCTGGCATGCCATTGTAGCCAATTGAGATGATACGATCTTCTTTAACTACAATGGCGCCAACGTGTAGTCGTTTGGCATGACTAAGTTCAGCAAATATCTTTGCTGTGTCCATATAGGCTTTAACTAATTTTGGTTTCATTTACGTCTCAATTCAATAAGTTCTAATACAGCAGGATCGCCTTTTTGATCTTCTCTTGGGGCAAATAACGCACGACTACGTGTGTCTACTTCTGTGGGAGGATCTATTAGATAGTATATAGCTAGACTTTTACGATATATACCTTCAGGTTGACTACATACTCTAGTAAGTCCATGCCAGCTATCTTGTGTTGTGTCAAATATTATAGCACGATTATAAACTGGCGCTACTTCTTTTATCAATTTGTCTGGACCTTGAAATAGTCCTAAATGCCCACCATACGACTCTTGCCAATTTTTGGTTACATAGATAATAATGTTTAGCTTACGCTGTAGGTTTAATTTAGGATGTATAGAGTAGTCTAAATGTTGATTTAAAATTCCGCCGGTGCCGTGTATATGCCAGCCTCCGCCATGTAATCCATCATCGGCATATAATTTAATGCCCAATTGGTCGGACAGTATGTCAAGGAATGTTTGGCTATTTAGATAATAAAATAACTGATATGTATGCTCAGGAAATAAGCCCCAGTCTTTATTTTGCTTCTTAATTTCTACAGCATTGTTATAACCAAAGTAGTGTTCGCTGTTGAAGTCTAGAAACTCAGACTCAATTTTTTCAGCTAAGTCTGCAGGTAAGAAATCATCAATTACGCAATGATCAAATGGGTTGGCGCCCTTATAGTCCGTAAAGGCGTTTTTTAAATAATCAATGTTTACCAAGTGTTTCATCGTCCCCGACCGGCTGATTTTTTTGTGGGTTTGTTTGTGCTAACTTGATTACCAAACTTGGCCTGTTGAATCTTTGCGGCTTTGCCTGGTGGTAACTTGGTACCTGTTGCGGCGGCTTTAGCTGCCATAGCGGCGGCAATAAAAGGATTCTTAGATAATTTAGAGTCTGTCATGATTTAATTGAATTTTTGGTGCCCCAGGATAGAATCGAACTAACGTCTGATGATTACAAGTCAACTGTTTTACCATTAAACTACAAGGGCGTTAACACTATTTAATACTAATAAGTTTGGGCACACTAAAATCTGCTTCTCGACAGTGGACCACAATGCCTACCAGGAGCTACCTGGCGGAAAGGCTCGCCTTCACAGGCTCTTTCATGGGTTCGCGCAACTCTTTCGCAGCTCTAAAATTCCTTGTGCCCTCGGGAGTACCCGATTTAACTGTTTCCAGCCACGGGGCCGATATTGCCTGCCGCTACTCAAACTACCACATGTATCAGATGATCGCCACACCATGTGCCCAAACTTATTAGTACTTGGTAGGAGGTACCAGGTTCGAACTGATGACATTCACGGTGTAAGCGTGACGCTCTACCAACTGAGCTAACCTCCTATTTTACTATTGTACTACTGTACAAATCTATTTGTCAATACATTCTGGCGGAAAGTATAGGATTCGAACCTATGCGCCCCTTTCGGGACGACGGTTTAGCAAACCGTTGCCTTAACCACTCGGCCAACTTTCCTTAAATTTGGTGGAGGATAACGGGATCGAACCGTTGACCTATAGCTTGCAAAGCTACCGCTCTCCCAGCTGAGCTAATCCCCCGAAAACTTTACTTGACCTTGCGCTTGTACTCTGCAGGGTTTATTTTATTGTTTTGTATTTCTAATAATACATCTGTGATAGTGGCAATAGACGCGGGTTCGTGCTGTTGCTGACGCAATTCACGTACACGGGCTGTGGCCGCAAGTATCAAATCAAACTTGTTATTGCCACTGTTGCGTACACATTGCTCGATATCAACTTGGCTGTGTCTTGTTTCGTTTTTCATTTTTACCTTTTTAAACTTTAGTTATTATACTATTAAATTCTTTAAAAGTCGACCTAAAGTCTTCTTTTCTCACTTGATCTAACACGCCAGTTATTTGTAAAAATGATTGCCACTGATCCATATCTGCTGTCTGTTGCATAATGGTAATTATATCTGCATAGTAAGGATCCTGTCCCAACTTTTCAGCTACTGCTTGCTTGACATGATCCGGCATGTTCTTAATAAACAAATGCGGAGGATCAACTAACAAGTTTAAGAAAGGTGGTTTCAATACTACTTTACTTAGAGCTTGTTTTAATTCTGGCAAGTAAAATACGTTTAAGGTATTTACTGTGCAAATAGTTCTAACACTTAAATCATATCTGTGCTTAAGAGCATAGCGTTGCATACTGCGTACATTCTTTAACATGTCACCGTATTCAACGCCGTGTCTGATATAATCAAACTGCTCATTGATGCCATCAATACTGACCATTACTTCTATATTTTTAAACTCACGCAAAAATGGCCATTCTTCTGTAATGTCTACTCCACCGTTAGTATTTAGATACAAGGTCAAGTTCTTACTCAAACCTGCATCAACTAATCTTGTTAATAAAGCACGTACCTGTTTGTTATATGCGCTTTCGCCGCCAAACAGTTCTAGTCTGCGAACGCTACCACACAATGCTACAATCTCATCTAATTGTGCATCACTCCAGTTTGTATCTGGTTTGTTGTCTAGTGCGGCAAAATTGTAGTACTGATACTTGGTTGCTTCGTATATTTTTTTAGCATCTGAATGCCAGCGACTGCTATCCACAGGATGGCAAGTGCGACATTTAGCATTACATATATTGCCATTCTTTATGGTTAATATTACTGGTCCGGACAGATAAGCATCGTCGGCCATGCGCTGATTAATAATGCCTGAGTCTTCTTCAAACATCCGAAACTTACTTGTTTCAGTTTCGGGATTAAACATACGCTGGCGTAGACTTTCTTTACCATTGTCTTCTTCATGCCAACAACGACCACAGATAGGGTTACGCTTGCCATCTTTAAAGTCCTGACGCAACTGTTCTAAGCCGGGATTGGTCCACAGCTCAGTAATAGTATTATCACTTGGAGGCCAAGTTGTGCCGCCCAAGTAAGGACAAGGACTACAGCTACCACTTGGATGTGTAGTAAGTTGTAAAAAGGGTGCTATACAAAAGTTTTTAGGATATGTCATATTTGGTTGCGGAGGATGGATTCGAACCACCGATCTTTAGCTTATGAGGCTAACGAGTTGCCACTTCTCTACCCCGCGATTGTTTTGGCTGGCCAGGGTGGGCTCGAACCACCGACATTCTGATTAACAGTCAGACGCATCTACCAACTGAGCTACTGGCCAATAAATTTATACTGTAATTATAAGAGTTCTTTATTTGAAAGTCAATGTTATTTATCGATAAATATTTGCTCTACTAATAGAATTTCTCTATAACCCACATACATGAACAACAGAATCGAACACCGCTCAGCAGGCGGCATTATCTTTGAACCTAACAAAAAGTTAGGCTACTATCTAGTTAACAATGAAATTTACTACAATAAAAATCATGCGTTACTTGCCGCGTCTGCGATCAAAGATACAGTATGGGCAGTAAACGACGACCCTGTAAAATGGTCATTTAACGAAGATGTCTTTATTAAATTTCCGTGGCACATCGAACCTGACGTACCATTGCGAGAACTGTATCGTATGCGAGCACAACAACTCAGAGATCGATATGACTATATCAGATTAGAACTAAGTGGTGGTGGCGATAGTACTACTGTTCTTTTTAGCTTTTTACTTAACCACATACACTTAGACGAAGTTGTTGTCAGACATCCTAAGAAAGGCGACAAAGATGTTGCTGACAATCCGTGGGATACCAAAAGCGAAAATCATTTAAGCGAATGGGAATACGCAGCTAAACCGTTGTTAAAATGGCTATCCATCAATTACCCTCAGGTAAAAATTACTGTACACGACTTTGTTGATGATATGGTAACTTCAAAGTCTCACGAAGAAAACTGGATTTTTAAAACTAGGCACTACATACATCCTAGTCATGCACACAAACATTCTCTCGAAGGCATTGCCGACCATCAAAAACAAGCTGATAGGAATTTATCAATTGCTATATTGTACGGTGTTGACAAACCCAAGATGTGCGTTAAAGACGGCAAGTTCTTTTTGTACTTTGTTGACTCGCACAGCAATAACAGTCCCGAAATTGGAGACTACACTAACTTAACTAACGAGTTCTTTTACTGGAGTCCGGATATGCCGGAACTGTTGGCAAAACAAGCACACTTAGTTAAGAATTGGTTTAGCTTGCCTGTAAACTACAAATATCAAAACGTACTAAACTGGCCCAATAACAGTTGGGGCACTAGAACATTTTACGAACAGTTACTTAGACCTATTGTTTATCCCGACTACGATTTTAATACATTTCAAACTGTTAAATCTACTCAAACAGTTTTTTGTGAAATGGATTATTGGTTCTTTGCAAATTTTCAAGGAACAGATCTGTATAATATCTGGGAGGCTGGTGTATCTTATCTAACCGATAACTTAGACGAACGTTATCTCCGACGTACACGTGGACAAGTGACCGACATAAAACAATATCAAACGCCATTTTACTATCTCGGCGAATCAACTATCCCTGCTCCAGTAGTACCGTTTAGTACTAAACAAGTGCTGGATGCCGCACGTAATAGTCAGACAAAATATGTGCATTGCATTAATGGTCGATTAAGCATTTACTAATTGTTTTTTAGTAGTCTTGATGTAACAGCAGAAATTAGCAAACATAGTATACCGCTACCAAAAATTGCAAGCAATGTTCCGTATAGAGTCCAGGATTTATCTCCGCCGAACTGTCCATACAAATACATTGGGTAGCCGATTATCCAAGAAATCAAAATACTCCAGAACAATCCGTGTTTATTAACAAGTTTTTCGTTAATTAACGACAGCATAACTGGCCACCAAATAGTTGCTCTGCCAACACCATAGACCAGGAAAATTGTCAACAATGTAATACCTGGAATATTAACAATGGCAACTGCTATGATAGAAATCACAATCATGCCAATCCTACTCCACAAAATTGATTTCTTGTCATCTTCATTGTTGAATAGATTGTATATGTCATTACCTATCAATGATGATGCTGTGCCAAGTTGACTGTCAATAACACTGATCAAGCTAGAAAAGATAATAAAAATTAATACATAAAAAGTCCACTGTGGCAAGGTCAAGCCAAAGACCGCTAAGTTAGTATAAGTCATTATGGCTTTGGGAACTTCTAACTGCATGCCTGCGGCCAACATACCCATTATACCACCAGAGATAGTAACAGTAATTGCCAAGCAAGCACCCGTCATAAATGCTGGTAACACTTTGTCTTTTTGTATTGAAAAAATACGCTGATAAAAACTATTGTCTGCCCAAGTACCACTAAGTAGACCTAAAACTGTTGGTATACCAAATCCAATTAATATGCCTTCAGTAAATGCTGACCCCCAGAGACTGGTACCGTTTCCAGTTTTGCCTCCCCAACCTGCTAGCACAGTATCAATACCACCATTACTGCTCACAGACCATCCAACTAAAAATAACCAGAAGGACAAGAATACAAACACTTTAACTAATTCAGTCACCACGCTGGCCTTTAATCCGCCACGTAGTGCATAGCTTAATGCAATCAAAGGAATTACCATTGATATAACCTGATAGTTAATGCCAGAAATAAATGCAATTGCCTGCGAGCCTGCTAGAATATTAATGGATAGTGCGGCAATGCTTAACATGATCAATTCAAAGCCCACAATGGCTTGTACCCTTGATCCAAACTTTTCTTTTAAATATCCGCTAAGTGTAAATCCATCTGGAAACTGTGCTTTAATTTTAGGTGCAAACACACCAAACAATACCACACTAAAGAAATTTCCTATCAACATCCAACCAACACCTGCCCATCCATTGGTGTATGCTTGTAAGCAACTGATAAACATTGCTGGCGCCCAAATCCAAGCGGCTGCAACACTGGCACTTCCTTGAAGGTAGCCAATTTGTCTGTTAGCAACTAAAAATCCAGCCTTGGTTGTATTAAATCCGCGACTGAAAACTGTGGTTAAGATAGTTACCAGTACCGCATAAAATAACAATACTCCAAATCCAGAAGTATTAGTTATCAATGGAAAGATGTCGAAATTCATCATTGATCCTTAGGTTAATTGAGTGGCTCGCCTGTTATTGCTAAAATGTAGTTTACATGAAATCCAGTATTGGCACTAGAGTGAGGAACATTCCTGTGTTCAAAGGTAAATGTATCTCCGGCATTCCAGTTTACGCTGGTTTTATTGAATGTTAAAATCTGCCCGAGCTCTTGATCAAATAACGGAGTAAGATATACATTTTCAACTTGATACTGTTTATCTTTGTTGTAGGTAACCGAAGTATCGTTCCAATCTCTATATCGATTTCTATCAAGGTGTGTGATAAAGTATCTGCCTGGTTTTTCAATATGCACTCGCATGTTGATAGTCTCAGGTTTTAATTTATATACTGTGGCCATTGTTTGTCTAACAACAGGTTCCCACTCACCAAATTCAAGAATGTACTCATGCCCGTGTCCCATTACTAATTCGGGATACTCTAATACCCATTCTCTATATTCGCCTTCGGTGACTTCGCCGCCTGTGCTGGCTATTGATTTTTTAATCCATGCTGGATCAATATACACGTTAATTTTAAACACAGGCAAGGTTTTATTTTCAAAACCATTTTTAATCCATGCGGCAAAATCATTCAATTCTTCTCCGACATTGCCTATTTTCCAAAATGCGTTATTCCAGTCAAAGTTTTTAACCTGTGTTTGCAGTTGGTAATCAAACCATTTTTTCATGATTATTCTCAGTGAGTTGTTATTTCTATGTGTTGCTTTAGTACATCTGCAAGAGCGTCTCGGGTAGTTTCGAGACAAGAAAAATGTGTACCGTTGGGGATATATTTGACTTCTTTGTAGGTGCTTGCTAACTTATTTATAAAATCGCTATAATTTTGTTGTGGACCTCTGTCTAATTCGCCCAGTAGAAACAATACCGGGCACAAGATGTTTTCCCAACGCATATATTTTTCTAAATTGTCAGTTTTGTTATAGATACGTGCGGCTTGAACTACCGAACCAGTTAATGTTACAGGGTCCATCTCGACTATCAAGTTTCGCCATTTTTCTTCCCATTTTGTTGGAAACAAAGTTTCTTTTAGTTCTGATTTTATAAAACGATGTCGTCTGTCGGACAGTATATTTGGGGTAAGAATTTCGTAGTTGTCGAGATCTTCGTCTGGTACCCAGTTTTCAACATATTTTTTTAATTTTGTTGTGCCGTAACTAACAACACTCGATACTAATTCTGAATTTTGTTCTGCAAACATTAAACACGGTACCGACGACGATGACCATCCTACTAGGTGTGGTTTGTTTATAGATTTAGTACGACTAAGCCATAATATTAAATCTGATAGGTCATTGTAGTAGTGCTCAAATGTATTGATGTAATTGCCTTTTACTGCTGGCAAAAACATTTCATCAAACTTGGTACTTTGACCAAACCCGGTGGCATTTAACATAATAACTGTACAACCTTTGTTGGCTAAGACATCGGCAAAACTTAGATCGTCGGACGCAAAATCCCAGTTAAGTTCGTATGGTAAAGATCTACCGTGTGTAAGTATAATAGGATTTTTGTAATCAGCTGAATGTGTTTTAATACGTATACTTAATACGCTAGACCCAGGTTTATACCAACTGGGTATTAGATAATCTTCAACTAACATATTTCTTTTCGTAATACCTCAAGTAATTCGTTGGTTTGATATAATGTATCTTCGTATTTGGTAACTGCAATAACATTACCGCCAGTTGACGTTAAAAACACAGCGTCTGCTGTTTCTAACTCCGCAGGCAGTATATCACAATATACAAACTTAATGTTATTGCTTTCGCAATAGCGTCTTACTTGTTCCATAACTGTGCCAGTTAGTCTAACTGATGCAGGAGATTTAACAATACCGTCTTTGATTAAGGCTATATTAAACGCAGGCCCTTCGGTCAAGTACCCAGCTCTTGACAATAACACTGAAGTATCATAGCCACGATCAATAGCATTGAATTGAGCCATGGTTAAATCATTCCACGAATAATTTTTAACTGTTTGATCTATAGAGTCATTTCTAAACACCGTGGATAAACAAAGAGTTGCTGTGTTGTTGTTTGGAAACTGTACATAAGGTCTTACAAAAAAGAACACGTTAGGCACAGGTGTAATCAAATCTCTTGGGCCGTTCTTTGCAATACCGCGTGTGATTGTGATAAAAATAATTGTTTCTTTTATTGGTGATTGATCAAATAATTCTTGAAGAATTTGTTTGACTTCGTCCCTGGTATAAGGCATTTTTAAACGAAGTGCAGTACAGCCGTTATAAAAACGATCTAGGTGCTCTTCGAGATTAACAAACTTACCATTTCGTGTTGCAATCGAATCGTATGTAGCGTCGCAATGGATAAATCCAAAATCAACTACTGGTAAAAAAATTTCTTTTACCGTGCAGTATTTTCCATTTTGCCATGCTGGCAAATCTAGCGGTGATATGTTATTTGACATGGGAATTCTCTGTGATTAAACTAATACTTATCTATAATTATACTTGAAGCAATTTTTTTGGCGGAAGTGGTAGGATTCGAACCCACGGACCGTTTTATCGATCGTCTGTTTTCAAGACAGTTGCCTTAAGCCAAGCTCAGCCACACTTCCATAAAGGTATTCAGGCGCCCCACTATCCCTACGCTATTATAGGGACTCACGGGATTGTCTCGTTAAGCAAGTTTATCTACCGTTGACTCTCTGCTATGTTGTCACATACCAGCCAGTATGCTAGATTGTCTGGGACTCAAACTTAACGTCTATCCTGAAATTCTGGTCTCAGTGGTAAGATTCGAACTTACGGTTTCCTGGTCCCAAACCAGGCGACTTAACCAGACTAGCCTACACTGAGATAATATTGGTGGTGATGGGTGGACTCGAACCACCGCGCATTACCTTATGAGGGTACCGATCTACCAACTGAACTACATCACCATATTAAAATACACTAGTACCTTCTACTCCCCAGCTGACTGGAATTTCAGAGTAAGATGTGCGATACCAACACCGGTTAATGTATTTTAATATGATAACATGGTAGGACCGCCCAGACTCGAACTGGGATAGACCGGTTAAAAGCCGGATATTCTACCTTTGAATTACGATCCCTTTGTTTCTCTAACTTACGCAAGGATTTGTTGCTCTTGCGGTGACTTCCTGCCCCTGTCTTTTTTAGTGCCAAACAAACGAAGGGGTTACGTTTGGGCACGGTCATCTTAGACTTCATTTACTTCTCCTTTATAATATTACGTTTTTGAGCTTGACGCTCGCTTTTCCAAAATATTCGTTTCCAATCTCTCAGATGCTTCCACCACTGCGGTGGTCTGGTCATCTGTCCTTTTTTAACATTGGCCATTATGGT
>Ga0114978_10002762_pt1 | contig 14460 bp, 17 predicted proteins | sample S_140212_EF_Meta_FD_87027 | JGI IMG/M metagenome (GOLD analysis project Ga0114978, IMG submission 87027) | Freshwater microbial communities from Lake Simoncouche, Canada to study carbon cycling - S_140212_EF_MetaG | ecosystem: Environmental > Aquatic > Freshwater > Lake | place: Lake... | reverse complement strand
GCCGCCATTGCCGGCAGCGCCTGCACCGCCAGCGATTTTGTCGATACCGCGCAGGTCATTTCGTCCAAACCCATCATCGAACGCGTCTCCGAATCGCGCCAGGAATGCGATAACGTGCCGGCGCCGCAAAAAAGCGGCAGCGTGGTCGCCCCCATCCTCGGCGGCGTCATCGGCGGCTTGCTCGGCCACCAGGTCGGCCAGGGCAGCGGCCAGACCGCCGCCACCATAGTCGGCGCAACGGGCGGCGCGGTCGCCGGGAACGTCATCGGCAACCGCGCGAGTTCGCAACCCGAGCAGCGCTGCCGCACCATCGAATCTTCGCGCGAAGTGGTCAACGGCTACGATGTCGTTTACCGCTACAACGGCCGCGATGTGAGCGTTGCCCTGCCTTACAACCCGGGCAACACGATCAAGGTCGGCGTCGCCGCCATCCTCGACGACCGCGAAGGACGCGCCGGTTCTGGCAACGACAATTACGACAACCGGCCGCAACGCCGGCGCGGCCCGCAATAATTGCGGCGGCGCGCCGCCGCGTAGTTGCACCACCTCTGCAACCTTCCAACAGGGAACCTGGCAATGCGTAAAAAGATGCGGCAACTGGGACTGCTCGCGCTCGGCATATTCATGGGCGTGGTGATTTCGCTCAATTTTCCCGCAGTGGCACAACCCGGCGCGAGCGGAACAACCGGAACGCTGCCGATCGAGGAGCTGCGCGCGTTCACCGAAGTCTTCGGCCGCATCAAGAGCGACTACGTCGAATCCGTCGATGACAAGAAACTCATTACCCAGGCCATCTCCGGCATGCTCGCCGGGCTTGATCCGCATTCGAGCTATCTCGACAAGGAAGAGTTCCGTGAAATGCAGGTCGGCACGCGCGGCGAGTTCGGCGGCCTTGGCATCGAAGTCGGCATGGAAGACGGCCTCGTCAAGGTGGTGTCGCCCATCGACGACTCGCCGGCGTCGCGCGCCGGCATCAAGGCAGGCGACCTGATCGTCAAGCTCGACAACATTTTCGTCAAAGGCATGAGCCTGAACGACGCGGTCAAGCAGATGCGCGGCAAGCCCGACACGCTGATCACGCTGACCATCGCGCGCAAAGGCGAAGACAAGCCGCTGGTTTTTACGCTGAAGCGCGCCGTGATAAAAATTCAAAGCGTGAAATCACAGCTGCTCGAGCCGGGCTACGCGTATTTCCGCGTCACCCAGTTCCAGGGCCCGACCGGCGAAACGCTCGCCAATGCGATCCAGAATGTATTCAGACAGAACGCCGGCCCGATGCAGGGCATAGTGCTTGATCTGCGCAACGATCCGGGCGGCCTGCTCACTGGCGCCGTCGCGGTATCGGCCGCGTTCCTGCCGAAAAATGCGCTGGTGGTTTATACCGATGGCCGCACCGAAGACGCGAAAATGCGCCTCACCGCGAGCCCGGTGAATTATCTGGGCAACGGTGCACAGGACTATCTGGCGAAACTGCCGCCCGCGATCAAGGATGTGCCTATGGTGGTGCTCGTCAACGGCGGTTCAGCGTCGGCCTCCGAAATCGTCGCCGGCGCGCTGCAGGACCACAAGCGCGCGGTCATCATGGGCACGCAGACTTTCGGCAAGGCGTCGGTGCAAACCATACTGCCGCTCGGCGACGGCACCGCAATCAAGCTCACCACCGCGCGCTACTACACGCCCAACGGGCGCTCGATACAGGCGCGCGGCATAGTGCCCGACATCGCGTTGGACGACGGCACGCGCAGCGCGGCCAATCTGAAAGTGCGCGAAGCGGACCTGAGCAAGCACTTGATCAACGATCGCGAGCAGGCCGACGCGCCGGTCGCCGCCATTCCGGCCGGCAATGCATTTGGTTTCGTGCCGGCGGCGCGCGCGCAGAATGTGGACGACAAGGACCTGAGGCCCGCGCCCGGTGAAGTCGTCGCCAGGGGCGACTACGAACTCGCGCAGGCAATCGCTTTTCTCAAAAGCCGCGGCACGCTGCATGCCGGCGTAAATTAGAAACCCATCTCAAAAGCACAACATCGACAAGCAACCGCCGATTGACGCCGATTTAATTCCAGACGTGTCCAATAACCAACGTCGAATGCCTTGATCGTGTCTGCGTTCATCCGCGCACCCCTCAAGGGGGTATTAAAAAGAATTCATCGGCGGTTCCAAACTGTTTTTGAGACAGCTTCTAACAATCACTCCCTGACAACAAAAAAGGCAGGGTTTTATCCCTGCCTTTTTTCGTGCGCGGCCCGGCTTAAACCTGCGGGCGCGCTTTCTTCACATCATGGCGCGACACTTTCTTCGCCTTCTTGGCCTTGTGCGGCTTTACGGCAGGCGCGACGGCTTTCACCTGGGTAGAAGCTTGAGCGCGCTCCTTCGTCAACGTCTCCGCGCGATTGCGCATATCGGCGCGCTGTTCCTTGGTCAGCTCTTCCTTTTTTGCCGTATCGGCGGCAAAGCCTGATACGGAACCGAAAACAAAAGCCGAAGCAACGACAGCAGCAAGTAACTTATTCATGGCGACTCCTCGGTGGTTGATGAATGAACGTGCCCTTGCGGGGCATGCATCCATTAACGGGGGGTTGCCGGCGGGGTTGACGGTTGCGGCGCGATGAAAAAATATTCCGGCGCCGTCTGCAAAAACGCGCCAAAGGCTGTCAAAGGCCTGTGGCGCGTATTGGTGATTGCCGCGGCGGCCTGCGAAAGCAGGCGGGCAGCAGACAATCAGCGATGTCGTATTACAGTGCTTTCAGATCGCCGGCCGATGTTTTGCCGTCATTGCCTTTGGTCAATTCGTACTCGACTTTCTGGCCGTCCTTCAGCGTGCTCAAGCCGGCTTTTTCCACGGCCGAAATATGCACGAACACATCTTTCGAGCCATCATCGGCCTCGATGAATCCGAATCCCTTGGTTGCGTTGAACCATTTCACTGTTCCTGTAGCCACAGACATCTCCTGGTGTAGTTGAATGCCAGCCCGCGCAGTTTTTGCGGATCCAGACTGACAGGGCGACAGTCTACTCCTCAATGCGGCGGGCTACGAACGGAATCTGCGGGCGGCACGCAGGCGCCGCGCATTGTCCGCGGTCGCCGGATCGCATGTTATGGTCACCGCAGGTGCGCGGAAATGCAGAAAGGATGGCGCGGGGGCTGAGCTTATTGCTGTCTACGGCCGCTTATTTCGCCGCCAGCTACCATATCAAGCGCTATCTGGACGAAATCGGGGCGGCTGCGGACTGGATACTTGGCTGACGGCACTCAGGCTGCGAATAAAGCGGCCGCGTCTATTCACCGCGAATCCCGGCGATGCGCGCCAACTCCTGCCACTTCGCCATTTCGACGGCGACATACTTGCCGAGTTCCGCCGGCGTCTTGATCGCCGGCTCGGCGCCCTCGCTGATGAAACGCTTCTCGGTGTCGGGCGCCTGCAGCACGGCCCTGGTTTCAAGGTTGAGCCGATTGACTATCGCTGCCGGTGTGCCGCGCGGCGCCACGACCCCCCACCAGTTCGCGGTCTGGTAACCCGGCACGCCGGATTCGCCTATGGTCGGCACGTTGGGCAGGATGCTGCTGCGCGTAGCGCCGCTCACCGCCAGTGCGCGCAATTTGCCCGAGCGGATAAAACTCGTCGTCTGTATCAGCGAACCGAGGGTCAGTTGCACCTGTCCGCCCACGGTATCGATCAGCGCCGGCGAGCCGCCCTTGTATGGCACGTGAACCATATTGGTTGCCGTCATGTGTTTGAAGAGCTCCATGCCGAAATGCCCATTGCTGCCGACGCCGGTGGATGCATAGGCCAGTTGGCCGGGCTTGGATTTCGCCAGCTCGACGAGTTCCTGCACCGTATTCACCGGCACACTGGGATTGACCACCAGCACGTTGGGGCCGACGCCGAGCATCGCCACCCATGCGAAAGACTTGAGCGGATCGTACGGCAGTTTGTGGATGATCGGATTGGTCGTGAACGACGTCGAGATCACCAGCAGCGTGTAGCCGTCGGGCTGCGCATTCGCCGCGATTTCACTGCCGATGATGGAATTGCCGCCGACGCGGTTGTCGACTATCACCTGCTTGCTGAGACGCTCGCCCAGGCCAGTGGCGACCACGCGACCGACGATGTCGTTGCTGCCGCCCGCCGGGAACGGCACGATCAGGCGCACCGGGCGCTCCGGATAGGTTTGCGCCAGCGCGCTTGCGGCAGCAACCAGCATCAGGGAACAAACAACCGCGACAAGCGTGAAGCGCTGCATGGCTCTCCTCTCTATTTTCCTAGAAATCTTTAATTCGTCGTCATACCCGCGCATGCGGGTATCCAGAAGTCAATTGACTTCCCCGGCTTTCCGCCTGCGCGGGAACGACGCAGGGGATGGCGTGCCACCCGAATTAACAATAAAACAGCGGTAACACGTCCGGCCGCGCGGCCGTTATTTTTTGGCGGCCAGCATTTCCAGGATGCCGCGCATCGCCAGGTAGTAACCGAAGATGCCGCAGCCGGTCACCACCGCGCGGCTGACACGCGCGATTTCCGAATCGCGCCCGCGCCGCGCCGGGTTCGAAATATGCAGCTCGACGGTCGGGAAACGCACCTGCGCGATCGCCGCCATCAGCGCCGGATGCCCGGTCGTATAACCCGCCGGATTGATGATGGCCGCATCGACGCCGGCATCGTGCGCCGCGTAGAACTTGTTGATGACTTCGCCTTCGAGGTTCGAGTGAAAAATCTCGACCTCGACGCCGAGCTCCTTCGCGTACTTGCGGATGTGCTCGTCGTACTCCGGCAACGTCATGGGGCCGAACACGTCGATTTGCGCCTTGCCGCGCATGTTCATGCCGGCGCCGTGCACGATCAGTACTTTGGCCATTGCCCACTCCCTAGTTGAATGCATCGCGGATATGATGGTTTCCGCTGCTCGATTGCAGAATAGCAGAATTCTATCCGCCCGATTTTTCACCATTCGCAATTGACCCCGTCCGATGGCGGGCGTAGCATGAAATCGAGCGACCGGTTGCACGGGCATATCATCGGCAACATCCGCGGTCGCGCCTGCTTCCAGTTTCCTCGCTATTTACCGGAGGTTCGTCATGGCTGACCGTCTCATCAAAAAAATCATTGAAGGCCAGGAGGTCGTTACCTCCACCGCCGACACCACCGTCGCCGACGCCGCCCGCCTGATGCGAGAGAAACACATCGGCGCCGTGATCGTGGTGGAGAACGGCAAGCTGGCCGGCATCTTCACCGAACGCGACGCGCTGTTCCGCGTCGTCGCCGAAGGACGCGACGTGCAAAACACGCGGCTAGCGGATGTCATGACGCGCAACCCGCAGACCGTCAAACCCGACCAGCCGTTCTCGGTTGCCCTGCAGATGATGTACGGCGGCAAGTTCCGCCACGTGCCGGTGGTCGAAGACGGCCGTCCCGTCGGCATCATTTCCGCGCGCGACGCGCTCGGCCCCGAACTCGAGGCCTTCGTCTACGAATTGCTGCGCCAGGAGCAGGTCGAAAATATTCTGGCTTAGGATTTACAGCAGCTTTCTCTGCGCCCGCCGCGGCGGGCGCGTTTTTATGCGCCGCGTGCGAAAATCGAACCATCCCCTGTTAACCAAAGGAAGAACTCATGGCCACCTCAAACAAGGTCGCGGTCGTCACCGGCGCGGGCAGCGGCATCGGCAAAGCCAGCGCGCTGGCGCTGCTGAAAGCGGGCTACAGCGTTGCGCTCGCCGGCCGGCGCGCTGAATTGCTGGAGCAGGCCGTCGCCGAATCGGGCGCGGGCGCCCGCGCGCTCGCAGTGCCGACCGACGTCGCCAAGCCCGCTGACGTCACCGCGCTGTTCGCGAAGACCAAAGAAAAATTCGGCAGCGTCGACGTGCTGTTCAATAACGCGGGGACCAACGCGCCAGGCATCCTGTTTGAAGACCTGACTTACGAAAAATGGCAGGCGGTGGTCGACGTCAATCTCACCGGCATGTTCCTGTGCGCGCAGGCGGCTTTCCGCATCATGAAGAGCCAGACGCCGCGCGGCGGCCGCATCATCAACAACGGCTCGATCTCGGCGCACGCGCCGCGCCCGGACTCGGCGCCTTACACCTGCACCAAGCACGCGGTCACCGGCCTCACCAAATGCATTTCGCTCGACGGCCGCAAGTACGACATCGCGTGCGGGCAGATCGACGTCGGCAACGCAATGACCGAGCTCGCTGCGCGCATGTCCAAAGGCGTCAAGCAGGCGAACGGCGAAGTCGCAGTCGAAGCGATGATGGACGTCAAAGAAGTCGCCAACGCCGTCGTGCATATGGCTGACCTGCCGCTCGCCACCAACATCCAGTTCATCACCATCATGGCCACCAAGATGCCGTTTGTCGGACGTGGGTAGCGTACTGCCCGGGGCCGCGTGTTGACCCCGGCCGCGTGGCTGTGGATACCCATCACCATAGCGGCGGCGCTGGCGCAGACCGCGCGCAATGCCGCGCAGCGCCACTTAACGGCGTCGCTCGGCACGCTGGGTTCGACGCTGGTGCGCTTTCTGTATGGTTTGCCGTTCGCGGTGCTCTGGTTGCTGGGCGTCTACTTCGTCGGCGAATTTCCGCTGCCCGCGCCGAACGTGGCGTTCATCGGCTGGGTGGTGGTCGCCGCGCTGACGCAGATCGCGGCCACCGCGCTCCTGCTGCGGGTCATGGCCGAGCGCAACTTCTCACTCGGCATCGCTTATTCGAAAAGTGAAGCGCTGCAGGTCGTCGTCTTCGGCCTCGTTTTCCTGGGCGACGCGGTTACGCTGACCACGATAACCGCAATCGCTTTCGGCACGCTCGGCGTCCTTTTGCTCTCCCCCATCGACCGCAAAAATCCGTTGCGCACGATGATCGCGGGCTGGACCACGCGTCCGGCCCTGCTCGGCGTATTGTCGGGTGCCGCCTTCGGCATCGCCGCGATCAGCTATCGCGGCGGCGCACTGGCGCTCGAAGGCGCCGCCTTCCCGATGGCGGCGGCGTACACGCTGGTCGCGGCACAAACACTGCAAACCGTGCTGCTGGTCGGCTGGCTGCTGGTGCGCGACGCGGCAGTGGTGGTGCGGGTTTGCCGCGCGTGGCGCGCTTCACTCTTCGCCGGACTGATGGGCGCGACTGCTTCGATGGGCTGGTTTACCGCGATGGCGATCGAACCGGTGGCGCACGTGCGCACGCTCGCGATGGTTGAGTTGCTGTTCGGCTACGTGGTGTCGCGGCGCATATTCCGCGAGCGGGCGACGCCGCTCGAAATCACCGGCATGGTGCTGCTGACCATCGGGCTCATCGTCGTGACCCTCGGACGCTGATCACGCGAACCATGCACCGGACTGCACAGGAGCGCCGCAAGAAGCGCATGGCCGCCAAGCCGTGGTTTCTGTACCTGATCGAATGCCGCGACGGCAATCTGTATACCGGCATCGCCATCGATGTAGCGGCGCGTTACTCCGCGCACGCGAAGGGCAAGGGTGCGCGCTATACCCGCTCGCATCCGCCGCTGGGCCTGCTGGCAGTACTCGAATATCCCGATCGCGCGAGCGCATCGTCGGCTGAATACGCGATGAAACAGATGTCGGCAAGTGAAAAACGCGCCTACGCTTTGCTGCTGGCGCTGGGCGGCGCGGCGGCAGGCGTCGAACGTCTATAATCGCGGATTGACCGACGCTCGCAACTTCCTGCGTGCACATAATCGAAAGGATTTTCATGTCTGCCACCACCACCGCTTCCGGCCTCGTCTACGAAGAACTCGCCGTCGGCGCCGGCGCTGAAGCCGCCGCCGGCCAGCGCGTCACCGTGCATTACACCGGCTGGCTCACCAACGGCACCAAGTTCGACTCCTCCAAGGACCGCGACGATCCGTTCGAATTTCATCTCGGCCAGGGCCAGGTCATCAAGGGCTGGGACGAAGGCGTTGCCGGCATGAAAGTCGGCGGCAAGCGCAAGCTGACCATCCCGCCTGAGCTCGGATACGGCGCGCGCGGTGCGGGTGGCGTGATTCCGCCGAACGCGACGCTGGTATTCGAAGTCGAACTGCTCGGCGTATAGGCGCGGCCGGACTGCAATTGCTGCGCGCACTGGTCACCGGGTTCGAACCTTTCGGCGGCGCCAGTCTTAACGCTTCTTACGAAGCCGTGCGCCGCCTGCCGCCGCGCCTGGGAGCGCTCGATATCGTCACCGCGCAACTGCCGACTTCGTATGCGCATTCCGGCACGGCGTTGATGCGGGAGATCGAGCGGACCGAACCCGCCATCATTTTGTGCGTCGGCGAAGCCAGCGAGCGCACGGCGCTCAACATCGAACGCGTCGCGATCAACATGCAAACTGCGCGCATCGCCGACAACGACGGCGCGCAACCGCACGACGTGCGGATAATCGGCGGCGCGCCGTCCGCCTACTTTGCAACGCTGCCGATCGTGGCCATACACGAGGCGCTGATCGAAGCAGGACTGCCGGCGGTTGCTTCAAATAGCGCCGGCACTTTCGTCTGCAATCACGTGTTCTACACCCTCATGCATTGCGGCGCCGGCAACGCCGGAAAATTTCGCGCCGGCTTTCTGCACGTGCCAAGTTGGCGGAAAGACTCGTGCGAGCACGAGTCAGCGGCCGGCAGCGCGGCGCCGATGACGCTCGACGACATCGTGCGCGGCATTGGCATCGTACTCGCCACCACTGCCGTGCGGTAACGCCGGACGTCCCGCGCTCGCCGGCCCGAAAAAAGCTATGATGTCAGCCTGCTTCTAATTCGTACGCAAGCGCCGCGCGCGGCGACAACAATCAGGGAGAGGTCATGAAAGTTTGCATATTCGGCGCCGGCGCCGTGGGCGGCAACATCGCCACGCGTTTGATGGCGGCAGAGTGCTGCGAAGTTACGGTGGTTGCGCGCGGCGCGCAGTTGCAGGCAGTCCGCGCGCGCGGCTTCTTGCTGCGCATGGGCGGCCAGGAAATCCACGCCAAGCCCGAAGTCGCCACCGATGATCCCTCGACCTTGCCGCCGCAAGACGTGGTGCTCGTAGCGGTCAAAGCCACCGCCGCGCTCCCTGCCGCCGCAGCGGCCATCGGCAAACTGATTGCGCCCGGCGGCTGCGCGGTGTTTCTCAACAACGGCATTCCGTGGTGGTGGCAGCACGGGCTCAAAAGCGGCGGCGGCACGCTGTCGCTGCTGGACCCTGAGGGCGCGCTGTGGAACCACGTCAAGCCGGAACGCACGCTGGGTTGCGTCGTGCATTCGCCGAACGACCTCGTCGAGCCCGGCATCATCGTGCATACGGGCCCGAACCACCTCATCATCGGCGAGCCGGACGGTTCGTCGAGCGCGCGGCTCAATACCGTTGTCGAAATGCTGCGCGGCGGCGGCATCGACGTGCGTGTGTCGAACGAACTGCGCCGCGACATCTGGCAAAAACTCGTGCTGAACGCGTCGGGCAACACGCTCGCCGCGATGACGCGCAGCGATCTCGGCGAGCTAGGCACCGATCCCGGCCTGTGTGAATTGTCGATCAAGGTGATGCGTGAAGCGCTCGCCGTCGCCGCGGCACAGGGCTGGGACCTCACCGCTGAAATGGACGTCGAGAAACTCGCGCGCCGCGGCAAGCCAGGTCAGCGCCCGTCGATGCTGCAGGACGTGACGCAACATCGCGCGCTCGAAGTCGAAGCGCTGCTCGGCCAGATTCAGGCGTTCGCGCGCGAACTGAAAATCGCCACACCCAGCATCGACGTCATCCTGCCGCTGCTGCGCGGGCTCGACCGCGGGCTGCGCGCAGCGTAGCGGAACATTTGCACATGCTGAAACTATGGGGCCGCCAGTCGTCGGGGCGCACGCAGAAAGTATTGTGGACGCTCGCCGAGATCGGGCTTGAGTTCGAGTTCATCCTCGCCAGCGCCGAGATGGGGCCGGCCGGCCACGTGTCGAAAGGCAACAAACCTTTCGGCGTCGTCGACACACCCGAGTACCGCGCAAAAAACCCCAACGGCCGCGTGCCGACCATAGACGATGACGGGTTCGTACTGTGGGAGTCGAACTCCATCATCCGCTACCTGGCGATGCAGTACGCGCCGGACATGTTGTACGGCAATGACATCAAGACCTTCGCTTCCGCGAGCCGCTGGACCGATTGGGAAAACAACGAGCTCTTGCCGCCGCAACACGATATGGCGATGCATCTCATCCGGCTGCCGGAAAGCCAGCGCGACCCGCAGGTGCTGGCAAAGGCCTGCGCAAAATTCGCGCGCGCCATCGCCATCGCCGACGAGCAACTTGGGCGCACCCGCTACATCGCGGGCGAGCGTTTCACTTACGGGGATATTCCGCTAGGCCTGCGCGTGCATCGCTGGCACGTGCTCGGGCTCGCGGCCGAGACGCCGCCCAACATCGCGCGTTGGTACGCGGAGATGAAAGCACGGCCCGCGTTCAATCGCTGGACTGCGGACCCGGCGCACCACCTCGAAGGGTAATGCCCGCAAAAAATTGCGTCGTTCCCGCGTCGGCGGGAACCCAGGAGATTTAGATGTGCTGGATGCCCGCCTGCGCGGGCATGACGATTAAAGCGAAGCTCTTAACCCGACTTGCGGTTCGATTCCTTGATGATCGCTTTACGATTCTTGCGACCGAGCACCTTGTTGTGACGCGCCTGCACTGCGTTCACCGAATGCGCGCCGCATTTCGTGCATTCAGATTTCATCACGCCAGACGCCACCGCTTTGGCGCCGCCGAATGCTTTCGGATCGGCCACTTCGGCCATCTGTTTCAAAGTCTCTTCGCCGCATTTCCAGCAGGTGAGATCGGTCATGACTTTCGCTGTTGCGATTTGCGCTTCCATGGTGTGTTCCTTCGTTCGTAAGTTTTACCGGCGGCCTGCCACAGGCAATCGGAGACAATAGGCGACCACTATTAGGCACTCCCATCACTCAACGGCAATGCGACGCCGTTGCTGCGCGCGCGCTGCCGCTGCGATAAGATGACGAACTCGGGAAATGCATAGGGGCGGGACCTGCCGCCCGTCTGCGTGACCAGGATAAATGGCGTGGCGGCCCGGACTGTAACCCACTACCGCCATCAGCGGAAAACAATCGGACGTTTCGAGGAGCAAAAATGCGCGCAGCACGCTTAATAACCGTTTTTACGGCCGCTTTGTTGACCATGCTGGCGGCACCGGGCGCCTCGGCGCAGGCCTACCCGTCGAAACCGATCAAATTGATTTCGCCTTATCCGCCGGGTGGCGGCACGGATGCGGCAGCGCGCATCATCGCGACGGCGCTCGGCGAGCAGCTCGGCCAGCAAGTGGTGGTCGATACGCGCGGCGGCGCCAGCGGCCTGATCGGCACCGAACTCGCCGCCAAGTCGGCGCCCGACGGTTACACCATAGTGCTCGGCAATGTCGCGCCGCTCGCCATCCTGCCCGCCGCCACGCCCAAGCTGCCGTACGATCCCATCCGCGATTTCAATCCGATCAGCATTATCGCGTTGTCGGATTACGTGCTCACCGTGCATCCTTCGCTGCCCGCGAAAAACATCAAAGAGTTCATAGCGCTCGCCAAAGCCAATCCGGACAAATTGACTTACGCATCCAGCGGCAGCCTCGGCGCGCCGCATCTCGCGGGTGAACTGCTAAACCTGCTGGCGAAAGTGAAGACCGTGCATATCCCGTACAAAGGCAACGGCCCTGCCGCCATCGCCGTGATGTCCGGCGAAACGACCATGATGTTCGGCACCGGCCCGTCGGTCGTGCCGCACGCGCACACGGGAAAGTTGCGCATGCTCGCGACCACCGGCCCCAAGCGCACCCTGCCGGACCTGCCCGCCATGAATGAAATACTGCCGGGCTATGACGTCACGCAATGGTACGGGCTGCTGCTGCCGGCGGGCGCGCCGAAGGAAGTCATCGAGCGCCTGCACAAGGAAATCGTGCGCGCCATCGCCAATCCGAAAATCGCCCAGCTTTATACCAACCTCGGCACCCAGCCGCTCACCAACACGCCGGAGGAATTCCTCGCGTTCATCAAGGCGGAAAAAGACAAATGGGGCAAGGTGATTCAGACGGCCAACATCAAGGCGGATTGAGTGAGGCGAGAGGCGAAAGGCGCAAAAGCTTTAATACACGCCTCACCCCTCTCTCCTCTCCCCTCTCTTAACGGAGCACCGCGAGTGTCAGCAGTAGACGAATTCGAATTTTTTCTCGACAAGCACTGGTCGGACGGGCTGCCCGTCGTCACGCCGACTGAGGAGCGCGTCGCGCGCATGCTCGCCGCCACGCGCCGCGCTCCGGATGAAGTCGTCGGCCTGATTCCGCCGGCGATGGAACCGGCCACCGTGCGCACCGTCGCTATTCACGCGCTGATGGCCGGCTGCAAACCGGAATATCTGCCGGTGGTGCTCGGTGGCATCGCACTCATGCTGCGCGAGGAATTCAACCTGAACGGCGTGCAGGGCACCATGCACGGCGTCGCACCGCTAATGGTGGTGAACGGCCCCTACGCGCAAAAAATCGGACTGCACGGCGGCAACGGCTGCTTTGGCCCGGGCTTTCGCGCCAACGCGTCCATCGGCCGCGCGATCCGGCTGATGCTGCTGAATCTCGGCGGCGGCATTCCGGGTGTCGGTTCAGCCACCGTGTTTTCCACACCGCTGCGCTACACCGCCTGCCTGACCGAAAACATGGAACGCAGCCCGTGGGAGACGCTCGCGGTATCGCGCGGCTATGCAACCGACGACAACGTGATCACCTGCGCGATGGTCGAAAGCCCGCGCCTCTGCTACGACGACGTCAGCCAGGAACCTGAGCGGCTACTGACCGGCATCGCCGACTCGATGGCCGCCATGAGTTCGTGGAACATGCACGTGCGCTCCGACATGGTGGTGGCGATGGGCCCGGAACAGGCGACGATCTGCGCGCGCGCGGGACTTAGCCGCACCGACGTGCACGGCAAGCTGATCGAGATGGCGCAGCGCAAAGTCGGCGACCTGAAACGCGGCGGCAACTGGCGGCGCGAACGCGCGCTCAAAATCAACATCGATCCCGACGACGACAATGCGATGGTGCCGGTGATCAAAGACCCGCGCGACCTGCACCTGATCGTCGCCGGCGGCTGGGGCCCGCTCACCGCGGTGTGCCACGGCTGGGGTGGCGGCAGCCGCGCAGTTCACGGCACTTACGATATCTAAATCTTGAACCGCGAAGGACGCAAAGGACGCGAAGGAAGGCGATAAGAAAAAAGGGAACCGTCATTCCAGTGAATTCACTCTGTGGATTCTGGCTTTCGCCAGAATGACGATTCTTTTGCTTTCCTTTGCGTCCTTCGCGTCCTTTGCGGTGAAGCTTTACGTTTTAGGCAGGAGTAAGCATTGAGCGAAGCAATCGACGAATTCGAATTCTTTCTCGACAAGCAATGGTCGGACGGCCTGCCGGTCGTCACGCCGACCGAGGAGCGCGTCGCGCGCATGCTCGCCGCCACGCGGCGCGACCCCGGCGAACTCGTCGGAAAAATTCCGCCCATGCTCGAGCCTGCCACCGTGCGCACGGTGGCGATACATGCGCTGATGGCGGGCTGCAAGCCGGAATACCTGCCGGTCGTGCTGGGCGCGCTCGAACTCATGCTGCGCGAGAAATTCAACATGAACGGCGTGCAGGGCACCATGCACGGCGTCGCACCGCTGATGATAGTCAATGGCCCTTACGCAAAAACCATCGGCATCCACGGCGGCAACGGCTGCTTCGGCCCGGGCTTTCGCGCCAACGCCTCCATCGGCCGCGCGATCCGCCTGATGATGATGAACCTCGGCGGCGGCATCGCGGGCGTTGCGTCCGCCACCATTTTCGCTACCCCGATGCGTTATACCGCTTGCATCACGGAGAACATCGAACGCTCGCCGTGGGAAAGCCTTGCAGTGTCGAAAGGCTACGCCGCAGACGCCAACGTGATCACCTGCGCGATGGTGGAAAGCCCCAAGCTCTGCTTCGACGACGTCAGCCAGGAACCGCAGCGCCTCTTGACCGGCATCGCCGACGGCATGACCGGCATGGGCTCGTGGAACATGCACGCGCAGTCCGACATGGTCGTTGCAATGGGCCCGCAGCACGCCGCGATTTGCGCCAACGGCGGCCTTTCCCGCGCCGACGTGCACCGCAAACTTTGCGAGATGGCGGGCCGCAAGGTGCGCGACCTCAAGGGCGGCGGCAACTGGCGGCGCGAGCGCGCGCTGCAATTCCCGATCAAAGTCGACCCCGACGACGACGATTGCTTCATTCCGGCGATCAAAGACCCGCAGGACCTGCAGCTCATCGTCGCCGGCGGCTGGGGCCCCTGCACCGCCATCTGCCATGGCTGGAGCGGCGGCAGCCGCGCAGTCCACGGCGAGTACACCCCGTAGATCCATGACAAGCAACCGCCGATGAACGCAGATAAACGCGGATAAAATCAAAGCTGAAATGACTGAGAATCCGACTCATGAAATTCATCTGCGTTCATCGGCG
>Ga0114978_10002760_pt1 | contig 14463 bp, 12 predicted proteins | sample S_140212_EF_Meta_FD_87027 | JGI IMG/M metagenome (GOLD analysis project Ga0114978, IMG submission 87027) | Freshwater microbial communities from Lake Simoncouche, Canada to study carbon cycling - S_140212_EF_MetaG | ecosystem: Environmental > Aquatic > Freshwater > Lake | place: Lake... | reverse complement strand
TATTAAATTTGAAGATTCTGTTGAATTAAATAAAACAAAGAGAAAATCCATGATGGACACTTTTGCGAATGATAATCTTGATAAAAGTATATTAAATGATTTACAGAAAAGTATTGTTGAGGAAAACGGATCGTCTAAACCATCAACCCCATTATCAACGCATTTATTAACGCCATTTCAACCGATTGAGACCCAGACTTTACCTCCAGAATCATCCATTGAGGTTCCAACATTAAAAGGGGTGTTTTTGCAAATAGATGATTCTATTTCAAGTGAAATGAATGAAAAATCAATAGAAGAAAAGCATGAATTGGATGAAGTGTCATTATTAACTACAGAAAGTGAAATAAAACAAGACGATGCTCCAACATTTTCAAAAGTAGAAGCTCCAAAGCCAAAACGTAAATATAAACCTAGAAAAAAGAAAGATGACCCGAGTGTTTGATTTCTTTAAGTTGTTTTACAAATATAATAAAAAATTGAACTAAAGTTAATCTAATAAATATATTTAACAACACCCAGGATGGAGCGCAGGATTAATAAGCGGTTTGATGGTTATATTACTTCTTTCAAGGATGGAATCCGAGACAAGGCAACTGAGCTTGGAGTTGAACATGAACAAATGAATAATTTGTTGCAGTTTATTTATGATTATGAGCGATTTGCACTTACAAAGGATGATTTTATGAAGCGAAAACGTGTTAAGAATGTTGTTCCATATTGCGACCGATGCACTGCAAAAAGGGCTAGTGGAGAACAATGTACTCGCAGAAAGAAGGAGGGAGATGAGTATTGCGGAACTCATATGAAAGGAACGCCCCATGGAGTTGTTGATGTACAAGAGGAAAACAAGCAAACAACTCAGAAGATTGAAGTTTGGGCACAAGATATTCAAGGTATTGTTTATTATATTGACAAAAACATGAACGTTTATCAAGCTGAGGATATTGTAAGCAATAAGACAAACCCAAAAATTATTGCAAAGTATGTGAAGAATGGGGACAATTATTCAATTCCTGAATTTGGAATTTAAAATAAACTAGTAATGAAAATAAAAATATAAATAGATTTTTTATATTTTTATTAATGGAAGTTCAACCCGAACCTGAAACAGTTGAAAACTCAACCGGAATAGAAGGAATTGATGAAGTAAGTAAAAAGATTTTGGTTGCTGCCGGAATTATCTTTAATACTAATGAATATCCAGATGAAATACTTATTCTTCGCGATTCTCTCTTGAGTGATAAAATATACAAGTCAATTGAAACAGATATTGTTGAATTGAGAAAGACTTTGAGCTCCTCTTCATTGACAAGTTTGCAAAAAGGTGCAGATAAAACTCAAAAATGGCCTTTACTTAATTTGGTAAGACAAATATTAAATGTTTACGGTTATAAAATGGTTCCAATTAGAAAAAGTGATGGATATACTCCAGATGGAATTAAAAAATTTAAAAGATATTTTCAAGTAATCAAAAAAAAATGATGAAGCCAAAGACTTTTACACCTTTTCTCATTTGAAACGCTCAATTATTATATTGTTAATAAATATAAATATAATTATAATTATTAACAATGAAAGCACCATACATTCCAACTGAGTTATTAGATATAATTTTACAATTTGATGGAAGAATGAAATACAGAAATGGAAATTTTATAAATATAATACATAAAAACGACGAAAGATATAATATTATTATACCAATTATAAGTAAAAAAATGGAAATAATGGAAAAAATAGAATTATGCGATTCGGGATTTTATTTTCAGTTTCGTTTCAATACGTATAAATGTATAGGTTTAGCGTTTGATTATAATTTTTCTGATAAAGAAAAATTTGAAGTATGTTATTCTGATTGGAGAAATCATAGTATCATACAAATTAGAACATATTTGTAAAACGGGCGTTTTAAATGAGAAAAGGTGTAAAAACAGTTCTAACAATCTAAATAATGGACAACGATATTGAGAGAAACTCACCTACATTTACACCTTTAAAAAGCATTTTAATAAAACCAGATGAAGAAAAAAATATTCGCATAAAAGATAGAGTTGTTAGATTTTCTATATTATTCATTTTCTGTATATTTATGTTTCCATTGATATTTTGCGACTATTATTTTGCAATAAATAACGAGGAATGTTTAAAACAAAGATTGCCAATTAGTTTGACAATGTATGATTACCTTATAGTAAATGCAGTTTTATCATCTTTCATTCTAACTATTCTTGGATTTGTATTGCTTTTTGGTTTTAAATTTGATAAGGATTCGCCGACAATTTTACTAAGTGTTTTTGGTGTAATGGCAAACGCGTTTGTAGTTTCATTGTTGATTACTGGTGGAATTATGTATTGGGGAGAAATGGACAGAACTCTTTGTTCTTCACAAGTAAATAATTATCTTACAGCTACATTAATTCTAAGGATTGTTATAGTAGGAATTCAAATTATTAAAGAAAATAAGTAGTTTTAACAATTTAGATAAATATATTCAATGGATATAAAAATAATAGTTTAGTAAAGTAAATGAACAGATTTCTTCGCGGGTTGACAGCTCTTGCAATATTAAATGGTGCAAATATGTTTAAACTTTCCTCTAGATATTCACACTCACATTCTAGAACTTTTTTTCATAATATGAAAAAGGAAACTGGCGATTTGAAGTCTTTATCAAATTTCTATAAACCAAAGACGGAAAACCAAGAGCTTTATGTAAAGCATTTGAATGACCCAAGCACAAAGATATTATTTGCGGTTGGTCCCGCCGGAACAGGAAAAACTATGTTGGCATGCAATCAAGCAATTAAAGAATTAAAATCGGGAAATATTCAAAAAATTGTAATAACACGACCAGTTGTTCCAGTGGAAGAAGAAGAAATTGGATTTTTGCCAGGAAACATAAATAAAAAGATGGATCCATGGACTAGACCAATATTTGATATATTTTATGAGTTTTATCAGAAAAGAGACGTTGAAACAATGTTATACAATAATGTTATTGAAATTTCCCCATTAGCTTTTATGCGTGGAAGAACATTTAAACATTCGTACATTATCGCGGATGAGATGCAAAATAGTTCTCCAAATCAAATGTTAATGTTGACGACTAGAATTGGAGAAGGAAGTAAAATGGTAATTACTGGAGATTTAAAACAATCAGATAGAGGAATTAACAGTGGGTTGTATGATTTTATAAACAAGTACAAGGTTTATAATAACTATTTAACAAAAATAGGAAATGAAACAAACATAGGAATTAAAATAGTTGAACTTTCAAAGGGTGACATAGAGAGAAGCAAAGTTATTAATAAGTTGTTGGACATATACGATTTTAATGAAGCGGTTGTTTCAAAGAAAGATGCAACACCAAAGTCAATAGTAGTACCAATTCCTGTTCCAGTGCCAACACCTGTTATTCAAGAAGTTGTCGCAAAAAATACAACAGAACAAACAAATTTAATGGAGGGCAATAACGATGCTGCTTTAATACCGATTCATCACATGTCACGTCGCATTAGGGAATAAAGCCTTATCAACTGTTGTTCTAACGCAAAATAACCTATGCAACACAATTCCTAAAATAAACAAGAATATTGCAACATAAAAAAAAGAATAACCAGAAAAATAAGAAATTATTGCCGCTCCAACAAGAGTCATAACAACGTCCGCAATTGCTACGCCAAATAATCTATAAGAATGAACTCCTTTTCCAGGTTCTCCAAGAGCATTTTTGTATTTGCATAAATCTACCATTATACTATTCCCAAATATTTTATATATTTATATTTAGACACTCTTTTTCTAGTGTCTAAATATTGTTGCCAATTAATTTTAATTTCGTTTGGTATTGCGTTTAATCTTTATTTTTCTATGAACCCTAGTAATTCTGTGTTTTGGTTTTCTATGTCGCTTTGATTTATGATTAAGTTTATTTACACGATTCTTTTTAGACCCACCCAAACTATTTCTGTCTCTGCGAGATTCTGCAGCTGCAGCCATGAGTTCGCGACGACCATTTGCATCAGGGTGCAAAGCATTTGTTTCTTCTTCTGTTGGTATTTCTAGTGGAACTCCTCCTCTATCAGATATAATCATATTTCCGGTTTCAAGTAAGAAAACAAAACATTTTCTTTTAAAACTATTAATAGGTTCGGGGGTATCTATTGGTTCTTTGAATATATTTCCCATATTAATGTTCCTAATAAAATTTATAAACAAGTCGCTTTGCAACATTTTTTTACCGTTATCATTATCTTCTGAGGACCTAGTTTGAATTCCAGAAATAAAATAGTTAAATACACCCGTTAAGATTGAAACTGGTAAAAATTCATCTTTTGACATTCCCAATACATCTTCACAGTATGACACCCCTTCAACTATAGTTTCTGGTTCTACAAATCCCACTTGTTCTCCTGGTATTGGTGAATGAGGTTGTTCAAATTCAAAGTATTCATCTGGGTGATAATCTTCTGTAAATTCTTCTTTTGGAGTTTTTCCTTTTCCAACATCAATTAACGCATCATCCTGGTCAATTTCTTGGCCGCTTTGAACTAATGGAGAACTGTTTTGGAGTTCTCTCCTTCCACCAGCTTGACTAGAATTTTTAATATCTAATGCATAAACATCCGAATAAAAAAGAAATTCTCTTAAACAAGTTCCAATCATAAATGCTTTTGCAATATCCAATGGTTGTTGAGATGCGTACTGTTGAACAACTGTTTCTCTCAATTTCTCTAAAAATTTAAGATAATTTTGATATAATTCATAATCAAGTGAATCTTCAATGTGGTCATTTCCAGAAATTTCATTCAGTGATTCCGCAAACATGTAAATGGGCAATAAGGGGTGAAATAAATAATTAACAGATTTAAAAAAGTTTTCATCTCCGTTTTCATCGGCAGATTCTTCACTTTCAATAGAAGGTAAATTCAAGCTTTCAAAAAACCTTAATAATAAATCATCTTCGGGTCCAGCACCTCCGCCCATACCTTTTCCTGGAGGTTTTGGTAATAATTGCAATGAATCTATTTTAGTTGGTTCTTTCTTAGGAACTGGTCCGGGGGGCAATAATTGCAATGAGTCCACAGGCCCTTTAAATTTTTCACGAAGAGTTAATTTTGCTGTTGATTCACCACCAGCACCACTAGAAGATGCAGTCTCCCTTTCTGCTTCTTCTTCTTCTTCTTCCAATCTGCGATTTTTAATTTCACTATCATCATAAAACCTTCCCAACTCTTGAACAACTGGGGACAATTCTCTATTGGCAATTTCATCTGAAGACCGCAAATAGTCTGATTGAGAAATTTCATAAATTTTGTCCTGAAAAAAAGCTAATTGTTCTGGGGTTGATTTATATCCCAATAAAGCATTTAATAAAACATATGTTGCGTCTTTAATGTTGGGTTCAAAATCAGAACCTATCAATTTAGCACCTTTTCTAATAAGTATACCTTCATTGTTAATTAGTGTTGATGGTTCAATGGCTTTTCTAAAAGTATCGTCTGTTTCATCATGTGCAACTGTAGTAGCACTTTCTAATTCTGAATTAATTTTCAATGTTTTTTTAACTGTTTCCCTAATATCATCTTCCGTGCTTTTAATAATATCTCTTTTTACATCAATTAATAAATTCCCAGTATCTGGACCAGAAACAGTGGAATCTTCAGGCGGTGATTCTCCAACTGTTTCTGGAATTACGTAGTTAATTGCATCATTTCTTTCTTGTTTAAACGCTGCATCATCATCTAGACCTTTTCTCAAAGAACTTTTTTGAATATCAGTTGCATCAACTTTGGCTGATTCAATAATATCTGTTGCTTCATTTATAGTTTTTGTTAATTCCTCTGGGGTTTTTCTAATAGCTTCTGAATCAGTAATTGGCCTACCTTTAGGTATTCCTTCGTCGTCTAACACAGGTAAAGATACCTCAGTTGAATAGTTTACGTGAATTTCTCTTTTTACTAAATTTTCTGGATAATTTTGATCAGTTGCACTAATTAAAGTGGCGTTTCCATTTTCAGATACTATTTCATATTCACTTAAAGGACCGGCGTCTGATGCTCGCAAGACAGTTGTTATGCTAACCTCATACCGGTCGTTTAAGCAATACTCAGAGTCTGTATATGCTGTTGGTGGAGACGCTGCAGAAGATGCTGGAGATGAAACAGATGATACTGACGGAGTGGAGTGATGATCTGGAATTTTAAACCCAAAATTTAAAAAGACTTCTGCAATGAATCCTTTCGTAACAACGTTAAATTTTGTTAACCGACCGCCAGCTGGAATTGGTGTTGGTATGGCATTTCTTCCAATATTTTCAACAATTGTAGGGGCAGGAATTGAGTCAATTCTGTCTTGTAAAGCTAAATATTTAATGCACAAATATGATTTTGTTTCATCGGGTATTAAATTGAGATTATACAAAAACAAATTTTTATCTGATTTGTAAGAAGAACCAATACCCACAATTCCTTTAAATGCCTCCCACATTCTACTATTTCCTTGTGTATTGTCCCAACTCCAACCACTTGCTAGTTTTCTATTTGGAGACTTTTGAAAATTAGTAATAGTAGTTTCTAGTTTAACTTTTATAGACCACGGAGTTTCATCTAATACATATTTGTCAAGACTTGTTTGTAATGTACTAATTGTTGCCATTAATGAATTAAAAGTAGAAATTGCATTATTTATATCATTTTTCAATTCAATAAAGTTGACTGTTTGTGAAGGTACGGTGGAACCAGTTTGTAAGGCTTCCGCAGCGGCACTACTTTCAGCAATTCCTATTTCTATTTTTGGTTTCATAACATTAATACTTGCTATTAATTCATCAATAGTTGGAATTATTGTTCCAAAATTAATAGATAAATCAGGAAAATTTAATAAAAAATAGTCAAATAATAAAGCTAACTCAAAAGTTTCGCATGTAAATTTTGTAAATTCTGTTGAATTAAAAATTAAAGGATCTCCATTAAAAAGGGAATTATACTTATCTCCAATACTTGCAATGGCTTGCGGGTATTTGTTTATAATATTTGCATCTCTAAATTGAACATATCTTTCGTGTTGGGGAGTTTGATACTCAAAAAAATCGCTGCGGGAATTTGTAATTTTGGTTAAAATTTCAGAAAGTTCATCCTTTTTATTTTGTAAAAATGCCGCATTTGCTGCTTGTACATCTGCCGGTGAGGCTGACTTAAAAATATAACAGGATTTTGTTCTGGAATGAGTGTATATACATTCAACACCCAATAACAAAGCAAATGCAAGTGCTACTCTATCATGCGTAACAAAATAAACTTTAGTAATGTTTTTCTCAATAGATTGCTCTCTAGGAGCTGTCCCCGGCGGATTATATTGTTTTAATGCACGAGATTTTAATAAAGTGCAAGCCAATACTTGCAACCAATCTCCAGATCGTTTTTGTTGAAGCTTTGTATTAAATAAAAATCTATTTGTTAAGGAATCTTCTTTTTTGTTCAACGTTGAAATTGCATTTTTAATAAGAGATGTAAGGAAACCAATATTATTTTTTTTTTTGCTATCTGGAACATCTTCTGGGACAGGTATCCTCTTGTCATTGGATTTTATTAATAGATTTGTCGTGTATTCCGTTTTTTTTCCTTTTCTATTTCTCTGAAGTTCTGATAGTTGAAAGTTAAATGCTGAAAAAAATTTATCATATGGATTGGTAGATTTGCTTTTAAGTAACAAGCCCGTATTTATATGTCTATCATACGAGTAGTTATAATTTATAGATTCCGGTACATTTGGTTCACATCCAATTAATTCAACGCCATTTTTATATGTTGAAGAGGTAGGGTCAAATATTTTTTCTGCAACAGAAGTTTTTCCAGCCGGGTCGTTTACAACTTCTGGAGTTAAAACGTAATAAATTTTTTTTCTAGTACTGGGGCCATCCATTACCGGGGCACCCTTTTTTAAAATAGTCAAAATACTTACTGCAGTTGCGTCAATTATAATAGCAGATGAATTTTCTAAGTCTAATCCATCCATAAAAGTATTTGCGTCTATATAATCTTTTCCATCTTCACTTTTTGAGCTTCCCGCTGCGACAACTAATGGTCTAACTGAATATTCAGAATTATTTAACGTTTTAATTGTGTATGCCTCCTGTTTTACTCCAAATTTACCGTTGTTATATCCAACAAGGCGATCGCCATATTTTTCAGTGGGTGTTCCATTAAGATGCGTAACTATATTAGTTAATGCTAATCCCTCGTCATTAAAATCTCCAAGAGAACTAACTCCGACGGGAAGTCCTTCGCAATAAATTTTTTCATTTTCAATAATTACTTCCCTAAATCTTGAAATATCGGTGTGAAAATCGTGCCAAGAATCGGTGGCTGACAAGTTTGCCAAAGTGTCTAGTATGTTGTAGGCAATTTCTTCAACAGTTGATGAAGAACTAGAATCATCTAGTGATCCTTTTCCAGTGGGTTTTGTAGTTCTTTTTGTTGTTGCCATATAAATATATTATATTGATATAATTATATATTTTTGAATGCTTATAATTAAAAAATAATATATATAAAAATTAAGAAGATTAATGAATGGTTTGTATTAGTGAGGAGGGGGTGTGGGGGAACCCTAGGTACAAAAAAAAAAAAAAATTTAAGGTAGTATGGGTAGTGTAAAAAAAAAATTGAAAAGTTTTAGAAGGTGTATAGGGTAAGGTAAAAGAAGGTGTAAAATAATTCAATAATGATGAGCGTGAAGTTGAGTTCAAAGCTGAGTGCAGGTTTGGCGTCAATGCTAGAGGATGCTCGTATAGAGACGATCCGTGCATGTGCAGAGAAGTACAAATTTTCAGCAGATGCAGCAGTAGAAGAGCTGGGACTGTCTGTGAAGATGGGTAAAAAGACGGAAAGAAAAATGAAAGAGGAAAAACGGGAAAAGCCAGAGGTTCCATTGCCTTTCACTGGAGTGATTCAATCGGACTGTTGCCACGGATTGAAACAAAACCATGGTCTATTGACTCAGTGTCACAAGAAGCAATCGGGGTCATCAAGTTACTGTGAGGGATGCCAAAAGCAAGCGGACAAGAACACATCAGGGAAACCAAACAGTGGTAGCATTGAGGATCGCATGACGGCTTTCAATTCGGGAAAGGAATTCCGGGACCCAAAGGGAAAAGCTCCAGTGTCATACGTAAAAGTGATGCAAAAGCTAAAGCTAAGTGAGGAACAAGTTCAAGCAGCGGCAGCAAAGCATAACATTGAGTTGCCGGAAGACCTGTTCAATGCACCAATTGCTAAACGGGGGCGTCCCAAGAAGAATCCAGCTGTGACCTCGGACACCGAAAGTGAATCTTCAGAGCCCAAGAAGCGTGGGCGTCCGAAGAAGACGGGAAAGCCTGTGGAGGTTTCAAGTACGGAGGATTTGTTTGCAACAATAATTTCGGAAGCCAAAGCCGAAGGCAAAGCGAACAGTCCTCGTGCTGCCGAAGGGAGTGTTGTAGTGAAGCCGGTCGCCGAAAAGAAGGAGGCAAAGAAGGAGAAGAAAGAGAAGAAGGATACCGTAAGCAAAAAGGCTGCTGTGAAGGAGCCAGAGCCAGAGGCAGAGGTAAAGGTGAAGAAGTTTGAGTTCAATGGCAAGTTGTATTACAGGACGGCCGACAATGTGTTGTACGACCCAAAGACTCAGGACTGCATGGGCGTGTTCAACGAGGAGCGTCAAGAGATTGACGAGTGTGAGGAGGAAGATGAGGAGGACGACGAGTAGAGTAGAGTGGAATATAGTTTTGTAATCTTATATAAAAATCCCTTTTTTTCATGTATTTTTTTGTCACTCATTTCTGATTTTGTCACTCATTTCTGGTTTTCCATGAATATGGGGTATTTGTCGGGTATGTGGAATAATATATATAAAAGTAATTTAAAGCCAAATGCAACTGATAAAAGAAATTGTGCATTTTTCTCTCATAAAAGTGGTACCATATAAAATGGTAGAGTGTATGGTGTAATTTTTTTTATATGAGGTTTTTCCTATATAAAAAAAATTTTGAGTGACTTGAAAAAATTATGAGGTGAAAAAAAAATTGAAAAACTTTTGTATGGAAAAGTGAGAAGAACCAAACAACCTAGTGTGTAGTCAAGAATGGCGTCTGTTATTGTGAATGTGAATGATTCTGTGAATGTCGGGCTGAACAAGCTCGTGCAGGAGGTGAGTCGGCAAACCATTGCTGCCTGTGCCGAGAAGTATGGATTTAACGCTGACGAGGCGTTTGAGGCCATGGGCGTTCTTCTTCAGAAGGCTGAGAAGAAGCCGCGTGCCAAGAAGGCGTCTAGTGAGTCTGGTTCGGAGACGGGTTCCGAGTCAGGCGATAAGCCCAAGAAGGGTGGTCGTGCCAAGATGACCGAGGAGGAGAAGGCTGCGGCTGCTGAGGCTCGCAAGGAGAAGAAGGCGGCTGAGCGCAAGGAGGCGGCCGAGGCCAAGAAGGCCAAGAAGGAGCAGGACAAGTTGGATGCAGTAGCTGCCAAGGCGGTTGAGAAGGCCAAGGTCAAGTTGGAGAAGGATGCTGAGAAGAAGCAGGCACTCAAGGAGAAGAAGGCAGCCGAGAAGGCAGCCGAGAAGGCAGCCGCTGCTTCTGCAGAGCCGGTTGCAGAGCCGGTTGCTGAGGAGCCGGTGAAGGAGGTCGCCAAGACCAAGAAGGTGGTCAAGAAGACAGAGGTCACCAACGGTGCCGCCGGCAAGGCTGAGGTCACCAACGGTGCCGCCGGCAAGGCTGAGGCGAAGAAGGAGACGGCCAAGGAGAAGAAGGCTCGCCTAGAGAAGGAGGCGGCTGAGAAGGCAGCCAAGGAGGCGGCGGCCAATGCTGCTGAGGAGCTGGACTCGGAGGAGGAGGAGGAGGAGGAAGAGGAGGATGACGAGTAAATCCTCAAAAAAAAACAAAAAACCATAAAAAGTAAAATGTAGTGGAGTAGTTTGTGAAAAAGGCAATGTAACTGTATAAAAAAAGCCTTTTTTTCCCTGTATTTTTGTCACTCATTTCTGGTTTTGTCACTCATTTCTGGTTTTCCATGAAATATGGGTATTTGCAGGGTATGGTGGATAATATATATAAAAAGTAACTTAAAGACGACCTCGGCACAAAAGGGAGCTAATATAGTATAATAATTCTAGGATACCACTGTTCAAATACTTTTTCTCTCTTCATCGTCTTCCCAAAAGAGAAAAATATATACATCTTAGGGAACTCCAACCAATTGAACCCTACCTTCCCATGTCTAAGAATGAATAATCTCCTCAATAATTTCTCTCTTTACACTCTGCACATTTTGAATATATTGGTCCAAAGAAGGAGAGAAGTTTTCTTCTACCAATGGTTCCAACTTTTGATAAGTAGTCATCTGAAACCTGAATACATGTACCGGTTTGACTTGACCAATGCGATGACACCTGGCAATGGCCTGTTCCTCAATAGCTGGGTTCCAATTGGGACTAACAAAATAAACCTCACTGAAATCTCTCTGCAAATTCAACCCTTCACAACCCGTCTGAATTTGTAAGACAAGGAATTCCACTTTTTCTCTCAAAGTATTGGCTCTCTTATTGAGAGAAGTTCGGCCATCAAAGGTAGCCACTGAAGTAATGCCATCCTCTTTGAGTCTTGAAACAATGGTATCAATTTCCTCCCTGAAATGACAAAAGATTAATTTACCATTTCCATTTTCTCTCCTTGAGAGAAGTGTATCAAGGACGGCGTCCAATTTGCTGCTTGATGACAACGCACCCACATGAGAATCGCTCTTGGGAATAATGTTGTCATCAACCATATCTTGCATAGATTTTTTAAGCAAGGCGGGAAGAATGCAAGTCTGCCGAGCTTTGATAATCAACTTGAGTCTCTCAACAGAATCAGCCATCCGAATAGCATTGTGAATATCCTCCGAGAGAACTCGTTCATCCTCTGTAGCCCAATCCACAGTGTTGCATCCGAGTTCAACCTTTGGCAATTTGATGCCGGCTTGAGTTTTGGTGCGACGCAAGACATAGGCCTCCAACAATTCATCCATGTTATCTGGTTCAGTATAGTAACTGGAAGGCAGACCAACGACAGAGCACAAGTTGTAAAAGTCTCTGCGTTTATTCTGAACAGGAGTGCCGGTAATGAGCCATTTAATAGGCGAGGCCAAGACTTTGGCACCCCAATATCGTGCATTTTTATTGCGTAAATGATGGGCTTCGTCAAATATGACGCGATTCCATTGCACCATATGCAACATGCTAGTTGTAGGGTCATTTACCTTCAAAGCTGACACTGAGATGTGGGAATAACTGGTAATGACAATTGGTGCAGAAGAAAGCTGTTCCAATGTTATCATTTTTTTTTCTGCACCGTAGAAGACCAGAGGCGTGTGACCCGTTGTGCGTTGAATTTCAAAGACCCATTGTGCAATAAGGACATTGGGAAGAACAATGAGTGTTTTTGTCATAAAATTTGTAAGCAAGAGTGCAATTGCGGTAATGGTCTTGCCGAGTCCCATTTCGTCAGCAATGATTCCACCGCGAACTTTACCAACGGTGCCTTCGGCTTTACCAACGGTGCCTTCGGCTTTACCAACGGTGCCTTCGGCTTTACCTTTGCCGAGCTCATTCTGCAAACACCACTGAACACCGTCATATTGGTGCTGTTTATATTGAATACCGGCTTTTTTGACAAACCAGTGGAATCGTTCCATTTTTTCTTTTTGCTAGAGAGAAAGTTGATGTGTTTTAGTGGAAAAGTTTTTGAATAAATAATTGTCAATTTTTTTCTTGATTTGAAAAATATATTTTTTTACAAGTTGAATAAAAATTGACTTGGAATAAAGTATTAATAATTTAACTTAAAGAATCAACCGATGGCAGATTTAATCGCGTTTTATGGGAATCAAGTGGAGACTCTACCTCCACAGCAACCCGAGATTTTGGGAACAATGGATGTGGATGAACAATTGGCGGATTTTGATTGTCCTGTGTGTTGGAATACAATTACAGAAGGAGAGAAAAAAGTAAAAACAAGTTGTAATCATAATTTGTGCGCGGATTGTGTGCCAAGATTGCAATGTCTTCTTGGGACAACAACCTGTGTAGCGTGTCCAATGTGTAGGACAAGGCTACAAAAATATGCGGTTCCAGAGGTTCCGTTGAGAAAAGTTCCGTTGAATAAGATTCGTCAACGACTACAACGACAAAATCAAATAGTTGCCAATTATCAGTATCAAATTACTCAAACACCCAATACAATTAATTATTATATGAGACGGATTCAAGAAGCCATACGTAATCAAGAAAATGCGCAGAGAGAGTTGGGTCCATCGTTGGTACATCAAGCGGCACTACAAGAAGAGGTAAATATGCGAGCAAGGCCTCGTCAACAGCAACCATAACCCTAACCTTAATAAATATTGAAAAAATTTTAAGAAATTCAAATTTTATGCTTGGTGAAAAAAAAATTGAAACATTTTTTTGTTGAATTACTTTTGGTACCAAATCACACAGTGGTTCTAAAACGAGAATAAGAATGTCGCGCGTCAACAAGGTCGTCGTGAAACCCTGCTGCAAGGTCTGCAAGGATGCAGGCAAGTCCGCTCAGGAATACGGCAGCCATTGGCCCAAGGACAATGATGGAAGCACCGTGTGCCCGACTTTGTTGTCCCAAGAGTGCCGCTACTGCCATCAGGCTGGCCACACCGTCAAGTACTGCAAGGCCCTTGAGAAGGACAACGCACTGCGGGCTAAGCGCGAGAGACTAGTGGAACGCGTCCAGAAGCACGCGGAGCTTGAGCAAGCGCGCACCAAGGCCTCCAAGCCCACCGCTTCTCCCGCACCTGCGACTGGCCGCTTTGCCCTGCTCATGGGGGACGACGACGATTCAGACGAGTCACCTCGCAGCCCCAAGCGGACCCAAAAAAAGGCACCGAAGGAGGAGTTCCCCACTCTTTCCAGCAAGGTCTTTTCGTCATCGCCCATCACGGAATCGTCTTGGATTCAGGCGGTGACCGTGGGCGGTGCGGCCTCAAGTGCCCGCGTTGTGGTTGAAAAGTCTGGTCTCTGCGAATATCCCCACAAGACCAAGGAGTTGTCTGCTCGCGAGAAGGCCGCGGCGGTGCATCGGCACGAGTGCTTCAAGGGCCTCAACGGCAAGGGTTGGGCCGACTTGGACGAGAGCGACGACGAGGAGGAGGAGATGGTCGCGGAGGATGCATGGTAAGTGGCAGCGTGGCATTAGTAGTAGTAGTAAAAAAAAACAAAAACCCCATAAAAATAAAACCCAAATCCCACATAGTCTATCGGTTAGGATGCGCCCCTTTCAAGGGCGAGGGCCGGGTTCAATTCCCGGTGTGGGAAACCGAGTTGTCAGAACTCTTTAAAAACTGACAAATACCCGGTTAGCTCAGTTGGTAGAGCGCCAGTCTTTTAAAGCATTTGTGCGACTGAAAACTGGTGGTCGAG
>Ga0114978_10002756_pt1 | contig 14469 bp, 14 predicted proteins | sample S_140212_EF_Meta_FD_87027 | JGI IMG/M metagenome (GOLD analysis project Ga0114978, IMG submission 87027) | Freshwater microbial communities from Lake Simoncouche, Canada to study carbon cycling - S_140212_EF_MetaG | ecosystem: Environmental > Aquatic > Freshwater > Lake | place: Lake... | reverse complement strand
GGCGGCGGGCTGCCTGGGTTTGGCATGGATTCAATAATACCGGGCCTTGGGTTAGGGAATACTCCTGCGTTTAAGTTTGCTGGCGGCGGGATTATGACATCGCAAGGGTCAATGCCGTTAAAGCGTTATGCAGCAGGTGGTATCGCCAATAGCCCGCAACTCGCTATGTATGGTGAAGGGCGGATGCCTGAGGCATATGTGCCGTTGCCTGACGGTCGCCGCATCCCGGTAGCGATGCAGGGCGGTGGCGGCGCCACTAATGTTGTTGTTAATGTAGATGCAGGCAACACCAGCGTTCAGGGTGATGCCCCACGCGGCGATCAATTAGGTAAAGCCCTTAGCGCTGCGGTGCAAGCTGAACTGATCAAACAACGTAGACCTGGAGGACTGCTAGCCTAATGCCAACATTTACATACGTATCAGATTTTGGTGCTGCGGTTAGCAGTAAGCCATCAGTCACAGTAGTTAAATTTGGTGATGGTTACGAAAAAAGGCAGGCGTTTGGTATTAATCAAAACCTAAAAAGCTGGTCTTTAACTTTTAGAAATCGCACTAATACTGATGCAGACTCGATTGAAGCATTCCTTAATGCACGGGCTGGTGTTGAATCATTTGATTGGACACCACCATCGGGCGGCGGCACCAAATGGGTATGCCGGGAATGGAGTAGGACTTTAGAAAATTATAATAATAATTCAGTGCAGGCCACATTTGAGCAGGTAGCAGAGCCATGAGCGTACCAGTATCCGAGCTGCAAAAACCAGCGCCATCAGCAATTATCGAATTGTTTGAAATTCATCTTGTTACTGCTATCCATGGCGCTAATACGGTATTTAGATTTCATGCTGGCACTAATGCAATCAATAACGGCAATATTGTATGGGCTGGGAATAGCTACCAAGCTTTTCCAGTTGAAGCAACAGGATTCGAATACAACGGCAACGGCCAATTGCCACGGCCAAAATTAAAAGTAAGCAATATATTGAGGTTTGTAACAAGTATATTGTTAACAGTAAATTTAACGACTGTCGGCAACGATCTAAACGGTGCAAAATTTATTCGTATTCGCACTTTGGCAAGGTATTTGGATGCTGCTAATTTTAGTGGTGGCAATGCTAATGCAGATCCTACCGCTCAATTTCCTTTAGAGATATATTACCTTGATCGCAAGGTAACAGAATCGCGTGAATTTGTTGAGTGGGAACTTGCAGCAGCATTTGACTTAATTGGCGTTAGGGCCCCGAAACGGCAATGTATTGCAAATTTATGCCAATGGGTATATCGCTCTGCTGAATGCGGTTACACTGCAGCGGTATATTTTGATGCAAATAATAATCCAGTCGTATCTGCAACTTCTGATGTATGCGGCAAACGATTAACCAGTTGTGCCACTAGATTTGGCGTTAATGCGCAATTACCATTTGGGTCATTCCCTGGCGTTGGTTTATTTGCGCAATGACATGGCGTGATGCAGCTATTGACCATGCAAAGCTTATGGCACCAAATGAATCCTGCGGCTTGCTTATTGATGTTGCTGGCGATACGGTATATTGCGCTTGCCGTAATCTTGCGGATGATACCGATCATTTTATTATCCATCCGGGCGACTGGGCAAAAGCTGAAGATGAAGCAGATATTATTGCAATAGTACATAGCCATCCCGACCAATCACCGGACCCTAGCGCCATGGATCGTCAATTTTGCGAACGCAGCCAATTGCCATGGCATATTGTTAATCCTGCTGATGGTAGCTGGGGTAAATGCATCCCATTGGTCGGTAGGCAATGGGTATGGGCGATCAGCGATTGCTGGACGTTAGTGCGTGACTGGTATGCGTTGCATGGCTTGTTGCTACCAGATTGGGATCGGCCATCACTAGCAGAATTTGAAGCGCAACCATTATTTGATGGCTTATGGGAAACGGCTGGATTTTATGAATTAGCCGATGGAGCTTTGCTGCAACCTGGCGATGCCTTGCTGATGCGTATTGGAGATCGCCAGTTAAATCATGTTGGTGTGTTTATTGGTAATGGCATGATGCTGCATCATTTGCGTGACCAGCTAAGCGTTAGGGACCATTGCAGGCCAGGATTAACCGGGCGCAGGTTACGTCATGCCGATGCGAGTAAGCTGGTAGCAGGAGATGGCTGGTGATGCTACGCGAAATCCGAGTTTATGGTGAATTGGCTAAGTTCATGGGTGTGCGGTCATTTATGGCTGAAGCTCGTGATGTAGCAGAAGCGGTTCGGTATTTATTGGTAAATTTTGCCGGGTTAGAAGCGCATATGGTGCAGCATGATTATCGGATATTAGTTGGCGGTTATAGCATTAGCGAAGAAGAGATTAGCCATCCTGTAGGGCAAAGCATTATTCGTATTATTCCTGTTGTCGCAGGCGCTGGCGGTGTAGGGAAAATTATTGCTGGCGTAGCAATTATTGGTTTAAGTATTTTAACAGCAGGTGCATTTGGTTTTGCTTTGGGCAGCGCTACGGGTATAGGCACATTCGCCACGATTGGCGTTGGCGTTGGCGCCACCCTTGCTTTAAGCGGTGTGGCGCAACTGCTGACGCCAGTTCCGCGCATTGCACCTCCATCAATGGCTTACGCATCTTCGGCGCCACCGACAATGCGTGAATCCGAATTAGATCCACAGAAATCTTATAGCTTCAATGGTGTTCAGAATACATCAGCGCAAGGCACACCAGTGCCAATTATTTATGGTGAGACAATTGTTGGCTCAGTTGTTATATCAGCTAATATATCAACGCAAGAGGTAGTGTAATGGGTTTTTCCGCCGCCGAAGTTGCTTATTTTTCCACACTAAAAGGCAACGCTGCAGCAACTTATGTTGGACAGTTGCAAGAACGAGAACGACAAATAGCGCAAGATCTTGCTAATAGGCCACGCATACGAACAGCAGATAGTTTAGCCAGTACGCAATACGCAACCTTTTTAGATTTGCTTAGTGAAGGCGAAATTGAAGGGTTCCCATCTGCAGCAGGTCTAACAAAAGGCACCAGCGCATATAATATTGCGGCATTAAAGGATATTTACCTTAATAAAACGCCTATCTTAAGGGAAGGTGTTAATCTGGACAATGTGCAGCCAACTGATTATAATTTCCAAAATTTAAGCATTGAGCCACGCTATGGCACGCAAGCGCAAACATACATACAAGGCTATGGTGATATTAGCGAGCCGATTACAGTTGGCACAACAATATTGCAGGCTACCCCAGCCGTAAGAACAATAAGTGATGTTAACGTTAATGGTGTTATTATTACTATTGTAGTGCCAGCATTGCAAGAGTTTAACCAGGAAGGCGATATCTTGGGAGCTAGCTTTTCATTTACAATTGCACTTTCTTATAATGGGGCTGCTTATGTCACCGTAGCAACTGAAACAATTAGTGGCCGTACTGCTGACTCGTATCAACGCGACTACCGGGTAGATTTTACTACCGGGTGGACTGGTTCCGTAGCTGTAAAAATCACAAGGATAACAGCCGATAGTGTCGATTCGACAGCGTTAGCCAATGCGTTCCAGTGGGCTTATTACCAAGAAATAACGTATCAAAAGCTTACATATCCGAATAGTGCAATTGTTGCAATTAAATTTGATTCGCAGCAATTCAGTTCATTCCCGAGCCGTACTTATCGCGTCCGTGGTGTAAAGGTGCGAGTCCCAACTGGGACCACTGTGGATCAAACCAATGGCCGCATTATTTATCCTAGCGGTTACACATTTAGTGGCACCCTGACGGAAGAAAACGCACGCGTATGGACATCTGACCCAGCATGGATATTGTTTGATTTGCTTACCAGCACACGGTATGGCTTTGGTCAGCATATAGCAGAAGCGCAACTAGATAAACCAGCTTTTTACGCTGCATCAGTTTATGCCTCAGCTTTGGTGTCTGATGGCCTTAACGGTATGGAACCACGGTTCAGTTGTAATGTATTGATTCAAAACCAAGATGATGCTTATAAGCTAATTAATGATTTATCTAGCGTGATGCGTGTGATGCCTTATTGGGCAACTGGTGCATTGACTATATCGCAAGATGCTCCGCGCGATGCGTCTTATCTGTTTACGATGGCTAATGTTGCAGAGCAAGGGTTTAGCTATAGCGGCAGCAGCATTAAAACTAGGCATACTGTTGCAGTTGTTGGTTATTTAGATACGCGAACGCAAGATGTTGCATACGAAATGGTAGAAGACGCTGTTGGTATTGCTAAGTATGGCATTAACAAAACCGAACTACGTGCCTTCGCTTGCACCAGTCGAGGTCAAGCCGCAAGATTGGGTCATTGGGTTTTGTATTCGGAAGCAAATGAAACTGAAGTTGTTACATTTGCGTCAAGTATTGAATCTGGCGTTCTCGTAAGGCCAGGCCAAGTAATAAAGATTGCAGATCCGCTAAAAGCTGGCATTAGGCGTGCTGGCCGTATAAATAGCGCAACAACTACACAAATCACAGTTGACAACACAGATGCTACAGATTTAACAACTGCTGCTAGCGCAAAGTTAACCGTTATAATGCCTGATGGCAGCGTTCAAGAGCGAAATATTGCAACTATTGTTGGTGCAGTTATTACTGTATCAACAGCATTTTCAACAACACCAAACGTAGGCAGCATATGGATGTTACAAAATACAAACGTGGCCGCCACTACATGGCGAGTGTTAACTGTAACTGAAACCAATGGCGCTGAATATGAAATTACAGCGCTAGCTCATAACTCTAGCAAATATGATTATGTAGAACAAAACCGGCCATTGCAAAATCCAAACATATCAGTTACTGAATTTAGCCCTGACCCGCCAAATGCTTTAAAAACTAATGAAATATTGTATGCACTAAATGGCAAAGCAGCATCCAAATTAATCGTTAGATGGCAGCCAGTAATTGGCGCTAGTGAATACCAAATTCATTGGAAATATGGTAACAATAACTGGACCCTAGCCAACGCTACAAGTGCTGAATATGAAATTCTAGAAGCTGTTGCTGCTGTTTACTATATCCGTGTTTACAGCCTAAATGCACTGCGGATACCGTCAACTAGCTACGCCGAATTAACTGTTGCGTTAAATGGTAAAACCGCACCACCGTCAACACCAACAGGCATTAGTTTAGTTCCTAGTGGTGATTCGCTTGCAACTTTAAGCTGGGATCGTGCTACTGACTTAGACGTAATCCTGGGCGGCAAGGTATTAATCCGTCACAATACGTCGCTGTTAAGCGCAACATGGGACAGCAGCCAACAAATTGTATCTGCTGCTGCAGGAAGCCAAACGCAAAAGCAAGTGCCTTTACTGGAAGGCACTTATTTAATTAAATTTGAAGACGACACCGGCCATAGATCAGTAAGCGCGGCAATGATTAAGGCGGATTTACCTGAACCTCAGCCACGTTTGCTGGTCCAAACTATCCGTGAAGATCAGGATTACTACCTGACTGTAGATGAGATGGGTACATGGGACAGCCTTAGTGAAATTGACGGCATAAAAAGCGCTTTATTTGCAGGCACAAAAACCAATATGGCATATGACGCTGGCGTTGATGGCTTGATTGTTACCGATACATCGTTGGGTACTGGTGAATATCAATTTCTAAATACCCTTGATATGGGCGGAATTTTTGCTGTCAATATGCGTCGATATTTAGTTACTCGCTCTTATCTGCCCAATTCGCCATGGGATTCGCAGACAGCCGAAATTGATTCATGGACTGATATTCATGGCGCTGCTGATCTCGTCGATGGCTCGCTTTACGTTCGGAGTACAACCAGTAATCCAGCCATTAGCCCGGTATGGAGCGATTGGAATGAAATTAGCAACGGGCTGCTACGCGGTCGGGGATTTCAATTCAAATTAGTTGCCACCATAAGTAACGCTAATCAAAACATTATTGTGGATGAACTTGGCGTAACAATAGAATTGCAACAACGCACAGAACAACTTGGACCTATCGAGGCTTCATCTGCTGGTACAACATCGGTAAGCTTTGCCAACCCATTTTATGAAGCGCCAGTGCTAGGATTTAGTGCCTACGTCCAATCTGCTGATGATGTTGCGGAAATTGTAAACGTCTCACGGACTGGCTTTGATATAAACTTTGCCTATCAGGGCGCTTCTATCGCCCGCAAATTCACTTATACTGCCGTTGGATACGGCAAGGAGATTACCTAATGGCACAACACGATTATAGTATTGCCAACCAATCAGGTTCAGCATTTCGAACTGACCTCAACAATTCGCTAAGCGCAATTGTTAGCCAGAACAGTGGCTCTACCGCGCCAAGCCCGACTTATGCCTACATGACATGGGCAGACACAACAACCAATACGCTAAAACGCCGTAATAGCGCTAATAACGCTTGGTTAACTGTTGGCGATCTGACCGGCTTAATTTTATCAATTGATACTGGTGGGCAAGTTGGCATAGGGACGACAACACCTAGCAACTACAACGCTAATTACGATGACCTCGTTGTTTACAATGCGTCAAGCAATGGCGGTATTACTATTGCAACAGGCAGCAGCGCCATAGGTGGGCTCGCTTTTGCTGATGGCACCAGCGGCGGTACTGATGAATATCGAGGATTTGTGCAATACAGTCATGCTACAGATGAGATACAAATAGGCACATCTGGAATTATTAGGCAATGGATTGGGCAAAATGGAACCCTTATTGTAAGTGCGCTTACTAATCCAATAATTGCTAGTTCTCAAACTGGTGCAGGAACTGACTCATCTTTCTTCTCCGGGAAACATACCGCTACTGCAGGAGCAAGGGATACAGGTACGGAAGCATTTAAAGTTTTTACTAATGGCAATGTTCAAAACACTAACAATAGCTACGGCAGCCTTTCAGATATAAAATTAAAACAAAACATTGTTGATGCCAATTCGCAATGGAATGATATTAAGGCAATACGTGTTCGTAATTACAATTTAAAGCAAGGCCAAACCCATACTCAAATTGGCGCTATCGCCCAAGAGGTGGAGTTAATATCACCCGGGCTGGTGTACGAATCAGCCGATTGCGATGCGGCTGGTAACGACCTAGGCACCGTCACCAAATCAATCAATTATTCAGTTTTATACATGAAATCCGTTAAGGCGCTGCAAGAAGCAATGGAGCGGATAGAACAACTTGAGATTAAAGTAGACGCATTGTTAGCACCTGCGCCAGTGCTAGACTGAAACTAGGAGGTATCCCATGTCTGTCCAGCCTGGCACTTATAACATCAGCTTGCAACGCCGAGCTGATTACAGCGTTACGCTGCAGTTCAAGGACAGCACTGATGCGGCCATAAACTTAACTGGCTGGACAGTTGCAGCGCAAGTATGGAACCAAACCAGAACTACAAAAGCTGCTGATTTTGCTATTACTTATACTAATCGCGCGACTGGTACTATTGCGATAGCGTTAACCGATGAGCAAACTGCAATTTTTGCAGATGAAGCATATTACGATGTGTTATTAACCAACCCATCCGGACTGAAGGAGTATTACCTTGAAGGCATTATTTATGTCAGCGAGGGTTATACAGCATGACTTCTGTTGTCGTCAGTGCTGTTAACAACACTGTTGTTGTTACCGAAAATGGTAGCAGCACTGTAGTTACAGTGCCTCAGACATCCGTGGTTACCGCTACTACTGCTGGGCCGCAAGGGCCATCTGGGTCTGCATACGTTCACACGCAGAGTTCGTCGTCTTCTACATGGACAATCAACCACAATTTGGGCTTCCGCCCATCGGTGGAGCTGCTTGATTCTGGCAGCCAAGAGATTGATGGCGCCATCGCACATCCGACAATCAACCAGACCGTTGTTACACTGAATCCAGCAACCGCTGGGCTAGCCCGACTTACCTAACATGGCACGCAAATTTTTTACAGACCTCGACCTGCAAAGCGTTTCAAAGGTTATTAACCTGCCAACACCGACGGCAGCCGGTGATGCCGTACCCAAGAGTTATGTAGATAGCGCCGTTGAGGGCTTGGCATGGAAGGACTCAGCGCGAGTTAGCACTCAAGGCAACGTTAACTTGGCTAGCCCTGGCGCCACCATTGATGGCATAACGATGGCAAGCCAGGATCGCGTCCTGGTGCGCAGTCAAACCACTACATTCCAAAACGGCATTTACGTTTGGAATGGCGCATCCACCGCAATGACTCGATCGTTGGATGCCTCTACGTTTGCCGAGCTGGAGCAAGCGGTCATCAGCGTTGAGGAGGGCACTGATGCTGACACCAGCTTCCGCCAGACCGAAGTAAACGGCACCATCGACTCCAGCACTGTTGTGTGGGGCGCATTTGGCGCCAATGCTCCAAGCGCATCGGAGAGCACCGCTGGCATTGCTGAACTGGCTACACAGGCCGAGGTGGACGCCGGCACCGATGACGCACGGATTGTTACCCCTCTAAAGCTGGCGACGTACAGCGGCAGGATTCGCAAATATACAGCCAGTTTTGGTGATGGCAGCGCTACCAGTTATACGATTACGCATAACTTCAACACCCGCGATGTAACCGTGGCGGTATTCCCCAACAGCGGCACCTACGACGATGTTGAGGTAGATGTAGGGCGCACCAGTGTCAACGCAGTGACACTAATATTTGCCACTGCACCTACCAGTAACGCTTACCGCGTCGTGGTAATTGGCTGATGGCTAGGCAATTCTTAACAGACCTTGAACTTGCATCGCAGCGTGAGTTGCGCTTTGAGGATGCTGACAGTAGTAATTACGTCGGCTTTAAATCACCAACAACAGTTGCCGCCAATCGAATCTGGACACTGCCTGCGACAGATGGCACTGCGGGGCAAGCATTAAGCACCAACGGCAGCGGCACTTTGAGCTGGGCTACAGCAGCAGGCGCAACCGTTGTGGATGGAGGTAATTTTGCCAATGGGTCTAGCATCGTATCAACATCCGGCGCCATTAATGGCGGGAGTTTCGACTAATGCCAACACCAGCGACTAGGACACCGGTACGGATTGCTCGCGGCACATACAGCAACCTAAACGGCAGTATTCTTGATTTGCAAGAAGGTGAAATATGTTATGCAACAGACCAAAATAAACTTTACACGGTAGAAGGCGGTGTTTTAACGGAACAACCATATTTAGCTAACACTGGCGGCACAATATTTAACGCAGATATTAATGCCTCGGCGGCTATTGCTTATAGCAAACTAGCTGCATTAACAAGCGCCAATATTATTGTAGGCAGCAGCGCAAACGTTGCGACTAGCACTGCTGTTACAGGCGATGTAACTATAGACAATACAGGCGTTACCTCCATCGCTTCTGGTGTAATTGTCAACGCTGATATAAACGCATCTGCTGCTATTGCAGGCAGCAAAATTGTGGCCGCGACCACTGGCGTGGTTGGCGCGGTGCAACTTAGCGATAGCACCAGCACTACCAGCTCAGTATTAGCTGCTACGCCTACAGCAGTAAAGGCGGCATACGACCTTGCAGCAGCGGCATTGCCTAAATCAGGTGGCACGGTTACTGGTAATTTAGAAATTGGCACTGCGGGCAGCCTGACATTCGAAGGCGCTACAGCAGATGCTTTTGAACTAAGCCTTGCAATTGTCGATCCTACCGCTGATCGAACGATCACGCTGCCCGATGCAACTGGAACCGTGGCATTACTTAGCGCGGTGCAAAGTTACAGCGCAGCGCAACGCGGCACTATCAGCGCCCTGACCGACGGCGCAACGATCACCGCAGATTTTGCGGCAGCAAATAACTTCTCAGTTACACTCGGCGGTAACCGTACATTAGCTAACCCATCGAACCAAACTGCTGGTCAATCTGGTTGTATCTGGATTACGCAGGATGGCACCGGTAGCCGCACATTAGCGTATGGCTCGCAGTGGGACTTTACTGGTGGCACTGCGCCAACACTTAGCACTGCAGCAGGAGCAGTTGACTGCTTGGTTTATGCAGTGCAATCAAGTACTAAAATTACTGCCACCCTTATCAGCAACTTGAGCTAATGATTCCTGGAAGTGCTAATCCGCTACTACTAAAAAGTGCAGCCGCCGCTGGTGGTTTGCAGATATCCAGATCATTGAGATTCAATTCAGCAGACTCGGCCTATTTGTCCCGCACCCCGGCAGTAGCTGGCAACCGCAAGACGTGGACGTGGAGCGGGTGGGTGAAGCGATCAGCTTTAGGTGTTCGTCAAAATCTATTTGGGACTGCCGATGCCTCCTTTTACAATGGATTTTGGATAGAGTTTTTTTCCGACAATAAACTTAGAATTGGAGACATTGGCCCAGCTTCTTTAGACCTGGAATTAAGAACTACGGCGGCCTTTAGAGATAGTTCTGCTTGGGCTCATTTACTTGTTGCTCTTGACACCCCCCAGCCAACATCTTCAAACCGAGTTAGTATATATTGGAATGGAGCGAAAATCACTGCTTTTGACACGGCATCATATCCAACACAGAATTTCGATAGTCGCTTAAATACAGCAACAGCTCACGGGACAGGCAGAGCCGGTTCATATAACGCCCAATATCTCGACGGCTACCTCGCCAACATCCATTTCATCGACGGCCAAGCGCTAGACCCCAGCAGTTTCACCGAAACCGATGCCACTACTGGGCAACTCATCCCAAAAACATACACCGGCACCTATGGCACCAATGGCTTCAATCTTTTGTTCGCTGATAATTCCAGCAACACTGCTAGCACATTAGGGAAGGACACTAGTGGCAACGGGAATAACTGGACCCCGAATAATTTTAGTGTTGTTGCTGGTGCTGGTGTCTCAGTTGCTGCTGCATCTGGTGCATTACCGGTTTTTAATACCACTGATACTTATGGCGCTGTAAAAGGAACTGGAACCCGTACAGATAGCAATAGCAGCACAATTGTACTTGCTATTGCAGCGGACGCATTTAGCGATCAAAGCGCAACTATTAAGGGAAGTGGTTCCGCTAAAACTGTAACTGCAAATGGAGACACTGTAATTGTATCTAACATATCAAAATATTACGGAAGTTCGTGTTATTTAGATGGATCTGGAGATTCACTTACTGTGCCAGCAGGTGCAGATTTTGCTTACGGTACTGGTGATTTTACTCACGAAGGGTGGTTCTATCAAACACGTTCCCCAGAAGCCACAGGCAGCGCTTTACTGTGGGCACAAACACAGTCTGGACAAAACTATTTTTGTATTTTTACGGGCGCTGGTCAACTAATATCTTTTGTTTTTGGAGTAGGCGGCGGCACAGCACTTACTGCAAGTTCATCATATTTATTGAATACCTGGAATCATTTTGCAATTGTTCGATCAGGAACAACATTATATATATACGTTAATGGTGTAGGCGAATCAGTCGGATCCTGTTCATTTAACTTTACAAATACTACATTTGTCCCAACAATTGGTTTATATACACACGGTAACGCGCAGCAGTTTCAAGGTTACATACAAGACTTTAGGGTGTATAAAGGAGTTGCTAAATACACTAGTAATTTCATTGTTTCAGTGTCGCCGAATAATTTATCCGTTACTGCTGCTGCTGGCAACGATTCCCTCGTAGACTCCCCCACTAATTACGGGACCGACACCGCCGTGGGCGGCGAGGTGAGAGGGAATTACTGCACTTGGAATCCATTAGCAGGTGCGGGAACACTTTCAAACGGCAATCTAGATTGCACCGTTAGCACTAGACGTTCAGGCACTGTTAGCGTTGCCAGCGGCAAATGGTATTGGGAAATAACTTTAAACGGCAGCGGCGACTGCATGACTGGAATTATTCCGGTCGCAAATGCTAATTATGCAAGCAATTATGCAGGCGTTTTAGCAAGCGAATACACATACTATAGTACTAATGGTCAAAAATACACAGGTGGCACTGGTGCAGCCTACGGCGCTACTTTCACTAGTGGTGACATTATTGGCGCTGCTCTTGATTTAGATACAGGCACGATTGTTTTTTACAAAAATGGTGTTTCTCAAGGAACAGCATTTTCAAGCATTTCTGGCACATATACACCTGTTACATCAGCGGGCGGTACTAGTGGGCCTAGTGTGTCGGCCAACTTCGGCCAACGCGCATTTGCCTACCCTGTAAGCGGCTTCAAAGCACTCTGCACACAGAACCTGCCAGCCCCATTAGTCACGAAGTCTAATACGGTGTTTGATGTCCTGGCTTATTCAGGGTCTGGCGCAAGTCGAACATTTACAGGTTTTGGATTCGGTCCTGATCTTGTATGGATTAAACAGCGATCTGGTGCCAACAACCATCGTCTCTACGATGTTGTAAGGGGAGCTACTAAGGCTCTGTACTCAAATTTAACTAACTCTGAAGGAACAGATTCAACTGGTTTAACTTCGTTTACTTCTGATGGCTTTACCCTTGGCGATGGCGATTTAGTCTGGAATGCAAGTGGCCAAAGTTATGTAGCGTGGACCTGGGACGCAGGCACCTCAACCGTATCTAACACACAAGGCAGCATCACTAGTCAGGTGCGGGCTAATGCAACTGCTGGGTTTAGCGTGGTTACTTATACGGGAACTGGAGCCAATGCAACCGTGGGACATGGGTTGGGTGTGGCGCCGGGCATGGTCATCGTCAAGCGCCGCGACTCCACCAGCAACTGGCAGGTGCGCCACACCTCCATCGCAGTAGCCAACAGCATCCAACTGAACCTGATCAGCGCTGCTGCATCGGCAACAACGGTGTGGAACAGCACGGCACCATCTTCAACCGTGTTCAGTATTGGCACTGACGCGACAGTTAATGGCAGCGGTGGCACATACGTCGCCTACTGCTTCGCCCCAGTAGTCGGGTACTCTAGTTTTGGAAGTTATACCGGAAATGGCAGCACAGATGGGCCGTTTGTTTATACCGGGTTTAGGCCGAGGTGGGTGATGATCAAAAGAGCCACTGGAACAACAGGCGGAAGTGATTGGCTTGTTTACGACGCTTTAAGACCAGGTTATAACCTTACCGATTTATTTCTTAAGCCAAACACATCAGACGCCGAGCAATCGGGATCGTCCAACAATCCCGTAGATTTATTAAGCAACGGATTTAAGTTGCGATGGAGCACAGCAAACTCCAACGCATCGGGAGATACATTTATCTATGCAGCATTTGCGGAATCACCGTTCAACTACTCCCGCGCTAGGTGAGTAGGGGACACGTCTAGTCAGCCCAGTAAAATTACACCAATGCCCTAAACCAATGTTTCTGCTAAACGACCACCCGCTAAGCCCAGATTCAGCATTCACTGATCCGGCAACTGGGGTGCAATATCCAGCGAATTGGCTCAGGCTTGCATCACCTGAAGAGCGGGCTGCGATTGGAATTACCGAAGAGCCCGATCCTGCCTGGTACGATCAGCGGTTTTACTGGGGGCCAGAACTACCAAAAGATCACACTCAACTGGTGGAGCAATGGATTGCTCAGACACGCACCACAGCAAACACGCTGCTCGCGCCAACTGACTGGCAGGTAATCCGTGAAGCTGACAACGGCAAGCCCATGGGTGCTGAAATTAAAGCTGATCGCCAATTTGTCCGCGATGCCGCAGGTGGTAAGATCACAGCGATTAATGCCACCACTACTACCGCTGAACTGGCGGCGTACATTACGAGCAATGCATACAGCGATTGGAATCCTATCCCTGAGCCTGCTCCTACTGACGGGGTGGTGCTTTTTAGCAATGGCAGCACTACAGCAGGATTCTGAGCAGGTAGACTAGAGGCATCGTCAGCCTGAGCCGTGATCGAAATTCTCGCAGCGGCTTTAGGGGCATCCATCTCAGTGGCGGCGATGGGGATGTTTGGCTTTTCTAGGCGCAATGAAGAGGCGTCTGCTGCCATCGTGCGCCTCACTTCGGCTGTGGAACATATTGCCAATTCTCTTGAGATTTTGCATGTTGACATAAAGCAAACCAATCGTGAGATGTTCCAGCGCCTTAATCAAGTCGAAAACCGCGTCAGTAAACTAGAAGTTCGATAGCAGCTAGACTGAGTGTGACGTTTGCCACAGTTTCGTGGACGCCTCCCAAGTTGCTGCTATTGCCATCGTGGTGGCCGCTGGCTCAGAGTTGATTGCATTATCACCATTAAAATCTAATAGTTGGATTCAGTTGTTGCTCCAGTTTGCGCTGTTGGCATTTCCTAAGCGCCGCTGATGAGCAATTTCTTGGCAGCGGCAAAAGCTACAAGCAAGCCGCCGCTCCCGCACCAGCAGGCGGCATGGAACTGGGCATGGGAGCTACTAGCGCCAGATGAGCAGCAGGAATTTCTAAGCAAATTCAGGGCTGACCCAGCACCAAAACCCACATTGGCATGGGAGCCAGCGGCGAAACTTATACGCGAATTTGAAGGTTTCAGTGATGTAGCATACATTTGTCCTGCCGGTGTGCCAACCATCGGCTGGGGCACCACTAGATGGCCTGATGGCGCAGCAGTAAAAATCGGCG
>Ga0114978_10002755_pt1 | contig 14470 bp, 25 predicted proteins | sample S_140212_EF_Meta_FD_87027 | JGI IMG/M metagenome (GOLD analysis project Ga0114978, IMG submission 87027) | Freshwater microbial communities from Lake Simoncouche, Canada to study carbon cycling - S_140212_EF_MetaG | ecosystem: Environmental > Aquatic > Freshwater > Lake | place: Lake... | reverse complement strand
TTCCTGCTTGACCTGTTGGTAGAACTCCGTGACCTTCAAGGCCACCATAGCTTCACGCTGCAGTGCAGAGACCATGCGGCCAGGGTCCACACCGTATTGACGGAAGATATCGGCTTCAACTTCCTCTTCCGCCTTGAGTGTAATGTGCTCAAAAACGTGTTTCTGAATGTTGGTAGCCACGTTGGGCATGCTAGGCATCATGGGCGACATGCCAAACAGCAAGTGAGACGTGATGTGTGCATCATGTTGTTGGCCAGAGAACGCTTTAAGCGGTGAGCCGTCCAATGCTTGGCTGTTCTCGCTTGCAGGGTCCTTGGGCTTGTCTACATTCTGCGTGTTCAAGATGCCATCAATATCCCGCACACCAATTGCCTCATACATGCGGCGGTAGGCCTCGTACATGTTGTGCATTTGCGGTGCGCTCTGGGCCAGCTGCAGCTGCGTCTGGGCCATGGTGATGCGCTGGGCAACCGAGAAGATGTTGGGGTCAGAAACAGGCAGCACACTGACGCAGCGATCGTCAAAATCTTTGCGCTTGATGGTGCGGCTCTCGCCCGGCACATCGTAGGGGTACTCATCAGGCAGGAACTCGCCAAAACCCTTGGCCAACAATTGAAACTCCAAGCGCTGGCTGTAGTGCAAGCGCTTGTGGATTGCGGACATGACCGAGCTGCCCTTTTCCAAGAGCGCAATGGTGGTGCCCACAGCAGCATTCTGGTTGCTGTCACCAACTTGCATGTCCGTGATGCTGGCCATGCGCCGGCCGGCGTCCACACAGAAACCAAGCAGTGCAAACAACGTCTGGCTTGGCTCCTTGTAGGGCAGCGGCAGCATAGAAGACTGAATCTCCGCTCCACCCACATCAATATCGCGCCACTCCCCCGGTTGAATCGGCACGTCATCGTTCATGATCCGCGCGCCCTTGGCCTTAAAGCCTGCAGGCAGGTTCACCAACGTGCCCGCGTCAACCAATTGCTGCAGTGCGCCAGTAGCTGTCTTTGACAAACCGCCCACCAGCTGCAAAAAGCCCAGGCCATACGCCCCAGGGCCTTGGACCAGCATGTAATGCACGTAGTATTGCTTTGGACGGAAGAGCTTGTCGCCCTCTTTCCAGTTGCGGCGGACGCCCACCACGTCCATGGAGTTCTCGTCCATTGTGATGATGTACGGCAGCGCCATACCGGTAGGCTCACCATCCTCATCCTTGTGCTCAAAGCCTTCGAGGTCATACTCAATCTCGAATTCCAACAGACTCAACTCTTCTTCGTCCGACGTGGCCGAAATACCAGTGAGTTTGTCGACTTCTTTTCTGATTTGCGTTTGCGAACCAATGTTGGTTGCCTGCGCCATTGCGGTATCCAAGTACTGACCGCGCATCACGGCCTTTTTGTACGCGTTGGTGGACATGTAGATGCGGTGCGTCACGCGCTCGCATTCGCTCATCACGCTTGAGCCGTTGTACGGGATGTACAGGTCGTCTGGCAGCACCAAAGCAGAGACCATGCGGCCCTTGGCCTCGTCGTAGTACACCTTCTTGAAGGTAGAGCCGCCGTAGCCTGTGTAAAACAACAGTTGGTCAAACTCGGGTGTGTACTCTTCCATCACCGAAGTGATCTGGTAGTTCATGAAGTCGCTCACGCGCTCGGCCTGCATGATTTTTTCACGCGTTTCCTTGCCCAGCACCTGTGTGCGGACAGGACCGTCAGCTGGTAGCAACTCTTTGAGCGCTTGCGACTGAAATTGGACAATGGATTCAGAGAGTAAAGGGTGACTCACGCCACACGCCCCCTTAAATGGACGGGTACGCTCTTCGATGTTAAAACCCAAGAGCTTCAAGCCTTTGCTGTACTGGTCTTCCCAGTCTTTGCGCGATGCTTTGTCCGCTTCAAACAAGGAAAGCAGTGTTGCGCCAATGCCCGTGAGCACTGAATCGTCCACCACCTCTGCAAGGTTGGCGTCAAACGGGACATCGTCCTCGCCTTCACCAATTCCAACAATTACGTCACCCGTATCTTGATCAAACTCTATGTCCACGGTTAACGCTGGACCATCATCTACCTCAACATCCACATCTCCGACCGGGAGATCGTCTGCGCGCATTAGTTTTTCAATTGCCATGGTTGTTCCTTACGTGATCAGTATTCGGTGATCGCATCTTTGTACTCTGAACCGGGGTTAAAGCGATAATCATCATACGCTTTGTCCCAGTTTACTTGGCTTCCCCCTTGAACCCGTTCGCCTCGAACATTGTTTGAGTATGAACCCGGTTTAATTTGATCAAGATCTGGTTGTTTATCCAAAAACTTAAAGATTGATTCAAATTCTTTTTCAGGCGGCTGAGAGTTAAATTTGCCGCGGATCTGCGTAACACTCCATGGTGCATCTGGGTCCAAACTTGTTTTGGCCATCTCCAGCGTGGTAATAGGGTAGCCCTTTTCGTCGCGCAGCGAGAACACCTTGACAAGGCCGTCGTCAAACGCCTTTTTGCCGCCATAGGGCAGGCCTGTGTACATTGTGCCGTAGCTTTCACCTTCGGCATAGTCGCCAACAGAATGCTTCATTAGTTTGCCTTCCATCTTAGTGGCCATTGAGTCGGTCAACTGTACCCATTTGCCCGCATCGGTATCCAACACCGGTTGCGTAAAACGAAACAACACTTCTTTTGGAACTTGCGCGCCTGATGCTGCTTTTTCAATTGCTGCGTTGTAGTCTCGAATTGGCTCGAGCTTCTTTGCGCTTTCAATTACCATCTGCTCAAAGCTCATGTTCTTAAGCCTGCTTGGATCCAGGGCCGCAATTCCTTTGCCAATTTCCCGGGCGTTAAACAATGACAGGCTTGGCGATCCCACGTCATACATAACTTCGTTTTGTTGAAGCGCGCGAAGCAGGTTTGGGGGCAACACCCCCTTATCCGCTTGTTCCAAAAGACTGCCTACTTGTTTGTAATTGTCTGGGTATTTGGAAATGTCTGACGAAGCAACCGTGTTGTACAACGGTTGGTTTTGATATTCCAAGGGAACGCCTTCCTGCTCCATTTTTTGACGAATCTCGTTTTCTTTTTGTTGTCTTAGTGTGTATGCTCCTGGTTTGTCAGCCATGTACATTTGTCCACGGACATCGGCAGCAGTGTCGTATGCTTTTTCCAAATGACGCTTGGCTATTTCGTGGCCAACAGCGCTAGGATTGCGCGCAGCTTCCAACAGGTACGGCGGCAACGTCTCTATATCTTTGCCAAATAAAGAAATTTCCCCTTTGGCAATAGCGCCACGTAATTTGTCGTCTGCCGTGCCAAAATCATTTTGAAAATATTTGCGCGCTTTCTTTTCCATGATGTCACGGTAAATGTCAGCATTTTGTGGACTAGCTCGCGACGCCTCGTCTGCGTAATTGTTAAGCAGATCGTCCAACCTGCCCGACGGCATCCACGTGCCCCCGCGAGGTTTGACTGCACCTTCCATCTTGGCCAAGTTGGTTCCAAGCGCCGCCCTTGACGGAGCCATTCCAGACATTGCCATGCCCAGGAGCGGGGCCACAAAACTGCCCGCAAAACCTGCCTGCCCTGCTTTGCGAATTGCCGCAGCATCAGGATGCATAACGGAAAAACCCATTTCATCAGGTCGAACGCCCATAAAACCCTGCGCTGCGGCGTAAGTTTTGGGATCAGGCAGCGTGTTCACATCCCGCATTGCCGCTAAACGCCGGGCCGCTTCGCCCTGACGTTGGATCATGGGGTTTACCCTGGCCGGTTGCGATGCTGCCGTTATCTCTTCTTCCGTTGGCTCCGCATCCCCACCTCCTGCGCGGTACACAGGCCCGCCGTTAGCCAGTGGGATGCGATACTGCAGCTGGCCCATGGGGCTTGCCCCTTTAGGGAAATTAATTGATGCATCCAAAGTGCCGGGACCTACTTTGCCTGAGTAACCCAGGTTATAGCCCGTGACCCGTGGTCCTTGCTCCGAACTGCGCATTCCATTGACCCCGGCCATGACGTGGCCCTGCCCCACCGGATAGGAAATGTTGGCCCCGCCCATGTAAGTACCGGGAGAACCCGAACCAATGGGTTTCGTCACAGAAGCCCCGACTGATGCGTCCCCAAAGCGTTCCCTGTACGCAGCCAGCAAGGCCCCCGCCAAATTATCTTTGTCGCCCTGTTTCATCCTAGCAACATTAATACCTAACGTAGCTTTGTCCACGTTCAAGCCCGCCATCAGGCTTTCAATATCTGCAGTGGAAGTCTTGTGCTTGCCCGCATAAGCAAACGGGCTTACCTCTTCACGGCCGGGGTATAGCCGACCCTCTTCACGATCCTCTTTTTTAGGCTTGTCTTCCTCTTCGTCCTTAACTTCTCCGCCCTCGGCCATCTTGGTTTCAGGGAACGGGTTGGATGCCTTAATATTCAAGCCAGCAAAAAGCTGTGGGGGCGGCGAGGTGTCTTCCTGTGCCATGGCCGCTTGCATGCGGCCCTCTTTCCGGGCATCCGCTTCCTCATCATCATCTTCAGCCAACACCGCCGCAGCCAAAGCTGCTTGGTAGCCCGGGCCCAACTGCGCAACGCGCTGCTGCAACTGCTGCATCCTGTCCTGCGGCGCGGGGGACGCCTGCGCAGTTAACTGACTGCGCCCCACCGCTTCAAAATCTGGCATTTCCTTTTGCGGAGGCGACTCCTTTGCCGTAGCAGGAGCAGCGGCCTTGGGCAACGCTTTATCAAACTTGCCCTGCAGCTCCGTTACAAACTGCCCCACCGTCTTGGTTTTTAAATGCGGATTAGCCTGCAAAACCTTGGGCGTCAATATCTTATTCAACGCTATATCAGGATCCGTAGCCAACACCATCTGAGCCTTCTCCGGCCCAAAAAAATGCGCTGCATAAATCTCCGAGGCCCGTGGAGCACGGCCCAGGGACCGCTGCATCTTCTGCATGTTGTCCGCCAAGATGTCCGTGCCCACGCGGATGTTCTCATCCACATCATGCTTCATCCCAGGCTTGCCACCATACCGCTTCCACGTATCATCAATCACCTGAAACAAACCACCGGCCGTGGACCGCTTATTTTGAGCAGACGGAATGTACTCACTCTCCACCCCCGCAATGCGCAGCGCCGTGTCAGGATCTACACCCTTTGCTTGCGCCGCCGCACGGATCTTTTCAATAATGTCTTGGGCCATGGCTTGCGGTCCTTTAATAATATTCCATCACCCTATTATCCGGCTCTTTCTCCTCGTTGTCATCATCTTCCAGCGAAATGAAATTACCAGCACGAAACCTGGACCACGCCATCACCGCGGAATCCACCTGGTCATCGTAACTCCCAACAGGAAACGCGGCGCATTCTTCCACCATCTCCTGCGCCCACTCCTCATCCTGCGGATACCAAATCATCCCGCTCTCAAGCAACGGAGCCACAGCGTTTGCACGGCTGACTTTGTCTTGGCCCATGCGCCGGCCACCCGGAGAATACATTTGCACCGGTATACCCATCTTCCTAAATTCTTGCTGCAACGGCGTCCCCGTCGCCTTGGCTTCAATCAATACATTGTCAGGATTCCAGTACCGATACTCGTCCTTGGCAATACGCTTTAACTCCGGAAAGTCCCACCGACCACGGCGCACATTTAACAAAATTAAATTTGGCCCCGAATCAGCACTGGGAAAAAATACACCCCACGTGGATATCACAGAATAATCCGCCGTCTCCTTCTTAGAGTACGCCGTGTCATAACTCTGGATCAAATACTCACAAACAGGCGGTACATCATTCTTCCACTTCCTCCACCACTCCCGCTTCAAGATCGCACCCTCCGACCCCGTAGGCTGCTGCTGCCACTGCGCATTCCACTTTTGCATCCCAATCGATAACTTGACCTTCTCCAACTCCTCAATCTTCCAGTACCCCGGCCAAAGGGCATTGCCACTGGGCAGGATTGCCGGGAACTCCAACACCTCCCACTGATCCGCCTTCAAGTTCGTCTGCTGCTTAAGCAACCGCCCCGTCAAATCATCCGTCTTCCACCGCGTATTGATAATCACAATCGAACCATTGGGCTGCAGTCGCTGCCGAGGACCCGACGTGTACCACTCAAACGTGTTCTCCATCGCCGTATCCGATAACGCATCCTGCTCATCCAAAATATCATCCAAAATAACCACGTCACCACCGCGGCCCGTCATCGCACCACCCTTACCAATAAAATACGCTTCCCCTCCCTGGCTCGTGGACCACCGGCCCGCAGCCTTGGAATCCACCGACAAAGACGTTCCAGGAAATAACTCCTTGTACCGCTCCTCATCCACAAGGTTCCTGATCATCCGGCCAAACCGCTGCGCCAACTCGCCCGTGTGTGACCCCACAATTAACTTGGACGTCGGATCACGGCCCATCAAATACGCCGGAAACAAATAACTGCCCAGCTGCGATTTACCATGGCGCGGGGGCATCGCAATCATCAACCGCTTGCACTCGCCAGACACTACACGGTCCAAGGCCCGCGTAATACGCAAATGATGCTCGCCAACCAACATCTCCGGCCACACGTATTTGCAAAAATCTAAAAAGCCCGTGGTTGCACGATCATGCGCCTCAATCGTTCTCAGCCGCAATTCAAGTTTTAACTGCTCCGCTTGGACATCGTCAGGAATTGGTTGCATATAGGTGCGTGGGGTAAAGGCCACGTTTTGAAATTTTTATAAATATAACCCAGGATCACGGCTCAGGGACCAAGGGGGCCTTTTCTGGGGGTGGGGGTCCAGGTTCTCTGGGCATAATTCTGGGGCTAAAACAGAGGCAAGGCCCGAGCTGGTCAGCTTGGGCCTCTCTGTGGCCCTCCCCCCTTACGGAAGGCTTACGGCTATGCCCCGCGCGGCGCGCGGGGCACGGCTGCGGGTTACTGTGTGGGTTTGGTTAGCTGCTCTAGCAGCTGCTGCCTTGTGCCCTTCAGTCCTGTCTCTTCTTTCAGGATACTGTAGGCGCTTTGGCCTTTCTTATGCATCCCTTTAATTTCCAGTTTGAGCATTTGGATTAGGGTTAGCCTGCGGAAGGCTTGGATCTGGTCTGGTGTTGTGAGTGCAGTCATTACTCTATCCTTTCTAAGTACCGCAGCACCGTGCTGCGGTAATTGGATTATACCACGGAACAGGGGCCGTGGCCCCTGTTGCTTACACTTTTTCTTGTGCCGCTTTCTTCGCTTCGTACTCTAAGCGGGTCTTTTCCGCTTTGGCTTTGGCCTCGGCTTTGGTCATCAGCTCCTGATCACTGATGCTGATAGCTGCCCCGTCTCTTGCGTAGTAGGCATTTTCTTCATCCCCGTAGCAGTATTCATAATCCACTCTGGTCAGTGTGACCAGAAAGCCGGCTAATGCTTGTTGGTCCTTTGTGCTCATGCCTGCGGGTAAGGCATAACGGGTGCTGTCAATAATGAGGATCTTAGTCATGATGTATCTTCTTTCTGAGTTGTACTGGATCGGCTGATCCAGTACTTAGATTATACCTCAGGCCACGGCCTGGGGTCCATTGTATTTAACTATCGCACACGGACCACTAGGTCCATGTTGTCTATTGCTTCGTTAACCGTACCTTGTATGTTGCTGTTCATCCACTCTTCAATGCTGTGGTCTATGTCCAACTGATTGTTGGCCCAGTTGTCTAAGTGGTCACCCAAGTTGTTACCGATCCATTCGTCAATGTGGGTGTCCAAGTTACTACTTGCCCAGTTGTCTATCTCGGTCCGGATCAGGTGTAGTATTGCGAGCCTCTCAGGGCCCAAGCCCTGAACCTGATCAAAGGCATTAGCTGCAGTGTTGACCAATAGCATGAGCGCGGTCATCGCATGCGCGCGTGATTCGACCGGCAGGGCCTGCACAATTTCATTAGCGTCATTCAATGCATTGTCGATATCACAGCCGCGTGAGCCGAACAGGTTGCTTACGTGTTTACGGAATGGGTTTGACATTTCTCTATCCTTTCTAGGTTGACCAACTGATTGTTGGTTGAATCAATTATACCGCGGACAATGGCCCGCGGGCCATTGTATTTATCTATCGGGGCATGGCCCCGATAGCGTTACGCGGGAATACTGTTCCGCAGGTACGGGGTCAGCTCCCACAACATGTCGTCATAGTTTGGAAGTTTATGGATTGCCATGCTTTCAATGGCGTCAACCAGTTGAAGCGCGCGGCTTTCTTTCCACCCGCTCCAATCGCTGCACTGGTACTTAAGGCAGCGACAGGCCTTGAGAATCTGCAGGGCCGGCACCTTTCCCGCGGTCTCTCGAAATTCGAACCGGTAGTGGCTTGTCACTGGCTCCTTGTAGCGTTCTGCATAAGCCTGATTGTTGGCGTCAGCCAACAGGTTGGCAACCATCAAGGGCGTTAAGGGTGCCGGAAAGCACGGGGCCTTGTGGGCCATGGCCCACGATACAAGGGCATCAATGTGCAGTGGGGAGACAACAAAGCAGCTCATGATCCCACCCCCATCCGCGATGAAAGCACGTAGTAAACCAGTGCAGGGTTATAGGACCGGTAGGACCGTATTGGGCTTCGACGGTCCGAGCGCTTGTCGCGCATGGCGAATTCTCGGCCGGCATCGCGCATCGCAGCAGCAAACAGGGAATAATCGCAGTCTTCCTCTAGGTATGCGGTCAGGCCCCGCATATACGAATAGGCCGATAGCTTGTCAACAATGCCAAGCTCATACAACAGGATTACCGGCACGGCTAACCATCCGTGCCCTGGGTCTTCGTGGAAATTGAGGATCATATCTTGACCCCTTCCAAGATAATAGATTTGAGCACGGGTATGCTCAAGCCGGTCATTTGCGAGAGCTCTCGCAGCGTCATGTTGAGGTGGGAATCGTAGTATTCCCGAATTTCGGCATGCGTCATGTTATTCCCCCAACACGTCTAAATACTCAGCCAAAACATGTTCCTGAGTAAAGTCCTCAGTGTCCCGCTGCAGCTGCTCCGCGTCGTGGTCTTGGACCCAAAACGACGCGCCGCTTTCGCGGTGCGTTACCTCATAAGCCCATCCGTTACCGTGGCTTTCTACGTGGTATTTCCTCGAAGGTGTAATAAAGCTCATCATCTCTCTATCCTTTCTAAGTACTGCGGCACCGTGCCCCAGTGTCTCAATTATACCGCGGTCCGTGGGCCACGGACCATTGTATTTTTCTATCGCTAGCCGGCCCGCGATAGCCGGCCCGCGGTCCGCGGGCCCTGTTTCACGTGAAACAATGCGCGCGCCACGCGCCACGCGCCAAGTTTAACGCAGCAATCAGCAGGGACCACGGGGCAGGTTTACCCTGACCGGCTTAACTCAACAAGGTTATGCAATAAATGCATAACCACAGAGGGAAACCGGCAATAACCGCGGGTTTTGACGGTCCGGTTAACCATTAGGGTCGAATAAGTCAACAATCCACCACAAAATGAGCATGATTAGTACGGCAAATATCAGCATTGGATCCGGTCCCGTCCAATATCGCCGGCGACATGATGGCGCAGCATGGACCCGAACGGGAGGGATTTAGCGAAAGCGCGCAGGGCCTGAGCATCATTAGCGGCACCTGTTTTGCGGGTTCCGTGCCATTGCATGGCTACCGGACCCTGTGCAGCGTAGCAGCCGCCCTCTTGATCGGTTCCGACTTTCTTGGCTCCGCTACCATGCGCAACAAACACCACGACAAAATCACGATCACCACGGGCGCACAATGGGGACCCATTCCCGCATTGTTGACACGTGAACGATTCGGACATATCAGCAGGGCACCGGACAAACTTAACACCCTCTACAGTTTTGGGCCACTGGCCCGCGGTATTCAAGGGCGCGGCAAATGTTGCCGGCCGGCCGATTTTCACAGCTGCCACGGCCTCAGCTTCCGTGTCACAGCTTGCATTAATCACAGTTTTACCTTGTTCCCACAGGGGTAAACCCTTGGCGTCAAAATGTGAATAAGTCCATGCAAGGCCCCTACGCGGCACGGCCTCAAGCAATGCCGCTAAGTATTCCGGATCAATTTGGTCGGATCCGGTCTCACTTTTCGGATGTAATCCGCATGTTTTGGGACACGTGGCATAGGTCTCATGTGCTCCGCTGCGGTAGGTGCCTGCAATGGGACCGGTCTTTTTATTAGACATGACGGCGACAGTTTTTAACATTTCTCTATCCTTTCTAAGTGTGGGTTATTCCACAGGGTTAAGTATAACACAACAAAACCACTAGGGAATAAATTATTTTTGTTTTTCTGGTGTTGTTCTAACGTAATTCGCAAGGTTTAGCAGCTGATCCATAAAAGCCGCGAAGGTCTGCGCAATCTCAAGCGAAGGAAAATCCCCAATACATTGGGCACCGCCAAAGCCGCGATTGTCTGGGTGTTCGGCGTCATGATGCAAGTACACGCTGTACACCACATTCCAATAAGGGTGCAATTTAATTTCCGCCTCATCGGTTCGCTCATACCCGTCAACCTGCCCAAATTCGTCATAAAAAACAAAAACCGGATCAATTTCAACCGCGTTATATCGGGCGAATTGGTCAAAGTCAGGTATCGCCAAGTTACAGTTTTTGTAGTCCCTGAAATAAGCGTAAACGTTTTTCATGCCTTCTCCCCTTCCTCGTAACGGCGGGCAGCCTCCCACATCAAATAGGCGTCAGTTACGCTTGCGTACTCGAATGGATATTCTTTGTAGAACTCTTCGTCGTCGGTATAGTCAAAGTATGCGCGAACAATGTTTTCGGGTGCGCTTGCAACAATTCGCGCATAAGCCCGAACGAATGCCTCTTGGTCGTGTGTTAACGTTTTCATCTCTCTATCCTTTCTAGGTATCGGGGAATCCGATGCGTTAATTCTACGCTAATTTGAGCCCTGTCTAATTGATTTTTTCTTTAATTTTCAGCCCCCTGATAGTCATCATCTATCAGGGCATCCTTTAGCTCTTGCCACGGTAGGCCACGGCTTGGCCATGCGGCCATAGGCATCAGGCGCAAACCCGATTCAGCAAGGGCAATCGCATCGCGCCCGCGGTACAAATGGACAAAGTCAGGGCTATCCTTGCGCGCTGCTTGCCACACAAGCACAAACGCCGGCCGGCCGGCACGGCCATGGCGAAGCAAAAAGGCAATCTGGTGGGGGCGCAGCGTAACTTTGAGCCCCGCGGTCACCGCTTTGAGCTCAATCGTGACATAGCGCGAACCCACGCCGACCACCATGTCGGACACGCCAAGATTGACCCTGTTCTCGATCCGCTCCACATCGCATCCGACCGCGCCCAAACCATCGCGAACACGTGCAGAAAATCGTGCCTCAGGAGTCTGGGCCACCGGAGGGGTCCAGTTCAAAAATGTCAGTCGGAGGTTCTTCCACTCCAGATTCAAAAGCGGGATCTTTTTCTCTTGCGACACTGTCGAGCACCTTTCCGGTATCGGCATCGATCAAGGCAGTCGGTGGGGGACCGCCATATAGCCGTTTTAATTCGTCCAGCTTGCGCTGCACTTCCTCTTTGCTCATGCTGTCGATCGTGCCATGCCTGATTTCCTTGCGCTCCACATAGATCGTACCCAAGGCTTGGCCACGGCGATATTCGGCCTGTACAGCAGCTGCGTATGCGCCTGCTTCCAAGGCCCTGTCCCTGATCGTCTGCAAGTCCTTCATGTGCCGCTCGTAAGACGTGTTGTACTTAGACGCCAATTCCGCACGGTAGGCTTGAATCGCCGACACTACGTGGGGATTGATATCAGGGTTCGTGAGCTTCCATGCCATCACAGAAGCGCTCACTTCCGTATAGCCGGCGCGAAGCGCTGCCTCCTTCATGGTCACCCGTCCATCCCCCGCTACAAGCTCCTGAACAAAGGTCCATTCCTTGTCGCTAAGGCTTTTGTACTTCTTCAGGGGTTTGACAGGAGTGGCCAACCTATTGCGCGCCTTATCAGGCGTGACAGGGGGCACATTCCATACGTCCTTCTTGCCCATTATTCAGTCCTCCAGAGCCGCCATCCTACCTTATCCCTGTCTGGGTCCGTCTTTCGCAGCGTAAAGCCCCAGACGGCCTCCTGACGGCCGGCAAACCGCAGGGCCGATACACGGGCACTGTTGGCCTGTCTCTCGTCCTCAAAATAGATGCTGTCGCCCGTCTCCATATCCTTAAACGGGTACTTCGTAGTCTGCTCCGGAACAGGAATATCTTTCTCTATTTGTAACATAACTTTTGCTCCATGCAATTTCAATGAACACCAATGTAGCGGCTGCAACAACAATGTCAAGCACGTTCCATGGTCCAAGCTCCTTTCTCTCCCAAAAACCAATCTTGTTTCCCTATAGAACTTTTTAGGGGTATCGATGAAAAAAAAACCTTCCAAAAAAAAAGTCTGGGACATCCCAGGAATTACGTCTCTCAACTACCCCCGTAATGTCACCGTCTAGCCCACAACCCGCATAAACACTCACTTCTTACACCATTACGTCTATTACGCCTATTTGACGTTTTACAAAAACAAAAACACCTCTTACCCTAAAAAGTTCTATAGGGAACCTCAAAAACACATAAAAACCCCCCTTCTTATACCAAAACCCCCATATAAACCCCCTCCCTGTATAAACCCCCTCCCTGTATACATTCCCACCCTGTATGTATCCCCATAAGGGTTTCCCACAATAAAATACCCAAAATATTTTTTATTTTCTTCTTGACACGTGTCGCTTGTAGCATGATAATAACACCTTCTCAACACAGAAAGGATAGCTTAATGACAACTAGTAACGACCCCGTAGATCATGTAGACATGATGTTAACAGCGATGCAAAATGCTGAAATCATTGTACGGTTTTCTGAGAAACAGATTGGAAAACCTGTTGATTGCGTTCTTGGTTTAATGGCTGCTGCCACCGTTCTAAGCATTGGTATGGGTATGCCCAAGGAAACTTTGATGAAGGGCATTGACGCTTTATATGATGACTTCGTATCTCGCTCAAAGGAGACTTTGCAATGAACACAACACGATTAGTGCAGGTCCGTCGTCTTTGGTCCGTGGGCCATGTCTCTCGAGACATGCAGCGCGCCAACATGCGCAAGTGGGTGCAGTCAATTCGTTTTTTGGGGGACCGTTGGAAGATGGCGCGTCCTATGGATTCAGGTATTTTGCGTGAGCAAGCGGAGCTGTTGGCTTCGTATGGCCGCGCACACTAAGGGGAAAGATATGGAAACCGAGAAAACTGTGGATCGATCGCATTTGTTGGGCTTGAACTTTTTCATGTTTGAGACGGAGCTGTGCGATGTTCCTTTGGACATCTATTTTGATTACACGCCGCCTGAGCGGGGCACGTTTTACGAGCCTGCGGTGGAGGAAGCCATTGCCCTTGAGTACGTGTACTTGCATGGTGAGGTGGGGGTTAGCCTGACGGGGGTGTTAGGCGATGCTTTGTTGGAAGAGATTGAGCAGGCTATTTGGGATAGTCGTGGGGGTGACCTATGAAGCGTTTTCATGTGTATATCACGCACGATTCTGGGCGGCAGGATCACTATGTAGTGGAGGGTGAGTCGGGGCCCGAGGTTCTGGACGAGGTTTACTTGGACATGGGTTTTGATCCTGGGGAGGTCTCGGTGTACGAATGGGAGGAGGGCGATGATGAGTAGCGTAGAGCGCGTGGTATTCACGCGGATAGACATGGGGCGAAATGAGCGGGTAGATGTTCGTTGGAGATGCAACGATTGCTGGCGCTTGTTTCGCTCGGTTGGTCAAGCTGAAGAGCACAGATGCGGGAGCAAGGCACATGCATGGGATATCAAGAGCAGCGAGTTTATTTCTCGCTTTCACCTTCGTTCTGAAGACTGACGTGGTCCATGCTGCGCGGTCCGTGGTCCATGTACCGGCGCGCACGGTGCATCCTTCGGCGCAGCCGGCCAAGCAGAATAAAGACAAACCGCCCAAGCAGGGCAAAACTGTAAACAAAGGGGTATGGCGATGAGTTTAAGACATCAAGTGGAGTTAGTGGCGTGGTACTTAGGGTCAGCTGTGTTGGTAATGGTGCTGTTGGCCGCGGCCGTGTTGTTGGCCATCAGCATTGGGGACATGGGCCGTGTGGACTGTTCCTTACCAGAGGGGCATCCGGATATAACCAAAGAGCAGCGGCAGGCTTGCCGCGAGATGAGGAGTAAGAAATGAAACGACAAACAAAACTGGAGGTTGCATTTGTTGCCGTATGCGTAGTAATTGCGGGAATGATTATCTGGAGGTTTTATGACTGGATGGCGTAAACGACAGATAAGTGAACACATGACTATCGCATGGTACGACCCCACCAACCATCACGTCAGCACTGACAAGAACGACCCCTTGTTTACACCGCTTGGGCAGGTATGGCCTTTGTATCCAAAGCGTGAGTGGGTAGGGCTGACGGATGATGAGCAGGACGAGTTGGAGCGTTTACGTAAGGAAGAGAAATGAAAGAACACCCTGACTCCCCCTTTCTGTGGAAAGAAAACCC
>Ga0114978_10002754_pt1 | contig 14471 bp, 22 predicted proteins | sample S_140212_EF_Meta_FD_87027 | JGI IMG/M metagenome (GOLD analysis project Ga0114978, IMG submission 87027) | Freshwater microbial communities from Lake Simoncouche, Canada to study carbon cycling - S_140212_EF_MetaG | ecosystem: Environmental > Aquatic > Freshwater > Lake | place: Lake... | reverse complement strand
CTCACAGGCTTTGCATCTCCATTGTTTGATTTTCCAATTACCGCAATTATCGCAGCGAATCATTGTCTTTTCCCAATCTATCTCGCTAGATGGGAGTCTGTCGTAATCTGCTTTTCTAAGTAACTCCACCAAATCCCTTAATGTCAACATGCAGACGAACTCCTCGACTGATGCTTCCCCTTGCCCATTAAGTCTAAAACACGCAAATCCTAACTCCCCAGTTTTGGATGTACGAGCTTGAATTTGGCGAAGTGTCCCTTTGATGTCAAGTGAGTTGCGCGCTTTTATTTCGATGTCGAACGGGACATTCAAAATATCCTTGCCTTGACCTCGACCTACACTAGCGTTGCGCCACCACTGCTGCAAGTAGTTAGCAACTAAGCGTTCAGTCGCATAACCTCTATGCTTACGATGTTGTGACGGCATGACATTTCAAGCATTGAAGAAAAACCTGGTCGTTTGCAATAGGTGTAATTGCTATTGGCTCATTGCATAAATCACAATGAATAACAATTTCCTCAGTTTGTTCCAGTTCGCCCCCCATGATGATTGCCTCACCATCGCTGAAAATAATCATTTCGCCCATTTGTTATGCCCTTACCTTCTGCGGTTGCCAATTGCCTTGAGGCGAGATTTCGTACCAAATAACATCATCACCTTTATCGCATCGATTCATTTCTCCAGTAACTGCGGCAGGACACTTGAAATGACCCCATGCTTTGCCTTTGCTAGAACCTGTACGCCATGCCATTTCCCCATGTGGGCATCTAGGAACATCTTTGTCAGTTGTAGCGCCTATAATGTCTTTGACCGTTGCCACTGCTTGTTCAGCAGTTATCGGCATCTCAACAGTTTTAATTGTCCACGGGTCATCTTCTTTTGGAACAGGAATGTATTCTTTTTGATGCGACATTTCTACTCTAGCAACCTTTGTCATTTCTTCCCGAGAAGGTCGCTTTGTAGCAAATCCAGCAGTAGCCAATGCCCTGCCTATTGCGGAAGTTGAACATCGTTCCAAGGCGAACTCAGCCTCTTTGGAATCTGTCCTGAAAGACTCTGCCGCGTAATCGATTGACCAAGCCTTTGAATCAGCCTCAGTTCTAAAGATACGAGCCTCAACAATAAACCTATTGCTTCCAGCCTCAATAAGTTCAGTTTCAATCCGACCATCAGGATAATCCTTCCAAAATTTAGTAATTCGAGATTCTACGGTTTCATAATCATTGAGATTAAACATAAAGTTCATCCTGTTCTGTTGCTAGTTCGAGAGCTATTGCCAAATAAGCAATTGCATCTACATAGGAATCAACATGGCTTGGTGTTTCTTGGATTCTGCTGAGTTTGACCTCGACCATTGCAAGACAAGCCTGTGAGTCCGTGATTGGGAAATCAAATAAATTGGATAACCTTGAAGAAATCCGACCTTGATTGATTTTTGGATGACCGTAGATTGAACCACGATTTTGCATAATGTCGATTGCATCAATGAGTGCCTTAGTTGCTTTCATTTATTCCTTCCAAAATTCTTGTCGAGAGATTGAACGACCCCGAGTGTATCCCTCGCGTATGCCATCCCTGTGACCTGTCCAATACCAAACAAAATTAGTGATGAGAAAAACGCCCAACACGCCGATAATTTGTAATGAGTTCATTATTTTGCTCCCATTTCTAATAACTCGCCTGTAATTGCGACAGGCTCGACATTGTTTATGACTTCATAGATTTTTCCATTCGGATGTATGGATGGAGCGGCAGCAACATAGCCTTTCCATTTAACATCAATGCCAGGTTTGATTGCTGACTTAAAATTAAGGCTTTTGTCTGCTTTGTAATACAAATGCAAACCATCTCCAGTTTGAACTGTGTAAGTTTCAGGCATTATGTCCATTAGTTCGCCACCGTTACGATAGTCGATGTCTATGACAATAAGTCCTGACGTGATACAGGCGATGCCGATGTTTGCTTGAGGTTCGACATCAAACCAAAAGTTAATAAGGCTTGAGTCAGTTGATGCGCCTAAATAAGCGCCTTTGATTAGGTCGAAATGAGGTTCTTTTTGTTTTGGTAGTAAAGGCATCACTGCCCAACCGCGAAGCGCATAATCTAACGCTTGTTGCCGTGTGTCTATTGTAATCATTTTGCTCCCTATCCCCGAGAGTTTCTCGGTTCATGGAATAAGCATCTCAGAGGATTACGGTTTGTCCAGGCTATTTTGATAACGAAACGGTAACAATTCTGAGTCATCCATGTGGTCATCAATGTCCCTGCAAATGTCAAGTTTCAGGTCATCCATAAGTCTTGCCATACACAGTAAATGAGCCATCTTTGTTTATTGGAATGAGCATGGGGGAAAGGTTCTTCCCATAGGTTTCTAGGATTGCAACACTCATCTGCCAATTAGCCGCTCCAGCCTTGAGATAAGAGGCTTTGCGCTTGTCCATAACATTACCTGCCTCAACACCCCAAAGAGTCCTGTATGAGCCTCCTATGCCCTCTGAATAGGCACTGATGCCCGCTCTATGCGTGTGACCGCAAACAACGGACTTGCCAAATTTTTTAGCCAAACCGAGTGCGGTAAGTCCAGCATTGGAGTTCATCGAACCTTCGTCCCCGTGGACCAAAACCCAACCTGGATGAAACTCAAAAGGTTTTTTGTGGAATCTAATTCCTAGCGAAGCAAAGTCCATAAACTTAGGATATTCGAGTTCAGGCAAACCGATTAGGGACGGCGCTCCTCGAAGTAATGTGTGGTACAACCTATCCGTGTGATTGCTGCGAGTGATATCGCTTGTCCGAAGGTCCCAAAGAATCTGTTGAGCCAAGCTTCTATCGGCATCGAGTTGACCCTCCCATTCTAATCCAGTTCCCTTCGCCCATTTGGATTGGGCTTGCATGTCAAGTTCATCGCCTGTGTTGAGTACCAGGTCAAACTTCTCTCGATTGACTAACTTGATTAGATTCTTGACCGCCGCTTCATGATGGTACGGAATTTGAAGGTCGCTGATAACTAAAATTCGAGATTTGGTTTTGTTCATTCATCCTCATCGTCATACCAGTCAGGTTCAGGGATGTTAGGGTTTATTGGAGTAGGCAAGAGCCAATCAGGGTAAGCAGATTTTTCCATAATCATAGACATGCAAATTGAATCGGGAAATCCTGCACGCTTCAGAGATTGATAAAACTCATGCAAGCCAATGCAATAGGCATCAAGCTTTGAATAGCCCTGGTCCTGGAGTTGCTTCGTTGCTTTCCTTGCCATGAGATAAGTGTTACCTCTCTAGGAGCCGAAGTATTGTATCGACACGCACCCTTAGTTCATTGAGTTCATCGCGCATCGAACTACCACCGTTAGTTTTTAGTTCTGCGAGGTAATGCTTTACTAACCATTTGACCGACCCAATAAATGAACCAATAACGGTCAGCGCAGCAACTACAACACCCAGCCAATCGGTTGAATTCATGCGATTTGGTCATCGGTCGGGTCAAGATATTTAACAACAGGAGCGAGTAATGCGGCTGCAAGGACTGCGTATTCAGGCTTAACATCGCCAATCATTGCAAGTCCTAGAGTAATTGCTGAAACTCCCACTGCTTTTAGGTAGGACTTGATTGCGTTCTTTGTATTCTTTGACATTATTTATCTCCTATTAGTGGAATTTCTTTGAAAAACGAGTCATCCAGGTCAGCATCTTGACGAAACGAGAAGTGTGCGTGTTTAGTGTGTTTGTTAATTCCGCGATACTTGCGCCATTTCCATTTAAGGATGGGTGAAGCAATTTTTTCGTCAAAGATAATGTAACTAAATCGTCCATGTTTTTTGGCATATAGTCGAACCTGGTCAACCAAGTCGGGCATGACATCCCTCCCTTTGGATAAGTCACGGTCAATGTCGATGGCGCGTACCCAGCCATTATCATCCGCATTGTGGTCAGACTTACGAGCAGCATGCCTTGCATCTGAGTAAGCCCCTGAGTCCGAATCACGACCACGGTCGGGGTAGGCATTGTCAAGTTGCTCTCGTAATTGAATCGCTGACTTAGATAACTTTGGCTTCATTATCCGAGAATAGTTTTAAGTTCATCCTCAGTTAAACCGAGGCGAGCCAATAGAGCAGCCTTATCCGCTTCTCCCTTTGCTTTTGCATCTGCCGCTGCTTTGTCGGCTGCTTGTTGTTCTTGATACTTAGCAAATTCATCATCGTTCATTTCGCGGTCAATTACTTCATTTGCTTCAATGTTATGAATTCTAACCATTGGACGAGGTGTTATTTTAGCCATTATTTAACTCCAAATACTGTATATGAACCGCCATTAAATGTTTGTGAACCTAAAAATAGTCTAACTGTTGTAATTGCTGAAGCACTCATGTACATACCATCTTGAACCAAATTGTAAGTATTACCAGCACCAGCAGCATAAGTTGCTTGTTTTGCTTGCCAAATTTTAACATTGTCAGTTGCTGAGTATTCTGGAATGTAAATGAACCATGTATCTGAGTTTGCAACGGTATTTCCAAGAGTTCCCTGTGCATAGTTTACAGGTGTTGTTCCTGTTCCGTTATTAGCGCGAGTAGTTGCATCACCAGCATAAGCGTTACAATAAATGTATTTTGCGCCTGAATCATTATTAAACTCCATGCGCGGATTAACTATTGTAGTAGTCACTTTTGGAGATACAACTCTGATGTATAAATCACGATAAGCACTGGAAAATCCAGTTATAGAAGTAGTCGAACCTGAAAGTGAACCTGTTGCAAGGGAAGTATAAGCACCTGCCGCAATGGTTGACCATGATGGAACTCCACCTGCTACGGTTAAAACTTGACCAGTTGTTCCAATAGCCAAACGAGCCTTTGCGGTTGCGGATGTATAATAATCGACATCCCCTGCGGTTGTTCCAGGGTTTAATGATTTGACTGATGTGTCAACCGATGTTCCAAGTGTACGAATAGCACTTGCGCCATCCTTAACGAGCGCGGTGTCATCAGGTGTTGTCCACCCATAATTGGTCGTTGTTGCCATTGTTCTCCTATTGTCAGGCTACTATTGTAGCGTTTGTCCAGGTCAAAGTTGGTATCAAGGTATTCCATTTTTCGGATACAGGAACATTGCTCCATTTCATTGCCTGGAGGCTAAATGTCAAAGGCGAGAGCAATAGAGTTACCGAAAGTTTGTTAAATCCAGCATTGAAGGTCCAGCCCTCAACGAATCCCTGAAATCTGCCGCCTGTCATATTTGTAGGCAAATCTGAAATATCAAGCGGAAGTCCCATAAACACACTAATAAGAGCGTTTCGGTCAGAATCATCGATTTCGGAATTGGTCAATTCAAAGGTAATTGATTTGAAAAAACTTTGTGGATTAGCTCTAAGGCTTAAATAAAAGTTCGCCTGAGCGGTTGCATCAGAAGCATTATGCAATGTTGTGATGATGTTTTGACCTTGTTCACCGTAGGTTCCTTGAGATGTCAAATCTGAGGCAGTTTGCTGAGCGCCATTTTTATAGGTGATAGTGACCTTGTTTCGGATGTCACCAATTTTGCGTGAGGTTGAAATTCCTCGGGCAAGAGCGTGATTGCCAGTTACATCCAGGTATCCATTATCTGCAAGGTATTGACTGCGATGAGTTGAATCGGCATAAGCAATGCGACCTTGAGAATCTTCGTAAATATAACCAAGCCCCGATGTGGCAAGTCCAGCAATCAAAGAATAGACATCAGTTGTGCTCGATGCTCGGTCCGTCAGTTCATAATCTCCAGGAGTATCGATTTCGCCTAGTCCTGTATTTTGAGCATTAGCCCATGTTTCAGTTATAGGAGAATAAGTTGACCATTGAATTGCCGCAGGGACTTCACTCCATTGATTGAATAAAATATCTCTGAGAATTGAATAAATTTGATTTCCGTCAAAATCACGGGACAAAACACCTTGAGTCAGAATCTTTGTCAATTTTGCAAGTGAACCCAAAGCAATGATTTTGAATGTTTGAACAATCGCGTTTGAGCCAGCAGTTTTCACGCTTTGGTCAATATCAGTGACATAACCTCCAAAAATAGGAACAAAGGTTCCACTGGAGTTTTTGACCTGAATGGCTATTGAGTCGTTGAGTTCGATGGCAAGCGTTGATTGGTCCGTATTGACTAATTCAACCGAACAATATCCAGCAACAGGTTGAGCATAAATATCTGAGCGACCTGATGAAATCGTAAGATTGGCAAGGCTTACGGTTGTGTAAGTTCCTCCATCAATGGAAACTTGCCAAACTGGACTCCATGCGGTCATTGATTAAAGTCCTGTAAATGCAGTTGCTCCGAGAGTTCCTCGGGCTTCGGATTCATTAAACAATTCGATGAGGCTTCTCTTGACTGATTCGCCATCTCCTACAACGCCATTGAAATTGACTGTGACTTGAGTAGCGGTTGCGGCTTCTGCTCGAGCGATTGCTGCTCCAGGAGTTAGTGCTGAGGCATATTGATTAGCGCCTGTCAGTTGGTCAACCAATGCACCAAGTTTTTCTGCATCGGATTGAAGTTTTGCCAACGCAGCCTTGTTTGCTGCGCTTGTTCCTTTTCCACCTGATGATGCGCCTAATCCTGAAATGCTCGATGTGACTCCTGCAAGCCCCGCGACTGCTGCAAGAACTCCAGCATTTCCTCCACTTGAAATTGCTCCAGGAACTCCACCTGTTGCAAAACTTCCTCCACTACTACCTGAACCAATTAAAGCAATATCAGCAGTTGGGAGTCGATTGTAAGCAGAGATAACTGCATTAACCATGTTTTTAATGGCTTCAATAAACGAAGCAATCTTATCAATTGCTCCACCGATAATGTCGATAATCTTTCCAAATACTGTTCCAACAATTTCAAGTGCGTATTTCAAAGTTGTTCCTATTACTGGAGCGACAACATCTTTGATAAACCCTGCAAGTTTTTGAAATGAGTCTGAGTTTCGGCTTAATGCATCTCCGATTTGGTCCCATGCATATTTTAAACCTTCAAGAATCGGAGTAAAAAACTTTTGAATTAAATCTTTAAGATTTGAAATATATCCCGTCAAACCACCTTGACCAATAGCATCTCCAACTGCAACAATGGCAGGAAGAACATTTCTATTAAAGGCACCAACTAATTCCAAAACAACTGGCAATAATGCAGTTCCAATTGTTGTTTTAACATTTTCAAATTGAGCAGCAAGAATTCTTTGTTGATTTGCCAAACCGCTAGATGTTCTTTCAAAATCTCCCTGAGCATCTGTTGTTTGTTTTAGAATTACCGCTTGAGCAGCCAAAACTTTTTGTTGAGCACTAAGAGCGCCACTGCCATTGTAGATGCCCATGCTCATTGCTTCTTGTTTTAATGTTGCATCATTAAGCAAAACACCGTATGAGCGAATAGGTTCAGACTCGCCACGCAAAGCAGCGCCAATAGCATTGATGGCTTGTTCAGGGCTAGTATTGTAGAAAGAGGCTAAATCTGCTGAAAGTGTTGTTAGTTCAGTTGAAAAACCAACTAAATCTTTTCCTGCAAGTCCTGCTGATTTTCCAAAGGTTGCAAATGTTGCTGCCGCATCGAGTGCCTGTTGTTTGCTTTGACCCAATTTAGTTGCAGCAGTAGCAGCAAATTTATTGATTGCATCTGCTGATTCACCAAAGATAACCCCAACCTTGGATTGTGTTTCAGAAAGGTCAGATGCTGCTTTAACCGCATCAATGCCAATCTTGACTGCCATAGCCGCCGCCGCCGCCGCAGCAGCAGCAAGAGCAACACCAATCTTTTTTCCAACATTAGCCATCTTATCGCCAAAGCCTTCAACATCTCCTGTTGCTGCTTTGAGTTTTTTATTGAGGTCATCAACATCTGCAAGAATGGATAACTTGAGGGTTCTACTATCTCCAGCCATTATGTCCATTCCTTAATAATTTTTTCAAAAGCCATTTCCCATTTGCGAACTATCTCAGGTTGAATTCTGCGCATTGTGGGCCAAATGAAACGACCCTGATTTCCGCGTTGCCCAAACCGAGGAGTTCTTTCGCCAAAGCGAGGATATTTTTTTGAGCCAAATTCAACGCCTGCAAGGATGCCTCGACCACCTGCTTGACCATTGACATTTAACTGAGTGGTTGCACCGCCTGAAAACTTTTGTGCAGCAAAGCCAATTCCAAATTCACCTATTTTAGATGTTTTTGAAACTTTAATACCATCGGCAATTCTTTTTTGTTGAACGCCATTGGCGGCAGCGCGAATCTGTTGAGTTGCATAATCTGCAAGAGCACCCGATTCACGCTTAGCCGCTTCCTGACCTGCCTCATCCATAGCCTTGAATGATTTTATAATTTGGCGCAATTCGGCTTTGTCATAAGTAAAATAGCGTTCTGAGTCTATTTCACCTGCCACCGTTTTGCTCCTTCAGTATTTCTAACGCGGTAAGAATTTCCTCTGCGGTTTGCCATTCACTCATCGGAATCCCTGTTGCCAGTGCTAACTGGATTAGGACTCTGTTGATGCTTCCTGGCTCAAAACTTTTGGGTCTGCATCCAAAACAGTTACCTCAGCAACCGTTTCCATCCAAACTTCAAAGTTCTTTACTGGCTTGCCACCTGCTTCACGCTTCATTGAGTGATAAGCAAGAAACATTAAATCCCAAATTCCAATGGAATCTTGAGCCTGACTAATTGTTTTTGATACTGCTTTTTCCCACTTTGCCCACTCAGGAGGTTGTGCAATATAAGTTGCTTTCTCACCTGAGTTAAACTCAATCAGAATTGGCATTTTCATTTTATGCTCCCGTTTCTATTGTTTAAGAGAAAGTTTCGGCAACTTCTCCGCGTGCTACTTTCCAAGTAAAGTCAACAGTTTGAGCATCTGTTCCTGCTCCACCTGCTGATGGATAGTCTAGCAATACAGGGAAGATAAATACTGCACCTGTTGCTGCGGTAAGTGTCACTGAAACCTCTGCGTTTGGGTTTGTGTCCAATGCAGTCCAAATTGCTTCGCAAACTGATGAAGTCTTGCCCCAGTCAGCGAGTAATGAAAGAGCGAATGAACCCTCAACATTAGTAACTTTGTACGCTTCGCCATCGAGTGTTTGGAAGGTTTCGCGATTGACTGTCTTTGTTAGAACTGCTGATGTCGCTTGAGCTTCGATGTCTGTTCCACCTGTGAACGACAAAGAAATGTCGCGACCTGTTATTACTGTCGTTGCCATTTATTTTCCTTAGGTTGTTTGTGTGTAGTAAGTGGAAACTCTGACATCAGCCACCAAGCAATTTGATGGACCGACTTGAGTAACTGTTGGTTTTTCAACCGCCTCTATCGTGTACCCAACTGGGATGACGGCGAGGACACTCATGATTAGCTGCTCCAAATTGTCCAGGGATGCTGGATTGGAGTTATAAGCAACCGCAACTGAAATGACCAAATTGATTTTGGTGTGCAAGGTTGACTTGTTGATTGTTTGTAATTCTAAATAAGGTGAATCAGGAACTGTCACGCAAAACGGCACTTGAGGTGCTTCGGGAACATAGGCATAAACATTAGCTGCGACTCCTGAAAGTGCAGTTGCCAAAGGTTGACGAATGTCAGAAAGAATTGTTGATGCTGGCATTACTGCACCATTGTTTCAACATCGAGGTACTGACCGAGCAACCCCGAAACTCTGTTGAATAGTGACCGCCCGAGTCTATAAGGTGAAACTGATGTGAAATCTACGCCCTCGATTTGTCCACCTGGAGCAATTCGGGATTGGAAAACTTCGACTGCAACTGCGAGAACGGCAGACTCGACTGCACTGACACCAACATAAGTAGATGCACCTGAGAGGGTTGCAAGTCCTGATGGAATAACATTTTTCTCAAGAATGTCTGCATTGGTGATTGATACATCGAATGTGTAATCCCCTGGCTCTGACAAAACTGTAAATGTTCCAGTAAAAGGAGAACCGCAGCCTGTGATGACCACGGATTGACCTTCACTAAATTCGTGAATGTTTGTTGTGTGATAAGTAGCGACATTACTTGTCAGCGATACTTTATCAACTGCGGTTGCGTATTTTACCAACATTGGCAAAATTACGGATTCGCTAGTGTCAATTACATCTGTTAAATAACTGTCCGAATAGAGGGATGTAGAAACGCCTAGAATAGAACGCAATTCTGCAACTGTGACGATTGAAGCCATTTCCTACATCCTCTCTTAAACGGCTGAGGGGGACAATCGGGAGCAACTGCCCCCCTCATGATTAGTTTGTTTTAATTACACATTCAGTGTAAAGGCACCAGCCGCAGTTAATGTCACTGCTGAACCGTAGCCATAATAACCAACTTCAACTTGACCTGTTCCAACGATGTTGGTGCGGAGTTGTAGTGGTCCTGCGCCTTCATACCAAACGAATGAATCTCCGTTTAGAATGATGATTGAGTCATCTCCTGCGCCTGTTGATGAGTTTGGTGTTACATAAACAGGAAGTCCCATTACTGAACCAACGAATCCGCCTGGGTTAACCATGCCGACACCGTTTGATGGATTTCCTGCAACATCGAACAATGGTCGCTTGTTTGAATCGTTAAGTTTAATCATGTTAGCCCACTGTGTAGGTGTGCAAACGATTCCTGTTGCGTGGCGCTTTGTTGCTGCATAAACAGATGCTGCACCGCGAGAAATAAATCCAGCGAATGAATCACCATCGAAAGGAAGTGTGATTACTGTTGAATCAAGAGTTCCTGCTGCAAGTGCTGTGTACATTGCTGCATCAGTAGCTGCTGCGTATTGATTTCCGAGAAGTCTGACCAATTCGTCAAAGAACGCAGGTTGAGTTCTATCGAGGACCTCTACATCGAATTTTTGCATGCCCGCGAACTTGGACACACTGCAACTCACATATTCAATTTCAACCTGAGTATCTGAGAACGCACCCTTTTCTGCTGCGGCTGCAACAGTTGGAGCAGTTTTTACGCGTGGAATTTCAAAAGTAAGTCCTGCCGCAGGCAACACCGCATTGCGAACCGCACTAATTGCAGGACGAATGTTTGTTGTCTTTGGGTCCCAAATTGTTGTCATTTGTGGAGTTGGAACTAATCCTGCAACCTCTGTTGAAGTTGTATCGGATGCTGCTGCAACCCATAATTTTGATGTTTCATCGCCAAGAGCAGCGCGAACTGAGTGCTCAAGAAATGAACCTGGTGTTGTGATGCCATGACGAACTGTTGTTGTCATAACTGGAGCAGTTGAAGCTTTAACCTCAACATGTGCTGCTTCTACCGTTTCGGCGGCAGGAGCGTTTGGAACGGTAGTGTCTGACACTTGTTCTCCTTCTGTGATTTGATTTGTATTTTCCTGAGATGGCTCAGAAATCTCTGTTTCTACTGCTGCAACTTTTTGAACTTCTGCTCCAGGAATCGCACCTGATGTGACGAGTGATACTTCGATTAAAGATGATGCTGAGATTGCCATTACGCCTTCAACATTGTCCCAGGAGTCAACCTGAACTCCAACACTAAAATCTGAACGGAGTCCAGTAGCAGCCTCCTCCAAAGCATCATTGCCTGCGGTCGTTTTTGCAATTTTGAATGAAGCAGTGATGCCTGTTTCATCCTGTGACCACTCCATAAGTTTTCCAATTGGCTTAGTCTGCTGATGTTCAAGAACTAATTTTGTGTCCTTGCCAAGAGTGATTGAGTTTTCTAAAAACTTTGTTTGTCCTGCGGATGTGTTACCTACTGCATCCCATTGAACAATTCGACCTGCAATGATGCGTGATTCAACATCGGATGCAGTTAGTGTGACTGGCATTGTTATTTTCATTTTATGCTCTTTCTCCATTGTCAATTAAATCCTCTTCCTCGCGAATTTGCTCGACTGACATTGCACCGATTGTGTTTAGAATTTGATAAACCTGAGCACGCTCCAAAGCATTTCCACGAAGGAAGTCATCAAGTGAAAAACGAATTTCTGTTGTACTGCTGACAAAATCCGGCATGCTGAGTCTTTGCTCAATGCTCGTGAGGATGGACCTCAAACTGAAATCGATGAGTCCACGCCTTTCCGAGGTGGTGTTTGAATAAGTCATGCTCGTTGTTTCGGCACTAACAAAGTAAGCAGGAAGGTTGCAAGCGCGAGCAAGTTCCAATGCGACATACTGTCGAGCCTCATTGAGTTGGAGTTTCGCTGGGTCAATGCCCAACGCTTGCAATTCAACATCTGCATTAAGAAATGCAGTTGATTTATTTGTACGAGCTGCGCGCCATGCCTCGAGCAACTTTGCAATGCGCTCGGCTGGCAAGTTTGTGCCATTTGATTTTAAAACCTGCAATGGAACAGGCTCTTTTGCAAAAGTTTCTGCGGCTTGTTCCAAAGCATGTGCCGCACGAATTGTGCGACCTGCGCGATTAAGAATACCTTCGTCTAAACCATAAAAAACAATTAAAGAACCGACACCTTGATTTGGGACAATTGTTGAATCAACTTGATAACCAATAATTTCGGTTGCGTTAGCATTTAGTTTTGCAACAACTCTGTCAGGTGCAATTCGAGTCCATGCACGAACGCGACCTGTGTCACCATATTGCTCCAAAACCTGACCATACCCAACTCCCGTTAGCCAAATGTCCTCCGCAAGCCATGCGTAGATTGCAGAACCTGGAACGCGTGGGTCAGGTTGATTGATTACACCTGGAGTTGGTAAATGTGCGCCATTGAGTTTTGAGTATTGTTCCATTGGCAAACTTGCAACTGTTGAGCAAATGATTCCGCGTGCTCGAGCAATTGTTGGAATTGCCATTGCTTGTTGACGAGTCGCAGTTGATGACCAATTTGCAAAACCATTCAAAGATGATGTGTTGTTAAACGGCGTTGGAGTAGCAGCCGCATCAACTGTGATTGGAGCAGGTGATGAAGTTGAAACAAAAAAGTCACGGATTCCCATTGGACAAATTATATCACTTTGTCAACCCACTTGAATGTCAACCTCAGTTTCCGCCCGTGTCGCAAAATGAGCTACCATTGATGATGCAACTGCTCCACAAACGATTCCTGACTTTAAACGACCCATGACCCAGCCGCCATCGCCTCTAGGAAGTTTAACTGCTGATAAAACCTGTTTATCTAGTTCCTCTTGACCTTTGTGAACCAACCTGCTTGCCGAAATTGCAGAAACAAACTCATCGCAACATTGTTGATATTCGGCACCTGAGATTTCATGCACTGGAATTCCAGCAGGAAGCAATCTTGCCGCCACTGCTGCGGCAGTTGTTTTGCTATAAGCGACTGCATTGACTGGATACTTGCGAACCCAGGGAGCAATGTCATTTGCAAGCAATTTATCATCAAGATTGATTGGGTTATACCAAGTTTGAAGTAATGAAACCATAAATCTATCCTTGTCAAGCCTTTGACCGCCAACAAGTGAAGCGTGTTGTCTATCAGGGCTTAAATCAATTGCCATCCAGGTATCTTTTTCAATATCGAGTTTAATTGATTCATCTTTACATTTAGCCCATTCGCTAGGGATGATAACTGGGTTAATCATGTCAACAAATTGGCACAATACCTCAGTTCTGAAAATGTCTTCTCTATCTGATAATGAATCACGGATGTTGTCCTCATGAATTGTGTATCCTAGAGATGGGTTTGCTTGATACCACCCTGAAACATCATTAATTGGCTTCGATTGTTCTGCTGACCATTCAAACCAGCCAATAGAATCATCAACTCCCGAGGCTGCCGCAAGTCCTCGCTCTCTTAATTTCAAAAGCAATACCGATTGAGCATGACCAGCATTTGAATAAACAATGGCTTGAGGATTCTTAGAACTCATTTGTGTATAACGCATAGATGACCAAATTTCCTCATCGGTAAATTCGCGCAACTCATCAATATGAATGACATCAGGTGCTGCAATGCCTCGAGCAGCAGAGTTGCCTGCACGAATTAAGTAACGAGCACCATTGACAAACCTAATCTCCTGTGAGCCTTTTGATTCGTACTTTTTAGCAAAGTTAGCCTGAAGGATTGGCGAGTCCTCAATCATTTGCCCAACCTTGAAAAAGATTTCAGCAGAGGTTGTAAGTTTGTGAGCAGTTGCCAAATGCATCTTTTCATCCAGTTTATAGATACCAAAGAGGATACGAAGTGCCATAAATGTTGACTTACCATTTTGGCGAGCAATCATTACTCCCACAATTGGGTGCGCCCAACGCCCATCAGGTTTATATTTTAAAGACTCAATTGCCAAGAGTTCTTGCCAGGGCAGCAGAGCAAACCCAATATCTTTGCAAAATTGAATCATTTCATGCCCTCGAGTGGGTAAATCTAAAGGCAAAGAACGAATACGAGGTTCTGTTGTCCCCTTATTTCCCAATTCAAGCCCATCTAAACCTATCTCAGCCATTTTGAGCCTGACTCAACCGATTAGTCCTGGTCATGGATTTTTGACTCCGTTTTTGGGGTAAAGAGAACCAAGGGGGGCTTCGGTGGCTTT
>Ga0114978_10002751_pt1 | contig 14480 bp, 2 predicted proteins | sample S_140212_EF_Meta_FD_87027 | JGI IMG/M metagenome (GOLD analysis project Ga0114978, IMG submission 87027) | Freshwater microbial communities from Lake Simoncouche, Canada to study carbon cycling - S_140212_EF_MetaG | ecosystem: Environmental > Aquatic > Freshwater > Lake | place: Lake... | reverse complement strand
AAGGACAGCGTATATTGTTTTTAGCAGACACTGATTCTTTAGTGTATGGGAGAATATTTAAAGTTGTAAAAATATTTAATGCTAATGAAAACAAATATCAAATTTCTTTCCAAACTGTTGATGATAGTGAACCAGTCGAAGGCGAAGTTGTTTATGTTACAAATGGAGTAAAAAATAAAGGAAAATCTTATTATTTCCAAGATGGAAAATGGAGTGAAGCTCAACAAAAGACAAAAGTAAATCAAGAACCTTTATTTGATTTGTTTGACGAAAATTATAATAGTTTCTCAGATCAAACTGTATATCCGTATAATAACTTTACCGGAAATAAGATTTTCAGTTATCAAAAAGGTACAGGAACAAATGACACAGAACTTGGTTTTCCGATAGTCTATCGTTCAATTGGTAATATTGGAGATATTGAATTTTCTTTTGATTTACAAAAGCAATCTTGGACATACCAAGAAAATAACAGTTTAAATCTTGTAAATTCATATGTAGGATTTGTTAAGAAATTAAATGATAATGATACATTTTCTTATACTAATGGTTGGATTAGAACTTATAAAAATCTAGAACAACCAGTAGTAAGAATATTAAAAATTGATACTCCAACAGATTTAATATCTATAGATGTATATGATAACAGTGCAAGTGTAAGAGGACTTTCGGTACGAGTTTATGTTAATAATAAAAAAGTTGATCCAAATACTATATCTTTCGTAGCAATAGAAGGATATTATTATATTAAATTTTCTAAAGTTTTAAACGTTAACGATAAAGTTGTTTATAAAGTATTTTCTAATGAAAATAAAAATACTAAAGGTTATTACGAAATACCACACAATTGGCAAAATAATCCATTAAATGAAACTATCGACTCTTTTACATTTGGAGAAGTATCTGATCACGTTAATTCAATAATTGATAATATAATAACATTCAAAGGAAATTATCCAGGAATTAGTAATTTAGCTAATTTAGGGTTTATATCTCGTTACGGAAATCGATTTTTACAACATGCTGGATCAATGCCATTAGCAGCATTTGTAATGACTGATAAACATGCTAACATAATAAAAGCTTTACGTTATACTGCTAAGAAGTATACAGCGTTTAAGAAAGAATTCGTCCGTTTAGCTACACATACAGCACACGACGGAACTCCAGCTGATATCGTTGACGCTATATTACAAGATTACTCATATTCAAAATATGTTGATTTATCAGCATTTTATTATTCAGATATGGTAGCAGCAGGTGCAGCTTCTGTAAGAGAATATGTAGTAACTGATCCGCGCCTTCCGGTATTTGTTATTGATAGTATTTTTACTCCAATGACTTCTAGCAAAAGACAAATATTAGTGTATGTTAATAATGAACAATTAGCCTACGGAATACAATACGATTTTGATACTACAGATGCATTTGTTATAATAAAATCACCATTAAATCAAGGTGATTATATAATAATTAAAGATTACTCTAACACAGATGGTCGTTCGTATATTCCTTATACACCTTCAAAATTAGGATTATATCCAACATATCTTCCAAGAATATATATTGATGACACGTATGCTACACCAACTAAGGTTATACAAGGACACGATGGAAGTATTACATTAGCTTATAATGATTACAGAGATTTGTTAATATATGAGCTAGAAATGAGAATATTTAATTCTCGTAAAGTTGAATACAATACTTCAATCTTTAACATTGATGATATAATAGGTGGATACTATCGTACTACTGATTTTAGTAAAGAAGAAATAGACAGTTTGCTAATAAGCGATTTCTTAAAATGGAATTCTATAGCAGACCTTGATTTAACTAGCAATGATTTTTATATTGAAGAAAATTCTTTCACATATAATTATAGTGCTTCAACTGGACCAGATGGTATATACGGTCTTAGTGGATATTGGAGAGGAGTTTATAAGCATTTCTTTGATACAGATAGACCACATACCCATCCTTGGGAGATGCAGGGATTTGTAATTAAACCCTTATGGTGGGATGAAATTTATGGTCCTGCTCCGTATACTAATGAAAACAAAATATTATGGGATAATATTGAAAAGGGATTAATAGCAGATCCGTCTAATAGAAGAGTAAATTTAAGATATACTAGAAGTGGATTAAGCAAGTACATACCAGTAGACTCTGATGGAAATCTACTTAGCCCATTAGATAGTAATATAGCAAAAGATTTCTCATTAGTGAATGCTAAGAACGAATACAAATTTGGTGATCATGCACCTGTTGAAACAGCATGGAGGCGTTCTAGCGAATATCCATATTCTGTTATTTCGACAATTTGTTTGTTAAGAGGTGCTGATTTTATTGGAAAAATGTGGGATAGATTTACTATTAAGCGTAATATAGCTGGACAAATTTATTCAACAGTAACAGGAGCTAAAATACAACCTTCAACTGTTGCTTTTCCAAATGTTTCAAAAGGCAACCCAAATGATCTTACATTGCCTGTTTCAGTAACTTCGGGATTAGTTAATTTTATTGAAGAATATCTCTTCGATGCCAAATACACTAGTACAACTTTATATAAAGAAACATTAAAAGCATTAGATGCCAAGCTAGCATATAAGATTGGCGGATTTACAAGTAAAGAACACATTAATGTATTACTTGATAGTCGTAGTCCAAATGCTTCTGGTACTGTGTTTTTACCTCCTGAAAATTATAAGATATTCTATAATAAAAGTTTTCCTGTTTCTACGGTCACATACAGTGGCGTTATTGTTGAAAAAGTTGGAAGTTCATATCCTTTATGGATTTCAGGAAATCGTTATTATATTGGAGACAGAGTTAGTTTCCAAAGCGAGATATATCATTGCACTACTAATCATGTTAGTAGTATTGATAGATTATTAACATCTGTTGAAAAGTTTAATAAAGATAGTAATTATTGGGCAAAAGAAATAATCGGAAAAATTGGTTATAAAGTTCGAGGATACGATTCAGAAAGAAATTATTTTGAAGTATATGGATATCGGTCTACTCAAAATGATCCAGCAATGAATGTTGGTGGTATATCAGAATCTTATGTAAACTGGGAAGAATCAAAATATTACACTAAAGGGCAAATAATTAGATTAGGAAATATTGGTTACTATCGATCAATATTAAGTCACACTTCATCTAAGGATTTTAATAGTGATGCAGTAAAATGGGCTCCGTTATCTAAACTTCCTATTGTAGGTGGCGTTTCAGTTCTGCGTAGAACTCGATTTGGAACTGATCCTATTAAGATTAATTATGGAACTATTTTCTCTACTGTGCAAGAAGTAGTTGATTTCTTGTTAGGATATGAAAAGAGATTAGAATATTTAGGTTTTTCGTTTGATGATTATAGTAAAGATTTAGATGTTCCATTGACATGGGTAACAAGTGCTAAAGAATTTATGTTTTGGACATTACAAAATTGGTCGGCTGGATCCGTAATAACATTAAGTCCGTCAGCTAATAGGATAAAATTTGTCCCTCAAATAAAAGCATCGGTTGATAATACTGATACTGATTTTTATGATTATAGTATATTCAAAGCAGATGGATCACCTCTCAAAGCTGATTTAACAGACATCTATAGAGAAGATGCAGGATTTATTATAAAACCATCCTCAGTTACTAATGACGGAGTTTTCCACATTAGGGCTAATTTAGTTTATAAAGAACATGTTTTATTATTTGATAATGTGTCTATTTTTAATGATATGCTTTATGACAAAGTTCCAGGGTATCGCCAAGGAAGATTAAAGATATTTGGATATAAGACAGCAAAATGGGATGGTAGTTATACCAGTCCAGGATTCTTATATGATTCTGCAGAAGTTAAAAATTGGATGCCAAATACAGACTATATGATAGGTGATATAGTTAAATTTAAAAACTATTATTTTACAGCATTAGTAAAAGTTTTAGATAAATCAGATTTTATTTACACTGATTGGAAGCAATTAGATTCTGCTCCAACAGCTGGATTAATTTCTAACTTTGATTACAAAATAGAACAGTTTAGAGATTTTTATAGCTTAGATGCTAGTATGTTTGATACAACTCAAGAATCTTTAGCTAGACATCTTATAGGATATCAACCTAGACAATATCTAGCAAATATTATTAACGATGAAGTAGCTCAGTATAAGTTTTATCAAGGATTTATTAAGGAAAAAGGAACACTTAATAGTATTAATAAATTGTTTGATGTACTTCGTTCTAGTGGATTTAGTAGCATTGATATTAAAGAAGAGTGGGCGTTTAAGATAGGTGAATATGGATCTTCAGATGCCTATACTGAAATAGAATTTGAATTAGACGAACAAAAATTTAGACATAATCCACAAAATATTAGTCTAACTCAGAATAATCAAACATATACTGATTTATCTGTCTATAATATAAAATCAAGTGATGTTTCGATTAAACCAAGCACATATGATAGCAATCCTTTTAATCAAATTAATATTGATCCAACACAACATAATTATGGAGTGTTTAAGTATCAAGTTGCTGGCTATGTTATGGATAGTGATGTAGATCATATTCTTATTAATGAAGCAGCACTATTAAATTATGATATAACTCTTTTTAAAGAAAAAGATAAGATATGGTTAGGATATACTTCAAATAATGATTGGAACGTATATGAGTATCTTAATGCTAATATATTAATCATTAGTTGGACTGCATCTGACAATACTATTTCATTACAGTGTAATGTTATTCCTGATGTTAGTGTTAATGATATTATAGTAATTTCAAATTTAGATTCTATTAACGGATCTTATAAAGTACAAGCAGTTTATAATAATATTATAGAAATTTTTACATTTAACTCTACTATCTTTACTATACAGGATAATGTAACTTCTGGCGTTGTACATGTAATAAAATCATCTAGATTTTCTTCATTAGATGCAGTATCAGCTAACAGATACAATAATAAAGATATACGTGGAGAAATTATCTGGGTCGATAGTGATAGTAGTGGGAAATGGTTAGTATTCCAAAATCAAAATGCATTTACTACTTCAGAAGTTCCAGCATACTATAAAACAGTTTCTTTAGAAAATAATATAGAAAATATTGAATGTGGTAATGAAGTTAAAATTTCTAAAGATAACAAATGGATGTTTGTTTCAACTTGGAAATTTGAATCTGGTAGAGTTTCTGTGTATCGTCGTACAACTGATAATGGAATATGGGTTTGGGTACAAAATCTATTACTTCCTGCAGAATATTTTGAAAATACACCTTCAAACTTTAAATTTGGAATAAGCGTTGATACTACAAATGATGGATCTATTGTTGTTGTTGGAAGCATAGATGCAACTTCCCTTAAAACAAAAACACTTAACGGAGTTCATGTTGGATCAGAACTCGGTACAAATAGCGGATTAGCTACTCAAGGTGTAGTTGCAGTATTTGTGTATAATCCAGTAGAGTTTATGTATGAATTAGATATAGTTATTGCATCTCAAGACCCACAAGCTAATGAAAAATTTGGCAGCAAAGTAAAAATATCAAATGACGGTGATAACATCTGGTTATTTGTTTCGAGTAAAAACTATCTTGATGACTTAGGTCGTGTACAAATATTCAAGAAAATAGACAATGAATGGTCAGTAAATTATCAACCAATGTTAAACTTTGATCATCGTTTAGGAGGGTCGTCGCCTATCTTGCTAACAGGGGGGATGTATGGACATGATTTAGTTTGTACAGACGGAGCAGATATAGTTGCTGTATCTGCACCTTATCCAAGTACTTTTACTAATGGTGGTACTGGAGCAGTTTATATTTTTAAAAGAACAGAAAATATTTTTACATTAATAGAAACTATTGACTCAACTAACATGAATAATGGAGTTATACCAAATTCAGTATACGGTAACACTTATCTAAACGATCAAGACTATTTTGGATATAGTCTATCTATAACAGCGGATACACTGTTTATATCATGTCCAAATGATGATAATAAAGGATATAATGTTGGGTCTGTTTATATTTTTAGAAAAACATCAAACACAGAATTTAACAAACAATATGAATTGTCTCAGTATGTATTACCTCCTATTATTAATACTAATGAACGATTTGGTACTAAATTAGATGTAAATCCTTCTAATAATTTGTTAACAGTATCTGCTATTGGTGGAGATACATTAATACCATTAACTTTTAATAATTATTTGAATAGGGTTTCACCTGAAGATATAGAAATTACAGGTATAACCGGAACTATAGTATCTAACTCATCCACTACAACTATTACAGGTATTCCGAGTACAATAAAGTTGTTTATCGGAATGACTTTGATAAGAACTAGTGGTAATGGAGCATTTGGTGGAATAACAAGAATTACAGATATTGATAGTAAAAATAACGGATACCGATCAATTTCTATTAATTCAGAAACAAATAACAGTAAGGGATCTATTACATTTACAGCACACGGAATTTACTCTAGTTATGAATTAGATAGTAATAGTACTAAACTTGATACCGAAACTTCGTTTGATAATAACTCAACAGTATTTTATGATAGAATAGATTATACTGGAGCAGTTTATGTTTATAATAGATTTGATGATAAATTTATCTATGGTGATAGATTACGCCCAGTAGATGATTTGGAATCAAATGATAAATTTGGATCATCAGTATCAGTAACTGATAGAACTATTGCTGTTGGAACTCCAAGTAGAGCTGTTAACGGTAAGATGTATGGTACGGTCTTTACATTTAATTATACAGAACTAAGTTGGAAGATTAAACAGTCTCAATCAGAATTAGTTGATATTTCTAAATTTAAGAAAGCATTTATTTACAATTCAAAGACAAATAACTTAATTGAACATCTTGATTTTTATGATCCAGCTAAAGGTCGTATTCCTGCTATTGCTGAACAAGAACTCAAGTATCAAACTTATTATGATCCTGCTGTTTATCAATATGGTGTTGCTAGTGAAGTATCGGTTGATGAAAGTATGCCATGGACTGATGAGCATGTTGGTGAACTATGGTGGGACTTAACAAAGGTAAAGTTTGTTTGGTATGAACAGAGTGATTTAACTTACAAGAGCAATAATTGGGGCAGGATATTTACTGGATGTACTGGTGATAATTATGAATGGGTTGAAACTACATATCTACCAAGCAAATGGGCTGAGTTAGCAGATACCGAACAAGGACTTGCGTTAGGAATCAGTGGTATTCCGAAAGACATTGATAACTTTACTTGGAGCAGTAAATTTAAATATGATTCTATAAGTGGAACTAAAACTACCTTATATTATTATTGGGTCAAAGGAAAGAATATAGTTCCAAACATACAAACTAGACATCTAAGTTGCGCCGATGTAGCTAGATTAATACTAGATCCAAAATCTCAAGGATACAAGTATGCTTCAATAACAGGCAAAAATACACTAATGTTAACTAATATTGGGAGTAAGTTAGTTGATACTGATGTATCATTAAATCTTCAATTTTATGAAGTTGATAATACAGAATTACTAACACACAGAGAATATGTATTAATTGCTAAAGATGATCCGTATGCTATCATACCGCCCTCAATTGAAACTAAATGGTTTGACAGTCTTGTAGGATCGAATATGTTTGGACAGCCTTTACCAGATTTAAAACTTAATAAGAAACAGAGATATGGTAATTTAAATAGTCCTCGACAGACTTGGTTTGTTAATCGTTTTGAAGCATTGAAGCAATTAATTGAATATGTAAATTCTGTATTAGCAAAGAACATCATAATTGATGATATTAATTTCGCTAATCTAAAAAAGAATGATCCTATCCCAACTTTATATTCTGGAGATGTTGATGAGATTGTTGATGTTTTTTATGAATTAAAATTTGTTGGAACATCAAAACTTAAAACAGCAAAGCTGTCTCCATTGATACTAGAAGGTAAGATAACAGCCGTAACTATAGTTGATGAAGGATACGGTTACGGTCGTAATGTGGTCTATAAAATCGATGAATTTGGCGAGCCAATTAGTTGGTATGGTCCTAATGTTAAAATATTAGGATCTGGCAAAGGTGCAGAAATCCGTACAGTTATAAATGATCAAGGAGTTATTACTGAAGTTTTAGTAATTAAGCCAGGTTCAGGATATGATGATAATACTACTCTTTCTATAAGAAATTATACTGTATTAGTTAATAATGATGAAGAGGCTAATAATGCTTGGACATTATACTACTGGAATACTACAGATAAAGAATGGGACAGATTTAGAACTCAAGCATATGATGTAACAAGATATTGGTCATACAAAGATTGGTATGAAACAGGATATGGTCTGTCATCGGATATCGGATATCAAGTTGAAAGGACTGTTGATTTAAATGGACTTCCGACCCTAATTGGTGACATAGTTAAAATTAATAATGTTGGATATGGAAATTGGTTACTATTAGAAAGAATCAATGACAGTAATTCTCTAGATTTTACTGACGATTACAAAGTAGTTGGTAAACAAAACGGAACTATAGAATTTTCAAGCAAACTCTATAATTATCAAACTTTAGGGTTTGACACTAATACTAGTTTTGATTTGTCTTTCTATGATCAAGGACCGACGACTGAAATAAGGATAATTTTAGAAACTTTACGTGATACTATATTAGTTAATACTTTAAGAGTAGAATATGTAAAAATGTTCTTTAATAGTGTATATTATGTTCTAAGTGAGCAACTATATACGGATTGGTGTTTTAAGACTAGTTTCTTAAAGGCTAATCATAATGTTGGATCGCTTAAGCAGAGAATTACATTCCAAAGTGACGAAGTAGATAGTTATGAATCATTTATGGAAGAAGCTAAACCTTATAAAACCAAAATACGTGAATGGATAAGTTCTTATCAATCTTTAGAAGAGACTAATCTTCTAGTAACAGATTTTGACTTACCGTCATATTATAGTACTGCTAACAATATAAACAGGATAGAACAAACTACATTAAGATCGGATAATATTGTACAGTATCCTTGGAAAAATTGGTTAGATAATCACACATATAAAATTACTGATATAGTGCTAATGGATGGTGGTGATGATTATACAACTACCCCAATTGTAATAATATCCGGCGGCGGAGGTTCAGGAGCTAAAGCTACTGCTTATATTGCCAATAGAAAAGTTTATAGTATTGTAATCGATGATCATGGTTATGGATACACATCAGCTCCTGTTATTTTTATAAGCGGCGGAAATGGAAACATTGAATCTAAAAGAGCAAAAGCATATGCTAAAATCGGTAATGGATTAGCTCGATCAACACTAGTGGGTATGAAATTTGATAGATATGCACGAACATATGTTCAAACTGTTGATAAAAATGGAGAAAATAATTTCAGTTACACTGATAAATTTAAAGGTACTGGTAATACAAAATCATTTAAATTGACATATGCTCCTGAAATAGAGAAGAGCAAATTTACAATATTAGTTAACAATCTTCAATATTATGGATCACAATATAGTGTTTCTATTATAGAAGTAGAGCATGATACTTACACTGCATTAGAAGGATATATTGTGTTTGTTCAAGCACCTTCATTTGGTGTTGATATTGAAATAACCTATGATAAAAATATTAAATTATATTCAGCAGCTGATAGGATTAACTATGCCTACACGCCAACAGTTGGACAATACGGTAAAGACTTAGGACAGTTAATGACTGGTATTGATTATGGAGGAGTTTCCATTACCAGTATTGATTTTGAAATAGGTGGCGGTTGGTCTGTATTACCATGGGATGTATCTTCATGGGATAACGTACTTTCAAGTAATGATGATTTTGCTGTAATATATGGTGATACTAGAGAGTTTACGCTTCCATTTACTCCAGCAGTTGGAGAAACGATTAATATCTATCGAGAGAATCCTATCACAATCTCATCAATTATTACTGATAATATAGATAATTTAATGACAATTCCAGTTAAAGATGTTTACAATGTACAACTTGGTGATACTGTACATGTTAATGGAGTTGGAGTTGTTGGAAGAGTATTGTCTATAGAAAACAATATTGTAATATTAGACAAATCAGTTGATCATAATACGGCAAAAGATACAGTTATAACATTCACTAGACAGATTACAACTAGACTTGATCCGGATCTTATGGATTCATTTATTGGTAATGGAACTACTAATGTAATAACTATTCCGTCTGGTGTACATTTAGAAAATGGCTTTATATTAATATTCCGTAAGAGTACTTGTGATGGGTCTATATTACCATCAGATAGAAGTGTAATGGATACATTAATATCAGGTGGTAATTTATCTTATTCGTCAGCAACAGGATCTAAACCTGAAGATATTGTAATAGATGGTGATCAATTGATCAGTTCAGATACAAGTCATGGTCCAGAAGAATTAGTTGAAGGTCAAGTATTTGATACTGTAAGTTTAAAAGTATATCATACCCCAACAACCGGCGGACCAAATGTTTATCTTAATAATTTTAGAGGAGACGAACGAACCACTGAATATAAAATTAGTCAATTGCCAGGAACAAAAGATGGAGTATTGGTTTTAGTTAATAATGTTCCTACAGATTATTCAATTAATTTTGCCAACAAAACTGTCATACTTAGCAGTCCTCCAAAATTAAATACTCAGATCGTTATCATTGTATTTGATACAGCTGGATATGATATGTTAGATAAATTAACATACATTGGAAACGGAACAACTAAAGAATTCTTAACAGCAGCTAGATATGAGAAAGATAATGTTTCTGTATTTGCAACTATTAATGGAATTGAAACTGATGCAACAGTTAAAACTAGCACCAAGGCCGACGGAGTTGTCGGTAACGTTATAGTACAATTTAACACAGTTCCAGTTGTTGGATCAGTTATACAGATAATGGTATTTTCTGGAAACATACAGAAATATAGTAAAGTAACTGTTGATAATATTCCTACTGTAGCAGGACAAAGAATATATGTACTTCCATCAGTTCCTGCAAATCAAGGACCATTATCTTCAAACGTTCTAATTGAAGTTTCTGGAGAATATTTAACCCCACCTGACTGCAAGAATTTCGTTTATGACGGAAATGATCTAACAATTATTGATAATAGATATCTATCAGGAATGATATCATATTCTGATATTAATGTTTATCGAAATGGAATTCAACTAATAGCTATACAAGATTTCACATTAAATTCTATACAAAATACTATAACATTGCAGAATGGTGTAGCAAATAATGATGATGAAATAATTGTAGAAATTCTTAAGAGAAATGATTATCAAATCGTTGATAACAAATTAATCCTCACAAGTAATTTTATTATTTTAGATGGACGAAACATTAAAGTAACAACTTTTACTAACCATGACATATTTAAAATTAAAAATTCTAATAAAGGATTTAAATTTGGTCTTGGTTTTGACATGTTAGGTTATGACAATTTTAGATATGATCTAAATAGCACATCAACTAATACTAGTGGAATATTTGATCTACCAAGGACAGTTTAATACTAGTGGAGTATTTGTAGTATTAAGTCGTAAGATGCTAGCACCAAATGTTGATTTCGTAGTACTTGATAATAGACGACAGATCAAAGTTAAACTACCTGATGAGTTAATTAGTTCTGATTACATTGAAATTATTACAACTAATGAAAACACAAATATTCCAAGTTTTGGATTTAGAATATTTAAGGATTTGTTAAATAGGACATCTTATAAAGTATTAGATGGTAGCAAAGTTACGACCCTTGCTAACGATCTAAGTATATCTGATACTAGCATAACTGTATCAAATGGAACAATATTAACAGATGTAGATAATAATCAGAATATAGGAAATAGACTTCCTGGTGTCATTGATATCAATGGAGAAAGAATTGAATATTTTGTAAAGAACGGAAATACAATTAGTCAATTACGCAGAGGAACTCTTGGTACTCCAGTTAATAACTTTGTTGCTAGTGGAACATTTGTTTATAATAACGGAATAACATTAACTATTCCTTATGCTGATACTGAAACTAAAAAGACAGCATATGGTAATGGATTAAAAAAAGTATTTGATTTAGATTTTATTCCATCTAAGAGAAAAAATAAAAAGACTGGAATTACAATTCCGTTTACATATCAAGGTAGTATTCCTTCTGATTATTACCCATGTGATGAGATTGAAGTCTTTGTTGGCGGTCGTCGATTACTTAAAGATCCATTAACTGTTTATGATAAAACATTAGGTCAAGATAGTTATAAAGGGTTAGCTGATAAGAAAATTGAAGCAGAATTTTCAGTTGATGGGACTAGTAGATCAGTAAGACTAACAGTAGCACCAACCGCTGGAGAATTAGTAGTAATCATTTCAAATCGTGGCAAGACTTGGCAAGGTATGTCGGAAAGCTTATCATTAGCATATAGTAGTACAGATATTGCTAGGTTCTTGAACACAACACAGGTTGATTTACCTAAATAAATAAGAGAGTGAAACTTATGCAGAAAAAAGATGATAAACCTAAAGAAACCAAGGATCAGGATAAAGATATGAAGAATCAGCCTAATGAAACCGGACCTTTTCACATTGAAGGACATATAAAAATATTTGATCCAGAGTCGGGTCAGGTTTACATCAATAAGAGAAATGCTATCCATTATGAGAATATGAGCATAGCAATGGCACAGAGTCTTGCTAATTCTGGGCAAGGCTATATATATCAGATGGCGTTTGGAAATGGTGGAACTATCGTTGATACTACGGGTATTATTACATATCTAACGCCAAACAGTGTTGGTACTAATAGTACTCTTTACAACGAGACATACAAAAAAGTAGTCGATGATCGTAGCGTAGCTAATACCGATCCAACTCGAAACAAGATAGAAACATCTCATCTTACTGGAACTACATATACTGATATTATAGTATCTTGTTTACTCGATTATGGTGAACCATCTGGCCAGGAAGCATTTGATAATGCTAGTAATACTGGAGACTATGTATTTGACGAATTAGGACTTAGAGGATATGATCCTACTGCAACTGACAATGAAGGAAAGTTATTAACTCATGTAATATTCCATCCTGTACAGAAGAGTCTAAATAGATTAATACAGATAGATTATACTGTTCGCATACAGAGCCTATCGGGAGTTAATTGATAATGTCTTATAATGTTAAATATACAGATCAAAGTTATAATGTTAATCATTTTATTACAGTAAATGATGGTACTGTTAATAGTCTTACAAATTTAAAATTTCCAGGACGTAATCAACCTGGATATGCTGTTGATATAGCTGAAAACTTCTTACATCTTTTAGAAAATTTCGCATCAACTAGCTCACCAAATATTTCAATTGGCGGTCAGTCAGTTGCTGGACAACTTTGGTTTGATACTACTGAAGGTGTAAAAGAATTAAAAGTTTTCGACGGAACTAATTGGAAACCAGTAGGGTCAGTTAAAAAAAGTATAGGTCAACCAACTTCAAATCTAAAAGGCGATTTATGGGTTAATATAGCTACCTCTCAACTGTTCATTTGGAATGACGCATCTTGGGTTCCAGTAAATCCAGATAGGACCGGAAGTAGTAATACTAGCACACAAGCAGCAACTATTAAAGATAACACTGCTACTGGTATTGAACATTTAGTTTTATATAATTATGTTGATAATAATATCGTATCTATAATAAGTTCTTCAGAATTCACACCTAAGATAGGTATTTCGGGATTTACTAACATTAAACCTGGGATAAATCTTAGCACTAGTAAATTTTCTGGAAATACAAATTATAATAAATTTTGGGGCACAAGTGAGAAATCTGAAAATCTTATTGACGGAACTACTATTATTCCAGCAAGTAAATTTCTACAGACAGACAAAATAAACACTGTTTCTCAACCATTTACTATTAAAAATAGTTCTGGACTATATATTGGAAATGAAGCAGAATTAAGATTACGTATTACAGACAATAGAGGAGTTCTATATCACGCCACACCGACTTCTAGATTAGATTTTAGAGTTAATGTAAATTCAAGTGAAACTACTTTAATAAGTCTAAATTCAACTACAAGCAAAGTTGGAATAGGTACTAACCATTTTTCACCAGATTCTACGCTATCGGTTTTAGGTACGGGCAGTTTTAGTGGTCAGTTAAAGATTACAGACGTTACTGAAACAGAATCCGATATTACCGGAGCATTAATTGTTAGTGGCGGTGTAGTAATTAAAAAGAAACTAAAAGTTTCCGGATCAATTGAAACCTCAGGTCAAATAACCAGTACATCAATAATACCAACTACAAATAATATTAGTAATATAGGATCAATAGAAAAAAGATTTAATAATGTATATTCTTCTAATTTTAGTTCAGGAGTTAGCGGATCCCCTGCAACATTCACTGGATCATTTAACGGTCAATTAGACGGTT
>Ga0114978_10002749_pt1 | contig 14485 bp, 14 predicted proteins | sample S_140212_EF_Meta_FD_87027 | JGI IMG/M metagenome (GOLD analysis project Ga0114978, IMG submission 87027) | Freshwater microbial communities from Lake Simoncouche, Canada to study carbon cycling - S_140212_EF_MetaG | ecosystem: Environmental > Aquatic > Freshwater > Lake | place: Lake... | reverse complement strand
TTACCTTCCCACTCCAACTTAAGTAGTATGTGAGCAAGTCTGGACTTAACTCCGATAGGAGTTTTCGGGTCTTTCACAAAGGGACGTAACCAGTTTGGTACTCCGGCATACTTACCTTTATCCGACTTAACCTCCCAATCTAACTGTCTTAACCAGGGGTCCCTGTTCCAGTACGAGTTACTTCTTTCTGTTTCCACCCACTCATCATGATATTTCTGCACGAGTTTCTGACAGAGCTCAGTCATCTCATCGTTGTGGCCTTGAAATGTTTTCTCAACTGTTTTAATCCACTCTTCCCAGTTAGGAACAAGTGGTACGATTGATCCATTCAGGTAGTAGTGACCACAGAGAGCCACAGGAGAAGGTGTGGAGTCTAAATACTTTGGCCAAAGTGCTTGGAAAAGTTCAGCAGTGTAGAAAGCATCCTTAACCGCATAGTCAACTGCTTCAGTCAACATTTGACGGATCTGACTTAACTCTGTGGCTTTAACGAAAATATCTCGAACAGCCTTATCTGCACTACCAAGCTCAGTTACATCCTCACCAAAGTACTTACGTACTGCTGCAACATGAAAGTTGTAACATTGAACCAAACTATTTGTGGAACCTTCGTCAAGCCACTTCGGGGCATAGCGCAACTTACGCTTCTCGTCTTCTGTAAGATCTTCAGGATCTTTCCCAGCGAGTACATACAACCAGCGCTGACCTCCAGCCAACCCTGAAACACCAATGTGTGCTGAAAGTGTGTCGAAATAGAAGTTTTCTGGTTTTGTGTTGCTTAAGTTGTATCCTTCTTGGGCTCGAACACGGTCGTAGCTAATGTTATGACCTGCGATGAACCTTCCTGTACCCACTGGTATCAAGTCGAACTGATCCCAGTCCTCAACAGGAATGGTTGGATCCACAAGTTCAGAAGCTAACCAAATATACGCAGCTTTCGAAGATAAGGCTGTACCAATAATTGGAAAAGAACCACCACACACAAAAGTCTCAGTGTCAAAAACAAAAGCTTCCTCCTGAGGGTAGGGAACCTTTGTGATTTCCCACTTCCCTTTAACCAACTCGTAACGATGCCACCCATCTTCAAACACAAACTCCGCCGGGGTCGGTATCTTTGGTAGCGCAACCTTCGAGAACGAGTCCGCCCAAGTCTTATACTGGCCAACCTGAGCTTTCGCAATATTCTCAAAGTGGTCCTTAAGGTCGTAACCTTGAAGGGATGGCACAGGTAGAGGCCCATCGTACAGGTTGGAGGGGTAATCGACTGGGGTATTTATTTCAAACGTGTTTAGAAGTTTCTCTGCTTTCTGTTTCTGTAACCGGCCCATTTCTTTCGGTTTGTCTGCGGCACCGAAGATTTTATCGTGAAGATCTTCAGAGATAACCGGATAACCCAATGCAGTAGTTCGCATGTGAAACGTTAGATTGTTGTACGAGTATTATAGGGGGCAGAGGCCCCCGGTAAACCAAAAATCCAGAGGATTTATAGTGTATCCACAGGTGGAGCTAGAGGGTTGTCGCTGACAGGGTAGAGTATTGCAGAGTATTGGATGGCTTGATTGTTTGTATTCGGGGGAACAAAAGGGGATACTGTGGCGTTGATGAGACGGCGTGGTGCCTGAGCCCACTTAGCTTCTCCTGCTGGATTGACTGTAGTGATTGTAAGCACAGTTACGTTGAAACCGTAGCCTGCACCCAGAGTAGTTACTGTAAGGCCATCGCCGACGGTGTAACCCGATCCGGCAGCGTTTAGTGTCGCGCTCGCAACAACACCACCAACTCCAATCACAAGATTGAGAGTGGCGCCGGTACCCGAGCCACCTACGGTCGGGACGTTAAGGTGAGTGCCAGGGGTATAAGCTTGGCCGGCTTGTAAGTTGCCGACGGTTAAGATTGGGCCAGTGGCTTGTGTGTATGAGTGAACGTCGTACTCAAACATTGTAGGATCGCCAGGATCCACGTCGTAGTCGTTTGGTTGGAGTTGAGTGTAATACTCTTGGTAGTTGTTGGTCCAACCCTTGAGTGCAGGGGTTATTTGAGTTAAAGAGGGGAGGTTGACAGGTGGTGTGAGGGTTTCTTTGTACTGCCAAGCTTTTTTGTTTATTGTGTTAGGCACTGACTCGAGGTATCCATTTAGGATAATATTACCGTAGTCTTCAAGTTGAGGTGCAGTCACGGTTGATGCTACCTCGGCAGCCATTTGTACAACTCTAGGGATCATTTTCTTACCGGTATATGCTGAGTTTTACCCTTAAACCTTTAAAGGTTTCAATTAAAATTCGAGGTCCCAACAGGTGCGCCCAGGTGTTGAATCATTAAGGCCAAGGTTTCGAGCTTCGTTTATTTGAGTAAGTAAATCTTTATTGTTCTTCACTCTACGATGAAGACGAAGACGCCATAGGCAGTAGGATCTAGCGTTGGCTTCGTTTTGTTTAGCCAAGTATTTCTCATAGTAACGTTCTACTGTGGTTACGATGCCTATCCCGATTTTTGATATTAAGTGATCAGTGGGGCTTAGAGCATGGACAATCTCTTTCTCTTCCCACTTACCTCGAAGGGTTGGGTCGAGGAGCATTTTTTCTCGAATTACCTTGTCGCCAAATGTTCGTTTCATTGGAAATGTGTGAATTGTTTCAGTTCGAATTGCCGTAGTCCAGTAGTCTCAAAGACGACATCTTTATTGAGACGGTAAAGTTCGTAAGCGTCAAACACAGAGGAAAATAGTATGGGTCGCTCTGCAGGAGAGTCGCGCCACTGAAGCATCTCAGCCAGAGTAAGTGGCATGTCAATGTCCCACTCTTCATCTCGTGAACCATATAGCAGAGGCAAGGCGTCATTACGCCACCAGTTTGTAACTTCGTTGATTGCAGATTCCCATGCCTCGGGATCCGTAAGGTGCGTGTCGTATTCGGAGCGTATCCATGCTACGTATTCCCGACCTCTTTTCACTACTATGTGGGCCGATGCAGGAACTTCATCCAGAAGGTAAGCTTCTTCTTTACCTGTGATCACTCTTTCTATGACAGCGGGAAACAAGAAAGCTTCTGACATTAGTCTGAAGTCATCTGCACCTTCACAAATAAGACGAAGTGTACTCTCAATGATTGCGATTGTCGATGAAACACTTAACTCAGTGCTTGACGTTTTTTGAGTAGGTTCTTTGAACTCTCCTGTTTTTCTTAATGCCTCAAGTTCTTTCTCAAGTCGTCGAACGTCACGGGAAACTTCTCGCTCAAGTTTGGTCTTGTAGATTTCTGATTCAGTTAGGACTTTGTCAAACTTGTCCTCAAGTCTAGCAATCTCAGCATCAAACACCTCAAACTGAATTTTTAAGTTCGAAAGTTTCTTTTTTAGAGAGGAAACACTGGACCGCATACTGTTGGTTGCGTAAATAAGGTTGTCAGCAGGCATTAGTAGATCTGTTTGTAGGTTGCTCTGAGTATGTTTTCGTTAACATCTATGATGTCTACATTGAAAAGGTATCTTAGTTCAGGGTCAGTGAGTAAGTGAAAGGAACCTTCGAATCTTTCTCCATCTGAGGAGCGAAGGTAGCTGTTTCCAGGGGTAGGGGGAGAGCAGAGTGCGATGTTATTTTTAAAGTCAGGGTTCGCATCTACTATAGCTGTTACAATACGGTCGTAAATGGCAGAAGTTGCTGCCATTTCATGATCGTTTGTGATCTCACTGTGCATCTCATCGTTGAGAGGTTTGAGAACTGACTGAAGCCCTGTGTCGAATGTTAAAGTAACTGACTTATCTTCCAGTTCAATTGCAAACCGAACTTCTGAGGCTGTAAACTCCATGTCCTCAAGATCTTCGTAGTCGTTTAACCCATGCTCCATCATGTCATAGAAAGCATCTTTAAGAGTGTCACCGTCTGGTCCCTCAAGATAGTTCGCTATCGCATAGAAAAGTCTGGGGTCAGCGAAGAGTCTTGAAACTGGGTAGAAAATTTCTAGCATGAGATTCTCCCTGGCCCTTTAGTATAGCGTTTTAACGCTGGTGTAAAGGAGTCTAACATCTTTTACCCTCGAAAACCTTTACGAATTTTCATACACGAATCTCCAGCCTTTGAATTTACCTCGGGTTGGGGATTTGCCGGTTTTCAAATATTTGTTGCACAGATTACTCTGATTAATTCCTAAATCGTTGGCAGCATCTATAATGCTACCATAATGTAACTCAGGGCCGTCAGGTTTGACTGCAATGACTGCTTTACTTTTGGGACTCAATGCACCGATTTTGCCGAATTGAGGGTGTTTTTCGCCGGACATTCTTTCAGACTGTGCTTTTTTCTGGGTTTCGGTTTGAGGAATACCAAACTGAGGGTGGTTTTCGCCAGTCATTTTTTTAGAATGTGTTTTTTTCCACTCTTCACTCTTAACATGACCTGAAGAACCCTCACCACCATTCGTGTGGTTACGAAGAATACCTGTACCCAGATCTTTTCGACCAAGAATAGCAATCATATAAACTTCGTGTTTGAATGCTTCCTGTTCTGTAAGACCTTTCTTGAGAAAGATTATTCTAGATTTGTCCTTAGGTGCTTTCACTAACCTACGTGAGGAATAAACTCTCCTCCCCCTGCCCTTACCGATGTAATAAGGTGTTCTGTCCTCGCGCAAATACGCGTAGGTGTAATAATCATTGACCATTAAGTTAAGTTGGTGATTTTTAGGGGAGTAGCGGTAAGAATCACCACAAAACTTACTTACTCCCATAAAGTTTTTACCCCACTCCCTCAAGTTGAACATCTGCGAGGGCTCCAACTTTGATACCCTTACCGCCGGGTTTTCCTTGTTTGGTTTCCAGAGTTAGCACAACTGGTTTTTTCCGACCCGACTTGAAGCGAACAGTGTAAGGTTTTTCTCCGAAGTATACTATTTCTGCACCAGGGGTTAGGAGGTTCTTCCCTTTACTTGTTGTGCGAGCGAGATCTTCCCCTGAGACAACCATCGCCTTGAGGTTCTCCTCAAGTTTAAATACGACAAGGTATGAGTTCGTGACAACTTTTGACTCTTTTTGCCCAAGTAGTATAGGAATGTATCCCAGGTCAAGAGTACCTTTAAAGTTAGATGCAAGTTTTTTGATGGTGCCATTTTGCGTTATGGTGATAAGTTTATCTGTACTCTCCAGTAGTAGGCACCCTCGCGGTCCCTTTTCTTGGGTAACGATGCCTTTCGAAAGGTCGATCTTCATGAATCGGGGTTTTGATGCAGTCGGGGTACGAGGTTGGCCGGGCTCGATTTGCCTTGTGGAACCCTCGGGAATGTCAATGAGTTGACTCCTGCGAGGTTCGCCGAATTTCTTCGAAATTTCTTTAATCTCAGTGAGCATGTACTTGGAGCGAGCTGGTTCACTCTCGATCAGTACTTTGAGTGCCTCCAATCGAGAAACCAACTCAGTTGACTCTGTGGTTAGTTCTTCGGAGTCTAGGTTGGTTAGGGACCGCAGTTTCATTTCCAAAATGGCGCGGGCTTGCTCTGCCGTAAACTTGAGTAATCGGTTTGAGACGAGTTCAACAAGTGCTTCCTTTGGAGAAGCAGAGGCGCGAATCACTTTGATTACAAGATCCAGTTTGTCAATAGCTTTGAGTAATCCAGATACAATCTCAAGGCGAGACTCTTTCGAGTCTCTCTCTGCTCTGAACTTTCTTTCCAACACAGACAGCCTCCATGTCTTCCAACGAGAAATAACTTCTGTTGTGGACAACTCGCAAGGTTTCAGATTTTCAATGACCAACATCTTTGCCGAATACTTTGTATCAAGGTCAGTGTATTGGTAAAGCTGGCGTTGAATAAGGTTCGTGTCAGAACCAGGTTTCGTAACCACAGTGAGACGATCCCCTGAGCGGTCACTTTCATCAGTGACTTCGGTAATGTTTGTTAGTTGGCCCTTGTCGAGAGCATCTTTAATCTGTTGACCGATTTTCTCAGGGTTGGTTTGGGGTGGTAAATTTGTGAAGGTGAGGGTAGTTCGTTCCTTGGCCCTGCCTGTTTTCTCGATAGTTCCTGTGGTTACTTTGGCCCGGCAACGGATTGGCCCAGAGCCTGTTAGCCGGTACTGTGCTAGGCCAGTGTCACTGACGATGTCACAACCTGTGGCAAAATCTGGGTTGAGTGGATGACCATTTAGTAAAGAGTCGCAAATTTCAGAGAGATTGTGTGAGGGTAACTTGCAGGCATAACCCACACCGATACCTTCTTGTGTGTTGAGGAGGATTGCTGGGATCTTTACATTCAGTTCGACTGGTTCTTGGAGTGAACCGTCGTAGTTGTCCATAGTTTTCCAGATGTCACTGTCATCTAACAGTGTATCCCAGGCGAACGAAGACAGTTTGCACTCTGTGTATCTGGAAGCCGCTGCTGAGCATGTGGAGTCACCAAAGTTGCCTTGTCCGTCGATGTAAGGGAGGAGGTTGTTCCAAGGAGCAGCCAATGTGACGATGGTGCCATAGGCAGAACCGTGGGGGTGGAGTTTGCCCATAACTTCGCCTTCAACCCTGGCGGATTTCATGAAGCGACCGTCGGGTTTCAGGTTGAGCCACTTCATTGCAGTGAGAATGCGGCGAGCGGCAGGTTTGAGACCATCGGTGAGTGAAGGGATTGCTCGACCGACAATGACAGACATTGAGTAAGCCAGGTAGTCGTCCTGGACTTGTGTAACGAGATCGGCAGGTACTGTGTTCATACAGAAATTATAGGGGGTCACGGGCGCCTGTAAACCTCAGGTGCAAGTCCAGTTTAGGTTTGTTGCAGTAGGGCAGTGCTCTGCTTTGTATGCCTCCCACTCGGGCGAGGTCCACATATTTGCCCAGACTCCTCCCCAGGTGGGTTTACCATTCCCTCTCTCTGTGTGGTTCTTGGCAGCGTAGGACTTGAAGTCTCTTCGGCACAACTCGCAGTCCAGGTCATCTACGAACCGTAGTCGCTCTTTGGAGTAGAACACGAACCAAATGCTCTCAGCATCAGAAGAAGCATTCTCCATAGGCATTTGACCATGAATGTATCCCTGGTTGTCCCCACAGAGAAAGTCTCCTTCCCGAATGTCAAATGCTAACCGCATCTGGGGGAAGATGAGTCCGAACCCATCGTAAGTTCCCTGAGTAAGCGCAGACAGTACAGCAATACCACCTTTGCAATTTAGTTTGTCTCGGTGATAGGCAGTGCGGAAATTGTTGTTGATTGTAACGGTAGTGAAGGCAGTATCAAACAGGTTGAACCGGGGATCTTTAACCTCTTTGAATCTTTCGTAAAGAAACTTGTGATTCTCAGGCATACTCTCTTGGAATAGGGCATCCACCTCACGGAAGAAGGGTGCTTCACCTGTGAACCCTTCCCAGTTTCTCTGAGTGGTGGCAGTCAGACGAGCCCATGGAACTATTGCCTGACGGTCTATGGCTCCTACCACATTGGAGGCACAAGAGTTCCACGACTGCGATCCTGAGTACTTCCTCCAGGCTTCCTTTGCCTCGGATACTCTGTCTTCCGCAACTAGAAACCTTTCAGTTACCCACTTCCAGAACCACTTCCCACGTTCAATAATAAGTTCATCTCGAACTTTCTCTTTTTCTTTTGCAGTCAGGGTCTTGTCCTTGAATCGTTCCTCAAGAGGTTGTACAATACTTAGGTCGATTAACCCATCGAGTTTGACCCATTTCGGACTGTAGTGCCAGACATTCCATTTAGTGTCACTGTCTAGGAACTCCTTGGCCTCGGTTTCTGTAAGGTTATTGAAGTCACCTTTCTTCGCTTTGCTCAAAAATGTAACCTGACCACGAGTGAAACGTGTTTCACAGGAGTCGGTGAGATCTGTGCCAGCTGCATCTCCTCGGTTGACGCTTCCACTGTCTAAAGACACCCATTTCCAATATTTTCGACGCTCGTCGCTAATGTTTACGAGTGTCTTGATGGCTTTCTTCCTGAATACCAGAACCAGAGTGCCGTCTGGAAGGAATACGTCCGTATCTTCAGATATTACTTCGTTGTAGTCGTCGTGGGAAGAGTACCTGCCGAGCCAGTCTTTGTCACGACACTCTCGTAGTTCAGTAAGTCTAATTTCTCTGGTCATCGTGTGTTATCCACTTGGTTTAGTATAGCAGGTCGAGGCTGCAGTAAACTAAAGGTTTGCTAAAGCATTACTTTTCAATTTTCCTCAGAAAATAAATTTGGATTTGCGATTCTTTCTGAAATGTTTTCAAATGTTTCTGAAACTTTGTGAGGGGGACCCGAGAGAATGATCCCCGGGCGGGGTGGATTTTTACCTGCACTCCGACCCCGTAGTTCGCCTCAGACGCCGTGAACGCAGAAAACGCCGCCACCGTCGAAAAGGGACCCGAAAAAGATTAGGGGGTGGGGGGGGTGGTTCGTTTATTGAAGTTTATATAAAAGTAACTACTACTTGAACACACAGTTCAAGTTACTTTCATACACATAGTTACACACAAAGTAAAACAAATCGTTGCGATAGTTACAGTTGTGTAATAGTACACATTGGTGTGTACTTGTGTGTGCACAGTTCAACATACTTTATACGAGATGATTGTGAACATTCCTATGAAGAAGTATAAGATCCAATTTGTAACACATTGCGTTTGGTCGTTCATTCTGTCGGTGGACAGGGTGAAGTGTACCCCCCTCAGTGTACCTCCCTACCCCTGCACCCCCCCTCCCAGGAGAGGTACGGTTACCCGCCCTTTTTGGTACGGTTTACCCCCTTGTTTTCCTGCGTATACTACGCTATGATTATTACAGTTCAGAAACACCTATGACAACCCCAAACTCTCAAGCCATCGCTTTCTACCAGTCGAACCTTCAAAACGTAGTAAACTACGGTCTAAGCTTCTTCGAAGATCGTGCAGATAGGGCTAAGTTTAACCTCGGTAAAAAACTAGCTGAGGGTGTAAATAAAACCCCTGTTGGTGCAGTAGTTGGTTCAGGCAAAGCAGCCAAACCTTCAACCGCTAAGGTTACCGATGACAGCGTACTCGATGCCATTCTAATGGTGTACCAGAGTGGATCTACCTTAGACGGCAACTACAAGTCCGTGTGGACGGCTGTTGCTGGCCTACTCGAGGTTACTACCCCTTGGGCACACTACCGTGCCTCCCAGATCAGTCGGGTTGGGCGTCGCTTCGAGGCCGCCACCAGTAAAGTTTTTGACGTAGTTTGCCCTGACCTACGTGGCGTTGGCGCTAACTGGGTTGGGCGTGTTGCTTAACTGAGGTACGGTTATCCGCCCTTTTTAGGGCGGTTTACCCCCTTGTTTTTTCAACGAAAAAACGCTATGATTAATGTATGAATCAAGAAACCTCAATGACTATCGCCCCCACCGTCTACTACGTGGGTGACCTTTGCTACGTAATGTCCAACGAGTGGGAGGATATTTGCGACCTCGCTGTGTTTGACAATACAGAGGTTGACTTCACTCTTGAAGACGGTCGAAAGTATATTCAACTCAGTACTGCGTTTGGTGACGGTTCCTACAATGACCTCAATGGTAAACCTTACAGTGTGGACTCAGGTACAATCGGAGCCATCAATGTGAATGACATTACTGATACCGAGGCTCTCAACCAAGCACTGAGCGATGGTCTGGGCCACCTCTACGAGTTTGAGGAAGAGTTAGATGAGTACAATTGTACGAACGACGAGGGAGTACTGACCTTTGGACACATAATAATTGACACGAACAACGACTGAGTTTTGTATAGTAGTGTTACAGAAGTAAGGAAAACTTAGGCGAAAGTAGTACAAAATCGTGAAACACCTTGGAGCGACTTTAGTGGCTGTCAGGGTGTTTTTTGGTGTTGATGCTTTTTTCGCGGGGATTTTTCTTGGAAAATCATCCTCAGCGCTAAAACCCCTTTCACGCCTCCCAAACCCCTTCCAGTGCAACCCTTCTCAGGTGTTACTTTCACCGAAAACCGCTCTGAGGTACTCAGAAGGTACAATCCCACCTTAACGCAGTCAGAAAGACCGAAAAAACACTAAGTAACGTTTACTGTTGACCTTACGTCAACACAAATGACCACCATCTTCAGCAACTTTCTTGAACTTTATTGCCAAAGAAGTTGCCATAAACTTTGCGACACCACTGTTATTATCTCGTATTGCCTCAAGAAAAGTTTTTATGTCGAGCATCATTTCCTCCTTATAAAGGTTGCCGCCATCTGAGATTTGTCCCTCAACAAGTTTCCAAAACTCTACTTCTTGGTGTTTAATCATTGTCTGAAGTTCACCTAAGTTGTGCACTACACTAAGTATACTGAAAAATAGGAAAAGTAAACTCCTACCAGCGCGAGGTAAACGAAAACCAGCGCGAGGTGCTCTGGAACCGCGTTGTAGTCCAGATTTTGACTTTTTTATTTACTTTTAATTTTTTTCTATATTATAAAACTCTCAGGAATGTTTCAAATCATTTCTGAAACTTTTAACACTCCCTGAAACAACTTGCCAACTTGCGAAACTCAGACTACAACGCGGTTTCAGCAAACCCCTTGGTACCACTCACTTAGGTGCAAACACAACTTTCGTCATTTTGCCTTTTTCGCGTTGCTGCCCCCAGCGCCAATCCCTCTCTTGTAACTTCAACTTGACCAAACGGTAGGACTTACTGTTCGCACCAAGATTCAGCACCGCAGGTACATCTGCCGCCACAATCGTCCCATCCTCTCTAACCATTTTCCACAGTAACTCCTCCGTTTCGACAATGTTTATTTCCGTAACTTTTACTGGAAAACAAACTCTTTCTCGGTAGTTCACACCACCTTCGTTAAATATTTTCACCCACAATCTTTCACCAGATATAAACACATTCGGTTGCAACATTGCCTTCGCTTCAGGAAAAAGTTCGACCGCAACATTCAACACAGTGCGTTGCTCACCTGGAAAAGGATTCTCCTCCAAAGTAATTACAAGATCACCAACTAATGTCTCGATTGTGACCATTCCGTCATTGAACACAACTCTTTCACGAGCAATATCCCAGTCTCTCCACTTTTCTCTGTCCCAACCTTTTTCCTTCTTATAAACTCTTTGTTCAGCAATCGCTTCAGTTCGAACTTCCATCCATCGAACATTTCGAGGAATCAACCAACCCCAAAATGTTTTCAAAGTATTCAGAACTGAGTCGAGCGTAGAAATCCGACTGCTTGATATTGTCTTGGTCATGATAAACTCTTGCCAGAGATAGGCAACCTCTGAGTATCATGATTTTTCGGTCGAAAGCGCCTCTGTCAATCATAAAAGTTGTTGCCGAGTGTGTTTAGGGGGGACCGAAGTAATGCCCCTATGGGACACTTGGAACCCAACATTACTTCGGTTTCAAGTTTATTATACCTTACTTTTGTTCCCGTAAACTTTCTATCGTGAAAGAAAAAATAGTCACTCAGTCACCACCCACCCTTAGGGTATGAGGTGACCCACGACTATTTCAATTAAATATAAACCTCCTCATGCGGATATTTCTTGCAAACGTTTTCCACGCGGGTATTCATCCCCTTTAACCACTTTTCATTCTGAGTGTTATTCCTTGCCTCTCTCCTCCGAACTAATTCCTCCTCGCTAACTTTCAAACACACCAACGTCATCGACTCCTGCTCAAAAAGTGACGGCATCGTCTTGTCGTTCATGAGGCGCTCCCCCTCAAGGATCAACTCCCAACCTTCATACTTCTCACAATTACTCACCAACCATTCACGAAATTTAGGCCCAACTGACTTTGCCAACCTGTCTGTACCCGCAAACGTTGAGTCGTCATAAATACCCAACACGAGGGTCTTTTGCTTCGCAAACTTATGGTACTTCACCATCCCATCCGCTACCATCTCATCCTCTTCAACCTTACGGAACTCCTCAAGAATCCCCCTCACCAAAGTTGTCTTTCCCGTACCCGGGACGCCGATATAAAAAGTGACGTGCATTGATCTCAGTTGCTGTTTGAGTTATTATAGGGGTGCCAACCTTCAGGTAAACCACGCAGTCAGTCAATAAAAATAAAACCATGACCACATTCACTTAGTGGAAACTTTTTAATTTCCACCTCACATTCCCCCTGAACAGCAGCAAAATAAATCGCATTCTTCCCTCTCACCGCCGCCCTCTTGATCGAGTAACCCACTCTTTTCATCAAAAAGTCACTATACCTAAAAACGTAATCATCCCACGATTCTAACTCCTTCACACCAAACTCCTTAGCATACCTCCCACCATGAATTGACAACGGATAGGAGCAAGCAGTGTCTGTCCACACCACAAGTTTCGGTTTCGACTTAAATAAATGAAAGAAACCTTTCCACTTTTTCTGCACAGAAATCACCGAAGATGACGGAAAGTCAGCAAACTTCACATCAAAACTGTCATGTTGAAACATTGACCGATTCGCATCTTCTTCCCAAACCTCAAACCCCAAACCCTTCAAATGTGAGCAACAGTTCCCATCCCTCTCCAGCAAAAGATGCGTCTCAGGGACCAAAAGGTTTTTCGCAATCGTCGCCTGAACACCAACTCCAGCAAGGTATTCAACGAGGGAGCATCCTTTCTCAATCAATCCTGTAAGCAACCACTCAGTGGCTAAACATTTGGCAGAAACAAACTCTGGCTTAGCCAACACAAAATGTAAATAAGATCTCTCATTCAAAGGAACCTCAAACTCGTTCGAGATTGTCTCGTTAAAGACCAACTCCCATTTACCGCAAATAAGTGTTTTCATTAATTTTTCTAGGAAAGTTGAAGGTTCTCGTAACGGTGAGGAACCCCCGTTAAAGCAAACTTTGCCGCCTTTTCTTTACGAGGTACGACCACACTTTCGCACTCTTCTCTCAACCAAGTTGGCAACTTTTCCTCTCGTATTTCCATAAAAGGTTTAACCAGATCTGTAAACCCACGCTCTGCATACCAACTTATCCGGTCCAAACCCATGTCTGCATAGACGCCTGGGTAACGCCTACCGAAGAAACCATTCTTAAACTGACACAGACAGGATTCAAAAGTGAACTTTCCCTTGTGACCACTTTCCACTTCTTCCGAAAAGTCGGACAGAAAAGTTTCCGCTTCCAACTCAAGCATCTCACACATTCCCTTGAAGTCCTTATACTTCCCCGTATGACCATTTATCTGCCTCTTATCGAAAACATGATAGTCCATACCCAGAAGGAACAACATTCCGTTTCTGTGACTGCGAGACCCTGCAAAATCAGAAAACATTAAAGTGGTGCACTCTGGCGAGTTACACACTATTCGAACATACTCAAGATAGGAGAAAGTTGAAAGACGACCAAAGGAGTGAATACTGTTGGCAGTTTCCCAGCATTTTTCGTAAGTTTTATTTTCCCACAAACTTTTCTGAGTACCCGTACCCACAAGTTGAACGTATGACCGTAAACCCTTAATCGTATCCTTTTTCTGTTTCCGTCTGTCCGCATCATAACTGAGATTCACCCACTCGTCATCAAACCATTCCTGAAAGTTCGACCACTGACTGTCCGTCTTCGGTAAGGTTGGTATCTTGTTGAAGATACGAAGCGAGGTGATGGGATTCTGAGTGTGACCGTTGATCGTAGAAAACCACAAAGTTTGCTCTTCCGACCACTTAAACTTTTTGCGCAGTTCAGGGATGTAAAGGTAGACTAAACCCGGATGAACTTTGTGTTCAAGGTTAAGATTGTAAAGAGCAGAAAAATACTTTCGGCGGTTAACTGGATCACGGTAGTCAACAGAACTCACTTAACTTTTCCCGGTTTGACTATAGTATAGCGGAAAAAACAAGAAGTAAACCACTTTACTTCCTACCAAGTTTCCAACCCTCACCAGGGCACTCCCTCACAAACTTTGTATTACCCTTACCATCGTTCCACCATCTCCTACCTTTACTTGTCGCACTTATTTTTCTTTTATCGTCTTCTGTGTGAGTTTTACCAAACATTGGATTCAACTCGCCAGTCATTCTTTCAGAATGTTCCGGTCGTTTTGTACCAAACATTGGATGCCTCTCTCCAGACATTCTTTCGGAAATATCCGGTCGTTTTCTACCAAACATGTAGTGCAACTCGCCTCTCACACCATACATGGGATGCAACTCGCCTGTTCTACCAAACATATAATTTTTTTCACCTTTATGTGACTCACTTTTTTTTCTTCGTGTTTCTTCTGACTGAGTTTTACCATAACTCCCATTGTGCACACCAGAGTTAAACTCCTCGAAGATATCCCACAGGTCGAACCAACCGTCAACGAAGTTTACTTCACTTAACCACTTTTTAACATTTGCTATCCAGTAACACCTTCTCCCAACATCTCTACTCTGAAGCAAACCTTGCCACTGATGATCGTCGTGCAGTAAATAGTAACCTGTTTCCCCTAAACCTTTCGGTAAGGGGCAATGGGCAAACTCGCCGTTACTTTGGTCAACTACTAAACCATCCTCTGCATACCGCTCTCTACACTCCAGAGCAAACTTTTCGTTAGGTAACATCTTGCAGTAAGTT
>Ga0114978_10002748_pt1 | contig 14485 bp, 6 predicted proteins | sample S_140212_EF_Meta_FD_87027 | JGI IMG/M metagenome (GOLD analysis project Ga0114978, IMG submission 87027) | Freshwater microbial communities from Lake Simoncouche, Canada to study carbon cycling - S_140212_EF_MetaG | ecosystem: Environmental > Aquatic > Freshwater > Lake | place: Lake... | reverse complement strand
TACATGTATGTTGTTGGGTTACCGGACATTGTACCGGAAGCGTTAGATAGAGTCAACATAGCGCCGCCCGGTGTAGTTGATAATGTGACACCGGTTGAGCTTGCAATTTCTTTTACATAATATGTATTGCCTGTAGTAATTCCACCAAACGTAGTGCCAGTGAAGGTCATCGGCATATCACGATAGAATCCAGTAGTATCATCTACTGTTAGCAGTTCAATGTTCCCACCGATAGTTGTATTTGCACCAAACTGTGCAGTACTTACCTGCCATTTTGAGCCGTTACCTGAACCTGAAATATTCTTAACGATGAAAGTATTCGCTGTTACGTTATCTCCGTTAAGAATCATACCGGGCTGAACGACGCCTGAAGTCTGAACACCAATAGTTAGAACAGCAACATTGTTTGCATCAGTAATGATTCCGGTAGAACCGTTGATACCTGTAGAAGATACAGATTGACTTTGGCTCACTGTCCAAGTTGATCCAGAGCCTGAACCAGTCTGATTGCTTACGATATACGTATTTGCTGCTGCTCCCAAAGTGAGTAGCATACCAGAACTAATAGAACCAGCAGTTAACGTGCCGATAGTAAGAGTAGTTCCTGAGATAGAACTGCCAGTTGAAGTGAAAGTATTAGCAGTGATTACTGCCGGACCGTGCAACGTTGTGTTAGCAGTTACTTGTCCAATAGAGGCACCCACTGCGATGTCACCGTTGACATCTCCGGGAAGACCGGTTGGGGCAGGATCACGGGTGACTACCTGAGTAGATTGATAGGGACGATTGACTGGTTCTACTGTGACAGTGTTGCCACAATCGATAGTCGAGAATCGAAGTTCAATGACATTTGCATTTGCCGGAGCACTGAGAGTAGCAGTGCCACTAACATTTGCATAATTCTCAAGTAGTGTTACACCGAAGTTATTGTTTGAACTGATGCAACTGCTAGGTAATGAGATGAATGCAGGATCAGTATTTGCAAATGTCAATCTTAATACGACATTGCTTTGTGTATTTGTAGGGGCCCAATTGCCAAACGAAAGTACAACATTACCCTGCAATGCACCAAACTGAACATCGGCTCTGTTAACATCAACTACAACAGATCCTGCAAGAGCATTGCCCAAATTATAAGTAGTTGCTCTGAATCCGCGAGTAGAAGCATTACTGATAAGAGTATTACCCATGTCGTTGTTGAGAGTTGAGTTGTTAAGAGCAGCTTTAACCACAACCTTAGATTGGAGATCCGTGATCTCGTTTGCACCAGTGTTTAACTGGGTTCTGATTTGAGCAAAGTTATCTCTAAACCCCTGAGAACTATTGTTCTGGCCGGGTACTGGATAATTTACATCTATTCCGTTTGTGTTAACTTGGCTAGTCATATTTCCCTATTCCGTAATGTATTTAGTATTGTGTTTTACCTGGCAAAATTGTTTCTTGCTGAAATAACACGTAGAAGTCCTGTGAATCAATTGGATCTGGTGTAGGTGCTGCACTAGGCAATGAAGTCCAAGCGGGAGGACTCAAATTATTGTCGTAGTTGTACGTAGCACTCTTGTTAACACTGAATCTATCGATCTTGAAATTAATGGTGTTCAAAGTCTGTAACTGGCCGGGTGCGTTAGTCCAGTTATTCTGTATCTGATATTGAATGTACTGAGCATAGCTAACTTCCGTACCATCAGGTAATGTAGTCAGTCCTGGTTTGCAGTAAGCAATGACCCAAGCAGGTAAAAACCCTGTTGTTGAGCCGCTGCGCTGCTGACTAGTCATCCAAAGGGGTAATATCTCGTAGTTCTGTGTCTGTCCCAATACATCTACTACCTGCTGACGCATGTTTTGTAGAGAGTTAGGATAGAGATTTCTCACGAATCCAGGCGTTCTACTAGTGAACAATGCTTGCCCGTTGGGAGTATTGTTCCAAGAAGTAAAGATATTCGTTACACTATCGTACCAAGGACCTAAGAATAATGGGATAGGTCTTGGCCAATAGATTTTCTTTGATACACTCACACCTTGTGGATTAATAAAGTTTGACTGCGATCCTACTTGATAGGTGTCCATGTCATTATAATTGACTAGGTTATCATATACTTCACTGTATACTACTTCATACAGAATCTCACCAGTCATATCATTACGTGCAACAGCAGTTTTGATCTCACCTAAAGTAAGTTGTCTCCAGTAGTGATTCTTTGTAATTGCAGCTAGATACTGATCAATGTCGCTTGCGTTTATGCCGTATGCATGTTCATATATAACACTTGTTGCTTTGCCAAAGAAGGGATCATCTGCCCTATATAGGTAGTCAGATGGAATGAGTGATTCATTGTCTAAGAGTGTAGCTAGTAAGTTTCTGTCCGAGATACTAGGAGTACACTTGCAATATAGAATGTCAGTAGGGTTGTTAAACTCTTGATAAACGGATAGAGTAAACGTTTGATTAGATGTTACTGATGCAAAGCGTTCTGAATAGGCCTGAATAGTAAACGTGAATGGAGTACTCGTAGCTACATTCTGAAACGTAGTTTCAGGTTGAAACGCAACAATCCCTGATAGTTCGCCACTTGGCAACAATACTAGATTAGGAGGAAGCGACTCTCCCTCAACAGGAATAACTCTGTACAAAAGATCAACATCACTAGTTGCCTTGACATATGCCATGCTAGGCAATCCATTCAGTACCATACCTAAATCTGCTGGGCTTATCCAAGTTATGTCACCGTTTATGTCAGTTACGATCTTAAACGAGAAAGTAAAAGTAGGAGTTGACAGATTGGTAACTGTTCCTAATACTACTTTAGTAGCATATACACTGAATGAAAACCTACTGACTGTATCGGGACTGATGACTGGATTTCCTGTTACCCAACCAGTACTTGTATTCCCTGACAATCCTAAAGGTAAGCCAATGAAAGTATACTGTAGACCATCACCATCAAAGTCATGTCCTAAAATACTAAAATTAAATCGATTATCACTTGTGATAGTACCTATGAACGCAGGCTGACTTATCGGATATGTTACACCTTTTCCGTCAGGTGGCAGAACATAGTAACCAAATTCAGTTAGATCACGATCCAATTGGAATGTTTCTGGTCTTGTATTGAATATTGCAGGAATGCGTGAGTTTGGACCTCTACCAGGACCACCTTGACTTACTAGCGTATTCTGATTTACGACGGACAAAGAATAACTTTGAATATCACTTCCCAATGCGCTCTCTAACTTGAGAACAAAGTTGAATGTCTTGTTGATTGGCTGACCCTGTGTAATAGTAGGGAGTTGGACAAACATGAACCCTACTGCATCGGTTAACGCAAGAACCGGTCCATCCATTGTATTAGATATAGTGAATGACGTTCCGTCAATCACTTCTGCGATGAAGTAGGTTTGATCAGGAACGATTCCGCCAAATGATTCTCCGGAGAACACAACAGGTCTTCCTACTGTGAAGTTTCCTGTATTAAGGCTTGTTATAACGTTATTACTTACTGCTGTAGAAATTGTATCAACCGGAGGTAGATTGATATTAGTGAAGGGAGGAGATGCATATCCTCTAATCAAACCATATTCGTTGATTTCTAATCCAGGTGGTAAACTACCTGCGATCACTCTGATCAAGACTGGATTGTCTGGAATAGGGTTTTCATAAGTGATAGGAATCTCAACCCATGTGCTATCTAAAAAAGTATTAGGGTATGTACTAGACCATGGGCTAGGATTCGGGATCGGACCAGGAGTAGTCGTAAATCTTGGATGAGAGATACCTGAGATAGAAATAGTAAAAGTGTTATCTCTTATATTCTGTCGGTTATCTGTGGCTCTAACAACAAACGTGTATGTAGTTGTGGACACAATCGATGTTGGAACACCGGCAATAAGTCCGTTGTCAGTCATGTTTACCCCTGTAGGTAAACTTCCGCTTATGATTTGATAAGCTACCGTTACCGCTGGTAACACTGCGGAGGCTGACAACTGGACAAGTACAGGCTTTAGTGGATTACCGGATGGGTATGATCCAATAGAGCCTGCAGGTGTATTCCAAATAGGCTGTGCCATAATAATCCTTAAGCTAATGCTTTAAGTGCGATTTGATAATGATGTTGTCTGTCTGCTAAACCGATAGTACCGCCGTTGATTCTACGAGTAAGACCAACAAAGTCACCCTTGTCTGCATAGATACTCAACTTGTTTGCGTCCCAGAACCATGCAGCAGACGCTACAGCACCTTCTGATGTTTCAAGATATGCAACAGTTTCATCTAGTGTCTTATCGATTGACGCAGCAAAACGAGTGTAGTTGTTTTTACCTGTCAACTGAATCAATCCGCGACCACAGAACTTGTAACCATCACCTGATGCTTCAGTGCCATTACCCATGCGATTTGCGTAGACTTTGCTAGCGATCTTAGCAGGCTTTCTTGCATATGCTTGAGCCGACGCAAGAGTCGGGAAGTACTTACGGAAGGTCTTAGTCAGCGACTGTGCGCTATAGTTAAGACCTTCTTTGGTAAAGTTGAATGATCCTGATTCATGTGCTACTTGAGCTAGGAATGCAGCCATTCTTTTTGGATTGTCAAACAAACCAAAGTGTTCCCCTACTTTGTTGAGTGGTTCTACATATCTGTTTAGTACAGTTGCTTTTGTGTGCGGGCAGATTTGTTTTAATAAATCCAATGTTACTTTACTCATGTGTCCTCCTTAATTAAGGTCTTCCTTGACCTCTATATGCTTTATAATTTTTACGCTTGTGCTTGTTCATCGTGGAAAACTTAATACTACTATGATTTAACCCGATCGAAGTCTTACCTTTTGCTTGATCACTGAACGTGATTTTTTGATTAGTGTTACCTGATTTTGCTTTAGCCATTATATTACCTTTCTATGTTAAGCAAATGTTGCACCGATAGTGTACCAGTCAGTTGTAGTTGGTGCCACATACTGTAGTGTTGCGCCAGCTGATTGTGAATATGCTACGTTAATTGTTCCGCCGTTGATGTCGTCTCCGGTAGCAGGATATACGAGCAGTGCAACAGCAGAAGTATTAATGATTGTAATTACCATACCAGCAACAGCAACAGGCAGTCTTACCCCTTGACCTGCTGTTACAGTAGATACTACGTTAATTTCCTTAGTAAGAGCAGTTGCGGTACTCTGAAGTGCGCCTGCTGCTGAGATACCGGTGCCAACAGAACGAATCACGTATTCTGATGATATAAATGTGTTTGCACTGATTACGTTTGCGCCAGTAATATTACCACCGGTCCCGCCACCTGTCGTTAAATTACCTACGGTAGCATTGCCTGTTACAGCTAGTGCGCCGCCGGTTGAAATGTTGCCACCAGTGATATTGCCGGATGCAGAAATTAGACCGACAGTTCCTAAGTTACCTACGTTAGCATCGCTTGATACACTTATTTTACCAACAAAATTAGTGATACCGTCAGCAACAGTTATACGCAGAGATGCGTTGCGTGTGAAAACAATGTCGCCATTCGGAACTGGTATAGCTATATTTGATGAGCCATTTGCAAGAGATTGGTTAATTGGAAGATTTTGTAAGAAACTACCATCGCCTTTGTAGTAGGACGAACCTATATCAATATTACCGGTTACACCTAATGTACCTGCAATATTTGCGCCAGTTGCACTTACTACAAATACGTTAGGAGTACCGGCAACACCAGTTCTTACGTTACCGCTGGCATCTACTACAACATTGCTTGTGCCGTTAACAATAGATGAACTAGTCGCAACAACGCCAGTTAGTTGTGAACCATTACCGATAAAGAAGTTAGCTGAAAGATTGCCGCTTGAGTCTCGTAGTGCAATAGTACTTGCTGTATTCGCTGCTGCCGGATTATATCCTTCAAGCAGGTCAGCATTTAAGTTAGCAACTAGTGTATTCGAATTAACTAAGAAAGGGGCAGTACCTTGAGCGATGTTTGCGATGACTTGCGGAGTTGTAATATTAGCAGTAGCTAGAACTTGAGCAGTACCTAAGTTTAGTACGTTAGCGTTACCACTTACACCTAATGTACCAGTAACGTTAGCACCAGTTGATGTAGCAGTGATTCTGGTAGTACCTGCAACACCTAATGTAACAGTTCCGCCTGCTGTATTAACTACAACATTTGAAGTACCATTCTGCATCAAACCACTGTTGATAGTCGTGATATTACCAGTAGTGATAATTGCAGTAGTAGTACCTAAGTTACCAACGTTAGCATTGCCGGTACCGGTGTTTAGTGTGCCGGTTATGTTAGCACCGGTCTTAGTAACAACCATTGTAGTTGTAGTATTAGCGACAAAGTTGATATTACCATCTAGAACAATGTTGATGTTTGATGAGCCATTTGAAATGCCGGTTACTTGAGAAGCAGTAATACCGGTTAGCTGACTACCATTACCGATAAAGAAGTTTGCTGACAAGTTTCCGCTTGCATCTCGTAGTGCAATAGTACTTGCTGTATTCGCTGAGGCACTTGTTGCACCTGACAATAAACTAGCATTCAAGTTAGCAACTACTGTATTTGAGTTGACTAAGAATGGTGCAGTTCCTGTAGCCAACGTAGTGATAAATTGACCAGCTACGTTTATTGAGTTAGCTGCGTAGTTCGCAGTGATGCCAGTAACAATGTTAAGCGCACTATTGCCGTTTGCTGACGATGTTACGCCTGCAAGATAAACAGTAGTAGCAGTTGAAGTATTAGTTTGTACAGCGGTTGCGTTAGTTGAAGAACCAGCAGAAATGCCAGTTAACTGAGAACCATTACCGATAAAGAAGTTCGCTGAAATATTTCCACTTGTATCTCTTAATGCAAGAGTATTTGCTGTATTTGCTGTTGCAGATGTTGCCCCAAGTAATAAGCTAGAATTCAAGTTAGCAACTACTGTATTTGAGTTGACTAAGAAGGGAGCAGTTCCTTGAGCGATATTTGCAATGACCTGTGGAGTAGTTACGTTTGCAGTTACACCTAATGTACCTGTTACGTTAGCACCAGTTGTCGTGGCAGTGATTCTTGTAGTTCCAGCAACGTTTGTAACAACATCGCCTGCCGCAGTAGGTATAGTTACACTTGATGTTCCATTTGCGATAGATGTGACACCAGTAATCTGACTAGCTGTAATGCCAGTTAATGCACTACCATTACCGATAAAGAAATTCGCTGAAATATTTCCACTTGTATCTCTCAGTGCAAGAGTATTTGCTGTATTCGCCGATGCACTTGTTGCTCCGAGTAATAAACTGGCGTTCAAATTAGCAACAACTGTATTTGAGTTGACCAAGAGAGGAGCAGTTCCTTGAGCGATATTTGCAATGATTTGAGGAGTTGTAATGTTAGCAGTTACACCTAATGTACCTGTTACGTTAGCACCAGTTGATGTAGCAACTATTCGTGTAGTACTGGCAACGTTTATATTAACATTGCCGCCGGCATCAGGTATAGATACACTTGATGTTCCATTTGCGATAGAGCTAACGCCGGTAATCTGACTAGCCGTAATGCCAGTCAACGCAGAACCATTACCGATAAAGAAGTTAGCAGAGAGATTTCCACTTGCATCTCGTAATGCGACAGTATTTGCTGTATTTGCTGATGCACTTGTTGCACCGAGTAATAAGCTGGCATTCAAGTTAGCAACAACTGTGTTTGAGTTGACTAAGAAAGGAGCAGTGCCTTGGGCAATATTAGCGATTACTTGTGGGGTAGTAATGTTAGCAGTAGCAAGAACTTGTGCAGTGCCTAAGTTTAGTACGTTAGCATTGCCACTTACACCAAGTGTGCCGGTGATGTTTGCACCAGTTGTTGTAGCAGTGATTCTTGTAGAACCGGCAACGTTTGTAACAACATCGCTAGCCGCTGTAGGTATAGTTACACTTGATGTTCCATTTGCGATAGATGTTACACCGGTAATCTGACTAGCTGTAATGCCAGTTAATGCACTACCATTACCGACGAAGAAATTAGCAGAGAGATTTCCACTTGCATCTCGTAATGCGATAGTATTTGCTGTATTCGCCGATGCACTTGTTGCTCCATTCAACAAATTAGCATTCAAGTTAGCAACTACTGTGTTTGAGTTGACCAAGAAAGGAGCAGTTCCTTGAGCGATATTTGCAATGACTTGAGGAGCAGTTACGTTTGCAGTAGCTAGAACTTGTGCAGTACCTAAGTTTAGTACGTTAGCATTGCTGGAAACACCTAGTGTACCGGTGATGTTTGCACCAGTCGCTGTGGCAGTGATTCGTGTAGTACCGGCAACGTCTATATCAACATTACCATTTAAACTAGGTATAGATACACTTGATGTTCCATTTACAAGAGAGGTGCCAATTGGAATACTGGTTAATTGAGAACCATTACCGATGAAATAGTTGGCAGAAATATTACCACTTGCATCTCGAAGTGCAAGAGTATTTGCTGTATTTGCTGATGCACTTGTTGCCCCGAGTAATAAACTGGCGTTCAAATTAGCAACTACTGTATTTGAATTAACTAAGAGAGGAGCAGTGCCAGTTGCAACGTTACTGATCAACTGAGGGGCAGTTACGTTTGCAGTTACACCTAATGTACCAGTAACATTAGCACCAACTGCACTTACTATGAACACGTTAGGAATACCACCAACGCTAGTTCTTACATTACCACTAGCATCTACTACTACATTGCTCGTGCCGTTGACAATAGTTGAACCGGCTGCTACAACAATGCCAGTTAACTGAGAACCATTACCTACGAAGAAATTAGCAGAGAGATTTCCACTTGCATCACGAGCAGCAATCGTGCTTGCAGTGTTTGCCGTAGCCGAGTTAAGACCGTCTAGTAAATCAGCGTTAAGATTAGCAACTACCGTATTTGAATTAACTAAGAATGGTGCAGTGCCTTGGGCAATATTAGCGATGATTTGAGGAGCAGTTACGTTTGCAGTTACACCTAGTGTACCAGTAACATTAGCACCAGTTGCAGTTACGACGAATACGTTAGGAGTACCAGCAACGCTAGTTCTTACATTGCCACCTTCAGTAGAAATATTTACATTAGAACTGCCATTTGCAAGGGTTGTACCGATCGGAAGATTAGTTAATTGACTACCATCTCCAATGAAAGAAGAGGCTCTTGCCGTAGCACCCAAGTTAGCATTACCTGAAGATAGATTTCCTGTAACTACTAGTGAAGTTAATGTACCAACACTTGTCAAACTTGAGTTAACAATAGATGAGGCAAGTGTAGTGCCTGTCAAATTAGCAGCATTAGCAGTAATTGCAACATTCGCTGCGGCAGTCAATTGTCCCTGTTGATTGACAGTGAAACTTGCGACTCTATCGCCATTACCATATGAATCAGCAGTTACAGCAGTGTTAGTAATGCTAAAAGTATCACCGGTTAGTGTTAAACCTGTACCTGCACGATATGTACCAGCACCTGAGAATTGTACCCATACAATTGGATCAGTACCAACTGTAGTAACTTCATCAGCTTGTACCCAACCAGTTGAGTTGTATAGTGTACCTGCAGTAACGAAGGTGAAGTCACCACCTGCGATTTCGGCAGCAGTGTTAAAGTCATCGGCACGAGTCAATACTGTAGCACTTGTACGAACATAGATGCCATTATTTGCAGGAGCCGCTTCGTTTTTAACTAAAATACGCATTCCATTTGATAGGGTGACTCCATCAATGGTAGTATATGACCCGGTTGTAGTAAGAGTTGCGCCAACCCCTGCTGTACCATTATCATATGTAACTATGCCGCCTGAGATAGACGCTAGTGTAGTATTGGTTGCAGTATTACATGATGCATGAATATGCAGACCTTGAGCAACATCATCGACATACTGCTTAGTTGCTGCGTCGGATGCTGCCACTGGTGTTGCAAGATTACCTAAAAGCTTACCGCTTACATTTACATTACCAGTTCCGGTTGGAGTTAATGTAATGCTTTGGTTTGTGCCAGTTGCAGTGATGCTGATGCCAGATGTTCTGCCAACAATTAAGTCTGTTACAAGATTTGCATTAGTTGTAACGTTACCGGTAATGCTTGCGTTACCTGATGTTGACAAGTTTCCTGCACTTACATCTCCGGTTACTGCGAGTGAGGTTAGTGTACCGACTGAAGTAATATTTGGCTGTGCGTTGGTTGTTACTGTACCGGCAGTCGTAGCTGTTCCAGTAGGAACCCAGCTTAGATTGCCGGACCCATCAGTGGATAATACATGTCCTGTTGAACCACCTGTAATTTTTACATTTGCATTAGAACCTAATGAGACGTTGGGTCCGGTAAAGTTTGCATTACCTGTTACTGCGAGCGAAGTTAGTGTACCAACTGATGTAATATTTGGTTGTGCAGCAGTTGTTACTGTACCTGCTGTAGTCGCAGTAGTCGCTGCTGGTACAGTACCGGTGACATTTGCACCAGCAAGTGCTGACAATCCAGAACCATTACCTGTAAAGATACCTGTATTAGCAGTGATATTAGCTGCCGTTACAGTTCCGTTGACTTCAAGACCAGTTAGTGTACCAACTGATGTAATATTAGGTTGTGCAGCAGTTGTTACTGTAGCAGCATATCCAGTTGTGTTCTGATTCAACGTGGCAACTCTTGCTGCTGCAATTGTACCAGTAGTGATGTTGCTGCCATTTAGCGCACTCAGTCCACTACCATTACCAGTAAATACACCAGTGTTTGCAGTGATATTAACTGCCGTTACAGTTCCGTTGACTTCAAGACCAGTTAGTACGCCAACTGAATTAATATTTGGCTGTGCATTAGTTGTTACAGTGCCGGCAGTCGTAGCTGTTCCAGTAGGAACCCAGCTTAAGTTGCCTGCTCCATCGGTGGATAGCATTTGACCAACTGAGCCACCTGTAATTTTTACATTTGCATTGGAACCCAATGAGACGTTAGATCCGGTAAAGTTTGCATTACCAGTTACTTCGAGTGCAGTTAGTGTACCAACTGAAGTGATATTGGGCTGTGCTGCTGTAGTTACTGTACCGGCAGTTGTAGCAATAGTCGCTGCTGGTACAGTACCAGTGACATTTGCACCGGTAATCGCACTTAGTCCACTACCATTACCTGTAAAGATACCTGTAGTAGTAGTGATGTTACCATTAACAATTGCGCCTGTATTAGATACTGTTACTACGCCCACTGTCCCTGCCACTGACATGGTGATATTACCGTTAGGTGCTACTATCGCTACGCTTGACTGTTCATTTGATATACCAGAAGCAACAGATATTGCAGCAGAAGACCAAGCTAGATTACCAGTCCCATCGCTAACTATGAATTGACCTGGATTGCCGCCAGTAATCTTGACATTGCTGTTGCTGCCTAGATTAGAGTTTCCAGTAACCGTCAACGTATTGATTGTGGCAACTGCACCTGTTATAGTGATAGTGTTGGACCAGCTTCTGGTCCCGGTGGTTGAAGAAACAAATAGACTACCATTACTAGCGGGTACGCCCAAATCTGGTTCAGCATTTTGTAAATCTAACCAGGTATAACGATTTGGATCAGCATTTGCTGATGGTGTCTTTTTAACTGTTCCGCTAATTAGAAATGGCATAACTATTATCTTGTCTCTAAAATGCTTACAGTAAGCTTGATTGTAGAATTAGCATTTCCTACTACTTTCATAGAGATTCCCGGCTCTAGAACTAACTTACCAGTCAAAAGTCCAGCTGCATCTCCAACTGGAATCGTATAATCTTTTACAATCTCTGTATTAGTATTAATAGATGTAGAGAATGTCACGTTAGCGTCTGCTGACCCTACATTAGTTGCTTGTGCTAACAAAACGATAGTTGTTGCATCAACAGGCGTAGTGTAAAAGGTATTTGCAACAGTAGTGACATCCACTGCATAAGATTTAAATGTATTAATGGAGGAAGCCATTTGTTTTTCCTTTAATCTGATAGTTTAATATATTTATCATTGCCGGGTTTAGTTGTTCTCTAGTGCTAATATATACGGAGTGAGAACTGTAAAGAGTCCCCTTTCAAACGCAGGTCCCTCAATGATTCCGGCTTCTTCTTTGATGACGAGTCCCTCACCAATTCTAAAGTCTCCGAATTGGTCAGTACTTGTCCAATTGACGATTCCGCCATTTGTTTGTACAACTTCATTTTCTTGGATAGGTATACCTCCAAGATTTGGAGTAGCAGTCAAGATATCTGTTCCAGTACCTACGTACTCTAATGTCTGTCCGGATGCACTTATAAAGCTAGCCTGATAGAACCTCACGACAGCACCGGGAGCAGGATATAGGCCAGGCGGCTGATCGAACTCTACTATGCTGACATCCCCAACAAGAGCAGATGCCTTGCGTACAGTATACCACGTGCCATTCACATCACCGTCGAATTGAAAGCTGTTATTTACCTTAGGTCTAGTAGACAAGCCGCTAACCGTAACTGCGCCGTTTATGAAGTTATCTACAACACCGGTGTATAACACAGGGGAGTGTCCATCTGACACAAGAGCATAATCACCGAACGAATTGTTACTATTTGAAATCGAGCATTGTCCACCGCTTTCACAGTGAACTCCGATTGTAGTACAGATAGTGAACACACTAACTAATTGAGCGTAACCAGAATTAAGAATGTGAATACCTTTACCACCTTGATTGAATTGAGTAAAGCTATCTACAACCATACTTTTAAGACCGCCGGCGTAGTTACCATTAATACGCATACCACAACCAGTTGTTGTAATACTACTACAATTCTGTACATATGGACTTGTGTATACAAAGCCAGCACCCGTCGGTGGAAACGCTACTGCTGCACTAGGTTCCAAGTGATCTCTAAAAGTAACTCCGGTTACATAGCAACCAGGACGTACCCAAAGTATATCTTGTGTCGGGTTAGCAGGTCTAATAGTAACTGCACGTAAGTTATCACCTACAATAGTTACTCTAGTAGCAAGACTTATTGGATTTTGTTCTGTGTAATCTCCTGCTTTCACGAAGATATTTGTGCCAGGAGTGGCTATAGCAACTGCGGCTTTGATAGTTAACTTAGCACTGTTTAGTGTTTTCCCATCATTACTATCGTTGCCGCTCTTAGACACATAAAGAACGTTATCAGCATCTCCTACAGTACTAAAAGATAGATTTCCGGCGCCGTCAGTGCGAATATATTGACCTGTAAGACCACCTGTAATTTTAACGTTGCCCAATAGACCAAGTGAAGTTATTCCCGCTACACCTAAGTTCTTAGCTATGTTAGCACCGGTTGACGATACGGTCATTGCTGCGTTAGCGTCAATTACTATGTCTAAGTTGCCGCCTGCTGCGGGTATATTTGCATAACTTGTACCATTTAATATTTTAGTAATGCCAGAAATATTGCTGCCGTCACCGTATAGATAATTAGCATTGACAATATTAGCATTGACATTTGCTGATATATTAGCATTGTTGGCAGTGAGATTAGTTAATGTAGTGAGATTTCCACTAAAAGTAGCTGTATTTCCGTTAATTTGCAGATTTACATTTACTGTATTAGCAGTCAATGTACCAGTCAAATCTATGTTTGAAACACCGGCAATATTAGCCGGTAAATTAATAAAGATAGGAACTGCACCACTAGTAATTACTGCCTGCGACCCAACTCCGGGTATACCTACTGACAAATCAAGAGTTGAACTTTGAATTCTTACTTGTGCGATTTTAGCATTGACTACGACATTACCTGTAGGTGCGGTCGAGAGGACAATACCTGCACCGGGTGTCCTATTGACAGAGTATACCTGCTCTTTTTTATTATTGAATAGTTCAGTAAAGTTTTGTTGAACTTTATCAAACGCAGTTCTAATTGCGTCTGCGTTTGGATCGCCCGGGAAACTACCAAAATCAATGTTGCGTTGTGCCATGTTAATACTCACCTATTATGATCTATTTATCATTTTGGGATGAATGCGCCAGCCAAAAAAATAGCCGGGATAGACCCGGCTATTTCTTATTTTTCAATAGGTTTACTTGATACCTGCTAGCTTCTTCCAGTCTGAAACTGACTCATTGATGTCAGTAGTATCATGTGAAGTTAGTCTGTTAAGCTGTGAAGCGACAACAGGAACAGTAGTCTGCCCAGTTGACTTCGGCTTATTCAAACCACCTGCGATGACCTTAGTCATGAAGTCAATGTCTTGCTCGAATGAGGCATCAGTTCCTTTACCAGGACCCTTACCAATTTGGTTAGCCCACTCATCAACTTTTTCTTTCTTGTCTTTCTTGTCATCATATTCGATGTCTTTAGTGACTTTCTTACCAGCCTTTTCGGCCTTCTTGTCTTCTTTTTCAGTTGATTCTTCTGACAACATTGCTAGTTTCTTGTAAAGATCCATGAATGATTCTTTAACATTGATTTCCTTCGGAGGACGCGGGAGTTGCTGATCACGAGGAACTCTTGGATTGTAGAAGAAATCTTCTTCCTCTTCATCGTCTGATTCTTTAACATGTATTTCCTT
>Ga0114978_10002747_pt1 | contig 14486 bp, 15 predicted proteins | sample S_140212_EF_Meta_FD_87027 | JGI IMG/M metagenome (GOLD analysis project Ga0114978, IMG submission 87027) | Freshwater microbial communities from Lake Simoncouche, Canada to study carbon cycling - S_140212_EF_MetaG | ecosystem: Environmental > Aquatic > Freshwater > Lake | place: Lake... | reverse complement strand
GTTCCATCTTCGTTAATAACCGGATGTTGGGTGACGGCTTCAATACGAGTCCATACTGTTTCACCCGATTCATTTGCTGAAGGGATTTCATAATATTCATCTTCTGGACATAACTCGGCGTAAGTCGTATCCTTATCCTCCATATATTCTATTTTCTTCGATTTATTTATATGTTCGGCGACAAAGACACCTATCTGAATCTTCTTTATCTCATTACGTCGGTTGCGAACAACAATCTCAGTCTCATATGTAACCGAATTCAACGTCAACTGTGTAGTGGGTTCACCAATAGATTGACCAGCAATGACACCAACCATTTCACCCGGATGGACGATAGATTGTTTATACTTCAAGAAAACTGTGTCCAATAAAAGCTCCAACCCCTTACGATGGAATCGTTTATGAACCAATAATTCGCGAGGTGTCAAGTAGAAATAATAAAGGGTTTCGAACAACTTCGTCGGTTTTGCAAAGTGTAGTTGCTGGATTTTCTTGAATGTTCGTTCGACCATCTCGAATGCCTCTAGTGGCGTGACATCAGTCATAGAATGGCTATTTAACCCCAACTGACCCTGTAAATTCGCCATAATATGCTGGAAAGAAACAGGAACTTTCACAGAAGCATCGTCTTTGAATTTGAAGACATTAGCGACCAAGTTATCGCGAACATCTATCATACGCATGATGTATGTATTCACCTTCTTGACAGTCTCCGCACGTTGCTTCTTGAGCCTTGTAATTGTTCCCTTCGTATAAACCGCCATCATATCTTGGCTGCTATCCTCCGCAACACCCGCAATATCGAAATGGAGATATACGTCCTCGACACTCATACTTACTAGAGGGACGGCTTGTGATTCAACCTTTGTAGAATCGATACCATCATCACCATAAGCAAACTGGATGATTTTCCCGCGATTATTACGGACAGTCATATCATATTCCACTTTAAGATCCTCTAAGCCTTTGATTAAACGGCGCTGGATATATCCGGTGGAACTCGTCTTACAAGCCGTATCAATTAACCCGATACGACCTCCCATAGCATGGAAGAAGAGTTCGGGAGCGGTTAATCCAGAAATATAAGAATTCTCGATGAATCCACGAGCTCCAGGAGAGTCATCGAACTTCTTGAAATGAGGTAGTGTTCTATCCTCAAAACCGTAGGTAATTCGCTTACCATCAACATTGGTCTGTCCTAAACAAGATATCATCTGTGATATATTCACGAGCGAACCTTTCGAACCAGACTCGACAATCATCAAGAAACGGTTGTCTTTACTCAAGTTCTTGCGTCCCTCTTTACCGGACAGCTCCGTCGCTTTATTCAAGATGTTATTCACGGTTGTCTCGAACTGGACCATATTCGAATTCGACGTATCGTTTTCGAAAATACCGAGATGGAGCTTGTCTAATTCTGCCTGGACTTCCATCTTCTTCTCCGATATAATCTGGACGATTTTCTCCTGTGTGACTTTATTAGCAATCAAATCGCTGATACCCACACTGAACGAACTCGTCTTCATGTATTCGGTGACAACGTTCTGGAGGTCGTCGATGAAATTAGTAGTGGCAAATGGCCCGAAATCGTTGTAGATTCTATGAAGAATGCCTCTAGTAGAAGCACCTAACATCGATTTTTCTAGCTGGCCACTGACATAATGTCCATTACGAATTTCCAAAACATTATCGTCCTTCTTGTATTTCAATGTCAATTCGGGCATGATTTGCGATAATATATCGAAACTCGTGAGATTATCCCTGTTCGCCAATAACTTCTTAACATCTACTCTGGGAAACATCATCAAAAGGTTCATCGCATCCCTTGCTGTTAGTTTTAGATTAGGTCTTGTAAATCTGAATGACCCCAATAACGAATCCTGATAGATACCAATCAGGGGACCTGGTCCTACAGGTGTTAATACTTGATATGGAATCGCTGCCAAATGGCGCAGCTCGGTTTCCGCTAAGACATTCTGCGGAAGATGCATATTCATTTCGTCGCCATCAAACGGTGGCTCCCCAAGGTTTCCCAAGGGGCCGGACTGTATCTTAAGCAGACTCAGGATGGCTAATCCTTCATTGTCCACCAACACCCGTTCAGTCTCTGAGTGCCCTCCATAGTCTGCCTTTTACGTCAGAGACGCAAACGACCGTAGGAAGTAACACTGCGGATTGCCCAATCCTTCACATTATTACCATTGGGTTCGGCTGTTAACCGAGTTCCTCACAAATGTTTCCATATGTGAGTGGTAGTGAAGGCTCTAAGGGGTTTCCCGCAACAAGGTGTTTCGTAAATAATTCGATAAATACTTGGGGCAATTCTATATGATGTTCTTTATGATAGTCTATTAGATGATGGTAGTGGTGTTCTATTTGTGTGATTTGGATACGATTATTTTTTGCCAGATTTTCCTTTGCTGATAAAGGCATCGTGTTTCGCCAATTAAACGCAATGAGTTGTTCGTCGGGATTTTCTAAATTGAAATGAGATAGTGGAATTACATGGTCGATATGCCATATACCTCTATTTTCAATAGTATACTCTCGGTTATACTTTAAAATCCATTGTAAATATGTCTTTGAATCACACCCTAGATATTCTATAGTATGCTTTTCTTTCTTACAATCAAAAGCATCCCATATTCTACGTCTTATAGAACGTTTTAATTTATCTAAGGGTTCATCTCTTTCACATATTTTACATTTCAATCGATTATGACGAAAATTACTCATTGGTTTGATTGTGTTACACTTGCTACACTTCTTGTTATCTTTTCCAATTTCCTCTTCCTTCTTTTTTCGTCGTTCTTCTGCTCTTTTTTGCTTGAATAGAGTCGCGTTTTGAATAAGTTTTTGACGAATGGTTTCATCGTCGTTATACTTATTCCTACGTTTTTCATTATTACAATCATTACAGAACGAACGATTTTTTAAGAAGGAATCACTAGGTTTGGTCTCTTCACAAGAAGTACATTTCTTTTCAGCAGGAAGGGGTGCGTGATATTGTTCTTTTCGCCTTGCGTTATTACACGCTTTACATATATTGCGATTCACAATGAACTTTACCACTTCTTTTTCTAGATCACATCTAGAACACGTTTTTACTACCGGCTTTGTATCTGCCACCATCTATATATTAGACTAGTATTTCTTTATATGAATTGCCTCAATTTTATTTATCAAAAGTATTCACTAGGAGGTAGCACGCTTTTCACGCCTCCTGTTGCCAACATTGATGCGACTATGCAGCAAGTTTTTTATCGGCATTGTATGGTTTCGTGCAAGCAACATTAAAGCGAAATGAATCACCTTGTTTCATGATCTTGACAATATGGCACATCATCGACATTCTGTGAAGAGACGGCTGTCTATTAAATAGAACAGCATCTCCATCCATCATGTGACGATGAACCGTGTCGCCGTTCTCTAGACGAATCGATGCCACGTCAGCATATCTCAAAGAAATCATCTCGCCATTCTTTCGCTCTACGATCTTTGCTCCTGGATGAACGTCCGGCCCATTCTGGATGAGTTGCATCAAGAAGTCGCGATTCTTGTCATTGACGATGACCGGTTTCGTCAGATTTTTCGCAATCTTCAAAGGAACACCTAACTGTTGGACAGATAGATTGGGGTCACCGGTAATGACCGAACGAGCACTGTAATCCACGCGTTTTCCCATGAGATTTCCTCGAATACGACCATTCTTCGAATTCAGGCGGCCCATGATACATTGGAGTGGACGACCGGAACGCTGTGCCATCGGGACCGCCCCCTTGATCTTGTTATTCACAATCATCGCGACGAAATATTGTAAGACACTCGTCAATCCTTCGATGACCACAGCCGTCGTATCGGGTTTCTGTAACTTGTCAAAAAGGTCTTTGTTTGTCTTGACAATATTCGCGTAGATATGTGTCAAATCGTCCTCTGACCTCTGTTGAGCGTCGAGTTTCACGGAAGGTCTGACGGCGGGTGGAGGCACGGGTAGAACCTGGCAAATCATCCATTCGGGGCGGGACCAAACGGGACTGAATCCCATGAAGGAACAATCTTCATCGGAGATTCGGCGGAAAATCTTTAGCAACAATTCGGGAGTGAGTCGCATATAGACATCTTTCGGACCAACCGTTCCATCCTCTTGCTTGGACTCAATCTTTTTCCATACGGCATAGACTTTTTCGAATCCCTCTAATTTCACCTTTTCTGGTTGCTTACATCCGCAACCGTCGTCGATGGCCTCGCCACATCTCCTCACTTTCGCGGCTAAGGGGGCGACATAGTCCCACCGCTTTTCCAAAGGGTAATCCAAAATATGTTTGTGCTGGTTTTTATTGATGAGCAACTTGCTACATTTGAAACACACACATTTCGCTATTTTCATAATATCCTTGATATGCTGGAGAAAGAGAACAGGTTTCGCCAATTTGATACAGCCGAAATATCCGGGGGTATCAATATAAGTCAATCCATCTGTAGGACAGATGAGCCCTGGCTCTAAAACCCCCATTCGAGGGTCGAAGAGACCTTCGGGCAACGGTTTATTATTGACATAGGTATCACGCGTTTTCACCTCCACGACGGCATTTCGTTCGATTTCTTCCGGAGAAAGCATACCGAACTGAATTCCAATAATACGGGATGGAGCAAGTTTAGAAGAGGACATGCTATAGTATATGAAAACACAATATTTATATGGGTTTGGATCAATTTTATATACCTTTGGACCGATCTTGACAAAATTGATTTAAAACTTTCACTGTTTGGAAAGGTATACCACTCGTCTATACATCATGCCTAAGAAAATCACCACCACTACTGTTGTTAATACTCCTAAGGGAAAGAAAGGAGAATCCAAGAGACGTGGAAGAAGAGATCCGGATACGGAGTCGGAATCGGAATGGGAGGAGGAATCTAGTGTCACTTCTTCGGATTCGGATTACGAGCCTCCTAAGAAGACAAAGAAGACGACCAAAAAGATCCTCCCTAAGTCCAAAAAGAATAAAAAGGAGGAAGAAAAATTCGACAAAAAGGCTTATAAGAAGTTTTTAGCCGATATCTTCCCTTCCAAATTTTCCAGAAAGAATGCTGAAGAAGAGGAAGAGGAGGAGGAAGAAGAAAAAAAGGGGAAACGTTCTTCTAAAAAGCGCATTCTCAAGAAAAAGGAAGAAGACGACGAGGAAGAAGACGACGAAGAAGACGAGGAAGAAGACGAGGAAGAAGACGACGAAGAAGACGACGAAGAAGACGATGAAGATGACGATGAAGATGAAGAAGATGACGATGAAGATGACGATGAAGATGAGGATGACGACGACGAAGACGACGATGAGGATGAGGACGACGAGACAAGTGAAGACAGCAAGGAGAACAAAAAGAAAGGTAAGAAAAACTCCATCAATATCATTCTTTCGATGGGAGGGGGTCCAACTGCCGCCGAAGAAGAAGAATACAACGATTATTTCGGTGTCGAAGACGATGAAGAAGACGACGAAGACGAAGAATGCGATACGGACGACGAAGAGACCTTTATGAAAGAAAAATACGAGAAGATCGAGCAGCCAGATGGAGGAGCCGATACCGACAACAGCAAGGATAAAACCGAAGAGGAAAAGAAAAAACAAAAAAAGAAGAAGGACAAGAAAGTCAAAGAGCCAGCAGAAGAAGTCGACGTCGAATCCGAATATATCGAGTTGCTTGAACTCAAAAAGGATCTCACAAAAAAGCTTCACAAAACCCCGAAGAGCAAGATTCTCAAACGCGCCATTGACGAATGCTCTGCCGATATTCGCAAACTTGTCAAAGACGCTCGCAAAAACAATACGAAGGAATACAAGAAGCTCATCCATTCCGATTCAGATAGGCCGAATGAAATGGACTTCTTTAAGACCAAAATGTCGAATGCCGAGCAGCGCAAGGTCATGGCCCAGTTAAAAGAAGTCAATCAGCATATGGGAATCGAAAAACCTTATCGACTTGCTCTTCTGGAATCCACCATTCCTTCGAAACTGAAGGCATCCGCTATGCAGAAAATCAACATGCTTCGTTCGATGGATACTTGCGATCCCGAGTATTTCAAGATCAAGAACTGGGTCGATAATTTCATGCGCATCCCCTTCTGTAAATACAGTTCGCTTTCGGTCAGTATGGCCGACGGAATCGATAAATGCCACGATTTCATGTCAAATGCCAAAAACATTTTAGACAAGTGTGTCTATGGTTTAGATGACGCCAAGCTCCAGATTCTTCAGATGGTCGGTCAGTGGATCTCGAATCCAGAGGCGATAGGAACGGCCATTGCGATCAAGGGGCCACCAGGAACAGGTAAGACGACGTTAGTCAAAGACGGGATTAGCAAGATTCTTGGTCGTGAGTTCGTCTTTATTCCTCTCGGCGGTGCCAGCGATGCCAGTTATTTAGAAGGGCATTCGTATACCTATGAGGGAAGCATCTGGGGCAAAATCGTTCAAAGTCTCATGGACTGTAAGTCGATGAATCCGGTATTCTATTTCGATGAGCTCGATAAGCTAAGCGAAACTCCTAAGGGGGAAGAGATTGCCGGTATTCTCACCCATCTCACAGACACTTCGCAGAACTCGCAGTTCCACGACAAGTATTTCTCCGAGGTCGATTTCGATTTGAGTAAATGTCTCTTCATCTTCTCGTATAATGATGAACACAAAGTCAATCCTATCTTGCGCGACCGTATGTATCGTATCATGACCCAGGGATATGACGCAAAAGAGAAGATCGTCATTGCTAGACAATACATGCTTCCTAAAATCAGGGACCAGGTCAATTTCCAGCCGGAGGATATCGTCATTCCTGACGAGACCATCAAATATATTGTCGGCGCGAAACATCTCACACAGGAGGAGGCGGGTGTTCGTAATATGAAGCGTTGTCTAGAGATCATTTACACCAAGCTCAATCTGTTCCGCCTGATGAAACCTGATGAGAATCTCTTTTCGAAGGACATTAAGATGGAGGTCAAGTTCCCGATGACGGTTACTAGCAAAGAGGTCGATGTGCTTATCAAGAATGAGGAGAAACAGTCACAGAGTTTGTTGTCGATGTATATCTAATCCAGTGGGCTGCCGCCCCCTGGACGACCCCCGCTCTCGATGTGTGTTTATAAACCCCCATAAAAATATTTTTTTTTGCACCTGTCATAAAGGGTTATATTGACATGTAATCCTTTATGACATTGTAACACCCCCTTGGCGACCCCGAAGGGAGGGGGTCATGCGCCCCTCCTAGGATCCAAATTATAAACCCCCATAAAAAAAATTTTTATTCACCTTTTCTCTCATAAAATTGAAATATGTAGGGGCATAGGTACAGCGAAGCGGGCCCTACCTACAACTATATAAACATATCTTGTTCTACATGATATGTGTTCTCACCATATCATCGTCGATTATGTTGACATCGATCCCGATAAAAGCCAGCAGATTTTTTATTGCGAACTATGTCAAACGACGTTTGACAAAGATTCTATGATATATGATAAAGAAAAAGGGGAATGGATTTATGCTGGAGATCCACCTACCACACTTGAAGATCCAGAGATATTGCCACCGCGAGTCTGAAGCATCTTTTTCATGTTGGCATCTAGAACGAGAGAACCACGGGAATTGTAATAACCATAGCCTTCGCCAGACAAAGAACCGGATGCCTGGGAATAGATGTCGAGTTTTTCCTTGGTGGCCACTTCGGGGGTATTGAACACACCGACACCTCCAAAACCGGCAACGGCTTTAGGACCCGCGGAAACAGGAGCAATCAAATAGCTGCTGACAGGACCATCGATAGCAGTATTGTCGCCTACCGTAGAATACTCGGCACCTCTTCTGGTGGAAAAGGCCTCGAAACGGGCTTGTTGGCTAAATACGGTGGAGGAATAGGGAACATATGAAGGGGTGGAAGAGAACCACATGGCGATTCCAATAATGACTAAAAATAAAACAATAACGATGATAGAATCGGATTTCATATACATATTTATAAGATTATATTCTAACGGTTCAAAAAGAGCTAAGAAAACCCATGAAGCATTGGTTGAGCGATATAGAGAACGAATCGTTGGAAAAAATCGGCGAGAGCCCATCCTTTTTCAATGGGAACCTCCTCGTTGGTAGGAGGTTCGTCTAAAGGAACTACGTCGGTTTGCGAATTTGTCAAAAAGGGTTGTATTTTCCATTGAATCCACGGATAGCAAGTGTATACAAGTAATAAGAGGAAGATACCAAACACAATAAACAACAGACCATCCATATATTATGAGGCAAGGTTTTATAGGAGTCTTTCTTTACGTTATCCATCTTTTTGAGTAGGCGTTATCAAATTCTTGGGGATCTTATATTTGGTGGTTTTGAAAGTTCCATTCTTCACATGTTGTCTAAAAAAGAATTGGTTGGTTTTGTTGGATAGGTTCTCATTCCATTCTTGAATTCCTTCGATCCAGCTTCTCAGCCATTTTTTCATATCGGATTTCATTTCCTCTAAAGATATCTTGTATCCTTTGGCATTCTTTTTAATAAGATATCCGGATTCATTCAACGCATATTTAATAGCATAATAAAGAGCGAGAACAATAAAGAGAACTAGAATGAGTATCCAGAGAATCCATCGAGTCAGAGAGAACTGAACGGGTGCTTCTATCGATTCTGTTGTGATGGGTAGTAGAGACTCTCCTGTAAGCGTGCCCGTAGGGTTTTCATCTTCTTCCATAGATGATTCCTTTATGACAGTTGGGGGAGGTCCTGTTTCAACCTGGACGGCTTCTTGTGGTATAGAAAGTTCGTTCGCGGATATGGGGGATGGTGGTTCGAGTGGAGCTTCGACTGGTGACGGTGGTGCTACTGGTGACGGTGGTGCTACTGGTGATGATGGTTCGACTGGTGATGGTGGTTCGACTGGAGATGATGGTTCGACCGGGGGTGGACCTGTAGGAATATCCGAGGATTTGACGTTTACGGTTTCTGATGGAACGACTACTTTATCTATCGTAATGTTATCCGGTGGGTCTATCAAAAATTTATCCATTTAAAATATCGCGACAAATAAATGCGTGAAAATGGACGTAGAAAGAATAAAGACTGAATATATATGTCTAAACTCAGTCCTCAAGAACGGTTGGATTTAAATAAATTATTGCGCGAATCGGATACACAAGACAATACCGAACATATTCGAACGGTGAAACATAGTGTAAAAATACGTGATGATATTCGCGCACTCGACAAATTGAAACGGTCCACAGAGGGATCCGTCGAGGAGGCTGCCGCCAAGGGGGCTGCCTCCTTCTTATACGAAAATTATCCCGATATTTTCAAGAAGGTTCTCAAAGACGAGCTGGATTTAGAGATAATGTCCCGTTTATTGGCGGTTCTCAAATCGATTGAAGACCGGAAGGTGGATCAACATGAGGCATCGGTTCATGTCGGTAAGATTTTGAAGGAGCTTTATGTAGATTCGGCACTGAAGGTCTGTAAAAAGAAGGATGAAGAACAAGCCGATCAAGAGCAGGCACCTACCTATGTTCAAGAAAAACCGATTTCATGGGGAGAATGGCGAAACAAACGCGCCACTATTCTCGCGAATTTGGAATCGGCCTCAAAGGTATAAAGACACTGTCATAAAGGTGTATATATGTCAGTATTCATGAAAGCGTTGAAGGATAATTTCCCGTCGTTTGCGATTTTAAAACTGGCGGTGTCGAATCCTGAATTGGCGAAAAAATACGAGGGACATGTGGAGGCGCATAATCGCGGTATCTTCGCCGAAGGGCCCTTTGCGAATTCGGGGTTCGATTTATTCGTGCCGGAGACCGTGGTGGTTGCGCCAGGTAGGAAGACGCAGATGATTTCGATGGGGGTGAAAGCGGAGATGATTCATAATGCCACTACCCCCTGTGGATATTTCATGTTTCCCAGATCGAGTCTTTCGAAGACGCCACTGATGTTGGCGAATCATACAGGAATTATTGACGCCGGATATCGCGGGCCTTTGATTGGCGCTTTCCGCAATCTGGGGGAGGAGTTTGTAGTGGAGGAACACACCCGGTTGCTTCAAATCTGTCATCCTTCCCTCTGTCCAATTTATGTGATTCTTTGCCAGGAGGAAGACCTTTCCTCTACGACAAGAGCAGAGGGCGGATTTGGATCTACGGGCAAATAAAATCATATGTAAAAGTTATTATATAAGACAATATATAATCACTTGCCATGTATGTTCGGGTCTATAAAGGGAGTTCATTTGTGAAAAACAAATCGGCACCCCCTTCTAAAATCATCACTTTCGATTTAGATGAAACGCTCGGCGATTTTGCGAATCTATGTATTTTATGGCATGGAATAGAATCACACATACCAACCTTTATGACCAAACGAGAGGTCTTTCGAGAACTCATGGACCTTTTCCCGGAATGTATTCGCCCTGGAATCCCGTCGATATTGGAGTTCCTTTATCGGAAAAAAAAGGCGGGGTTATGTTCTCACGTTTTTTTATATACCAACAATCAGAGGTCCCGAGAATGGGTCGAACTCCTTCTGGAGTATTTCGAAATAAAAACACCGGGATTGTTCGACCATACCATTTGCGCTTTCAAAATCCAAGACAAGCTGGTGGAACCGATGCGAACGACATATAACAAAACATACAGCGACCTGATTCGATGCACGCTTTTGCCTAAAAATGCCCAAATATGTTTTGTGGATAATAGTTATCATCCAAAAATGGTTCATGAACGCGTCTATTATATTCAACCCCGTTCCTACAATCAGGGGCTTTCTGGAACCGATATGATTGACCGATTTTTGACAAAATGGACGGCGTTCCCCATTCCGGATATTGTGGAATCCGCCTTACAACATAGTGTATGGAAACCACCGAAAAAACAAGACAAGAATATGGCGGTTTCTCAAAAAATCATGTATTATCTAAAAGAGTATTTTTTGTTATCGACGAAACAGCCTAAAACAAAAAAAATTGGGTGGTCCCTTGGACGTTTTACGCGGAAAAAACGGTTATAGGTGGGATGGGGTGGTTCCTGCTGGATTTCCCCCGTTAAAATAACGGTTTCTTTTATAAGCCTTCTTTGGCTTCTTTTCCTCCTCTTCATCCAATCCCCAGCTCCAATCGTCTGATTTCTTTTCTTTTTTCTCTTTTTTATCTTTTTTCATAGGTCTCTCCTCTTCTTCCTCTTTGGATTCCTCCTCCTTGGATTCTTCCTCTTCATTCGAACGACGACGAGTGTTACGCTGCTTTCTGGTAGAGCCCGACTTTCCGTATTTGGATTGATAATAGGCCTTGAATTTGGGAGATTTCAATACATCACTAAACTCGCGGATATCAGGATCATTTTTATGAGAACGATAGTATTCCCCTGCTGCTTTTGCCCATGCGTTTACTCTACGCGTTCTTCTTCCACCAGTTTGTCTTGCCATTATATAGTCTATACAGATATTCTAGCTCTTTCCCCGAAAAGACTCCCCCTTCGGGACCGAAGGGAGGAGTCTTTCGGGAAAAGTCGCACTTCGTAGTAACTCATTCCGCTAAAATAAGACCATTGATAGAGTGGCCCCCCTCTCCGCCCCCTTCGGGGGCTCATCGGGGCCACAAAATCAATGAATGTATTGTTCGGGGAAAGGGCTAGATGTCATAAAAGATTTCATTAATACCTCCTCGTTGGGTCGGCTCTATGACAAATCTCGGGCATTGGACCACCCGCGAAAATTGCTGACATCGTTGTTCGTATACCAGTTCTACATGCCCGTCATAATTCCCATCCCGATTCAATAAATGCGTATTAAAGATGACATCAAATACATCTTTATGACACCCCACCAATTCGCATCGATAGGGTTGATTTTGAATCAATACCTCCGTTTCTTCTAAAGAAATGGTCTGAAGAAAAGCTTCTAAATCCGGAATATAATACCTGCCTGTTATTTTAATATAGAACGATCCGGACAAACGCGATGTCCGTTTTGCCCAATCGATCGAGAAAACTTCGCTTGCGCCCTTATATACGTTTCCATGTAAGAACGCGGATTCGGGTAATTCTGACTCCTGATAGGTGATGATCTCAAAACGGTCTTTGTATAATTCGCGCTCAGCATCTAATTCCGGGAACGTATATCCCGTATTTTCAACCACGAGGATGGGTAGCTTCGTATGTTCCAACCATTGGCGTATCTTTTTGACATAGACGGCGATTCGTTCGTTTGGATCCATTTGGAACAAATAGATCTTATATTGGACGTGAACGGTGGTTGTTAAAATGAGGACAGGGTTCATATAGATTCTCTTTATGCCAACCTTTTATATGATTTGTAGGGCCGCTTCGCTGTACCTACGGGCCTCGGCCGCGCCCTTCGGGTACAGCGCCGCGGCCGCCAAGATACTAAATGAACCTTTTTCCCGAAGAGAGGGTCAAGCGCCCCGACAGCGATATCGATAGGGGTCCTTTGGTAGATGCGCTCAGTTTGCCATGAGAACCACTTGTTCTTCCATCGTAAGTTTTTGGAATACGACGGTGTCGTCCCAACGTATCGTAAAAAAACGGCCGACATTGTTTTTACACAAGAGAAGAACCCCCGTGTTCTCAATTTTCACATTCATCAATAGGCCCCCATTTGTTAGTTTACCTTGTTTGACCCAACGCACTAGCCGTCCACTACGCAAATCACATAGCCGGTCTACCCAACGATATCCGACCAGTCTTTGACAAATATCGCGCTTGTTCTCTTCCGGAATGTCTAAAGCATCGACCGCTTCGAAAATCTCTTTTGACACATCGGCGACGGTTTTCCCCTCAATATAATGAACATCGTCTGTTTTTTTCAAGACGGCATCTATATCAATCGTCGATAATAAGGTGGGATCTTCGCGGGCTTCGCGAAAGGCTTCTTCCATCTAAAGAATATATAGAAGAACCCTTTTACACCTTTTACACCTTTTTCATTACACCTTTTTTACATTTACTACGAAGTGAAATGCCGACCCCTCCCCGCCCAATGCCCCCGAAGGGGGCTATAGGGCTCTTCGGGTCGGCATCTTTGAATATCCAACCCTAGGCTTTAGCCTAGGGTTGAATGAATGTAATTAGGCAACTGTACTGCGAAGCGACTTTGTAACCGATAAATCGGTGATTGAAAGGTTAAATGGTGTAAAAACTCCTGCATATTGCCTATCTACTACTTGTGCGATTTATCGGTGAAAAGGTGTATTTTCACCGGTATAATTACGAAGTGGAACCGGTTCGATGTAATGGGACTGTCATAAAGGAATAGACAATTATACGCGCCTTCTTCTCTTGGCCGTTTTGTTATGGCGCTTTTTATTACGACGACGACGTTTGGTTTTACTCTTGCCGCCTTGTATTTCGTACTTTGTTTTAAAATCACGTGCCCCATCCTTAATAAGCAATATATTATCATCAAACTTATAATGAGTAATGAATTCTGTATTTTCCGCTGTTTTACATTTTACTTCTCCAGTTATCCATTTTTTTGTGTAAATTATAAACAGACCAGGTCTTCGATCAACTATATTGAAATGTATACTGAATGATATTGGTCTAGTGTCTGTTACTTTAGTCGTTTGGACGACTCTAGACAACCCGTCATATTTGTCAGGTGACCCATATTGTGTATTATCATTTATCGAATGGTAAGTGTAATATATCTCATTATCCTTTAGAAATATGTTTCTTATCTTTAATAAATTTTCTTCCCCCCACAATATATCTACAATTATTTTCTGATTACCCTTTTCAGCCTTATATTTCGTTATCGATTCACTTATTTGAAACGTAAAATTAAAATTATAACCATAAAATATTGCACTCATTCTATATATTATACAAACAAATTTTTATTCTCCCACTTCCCCCTAAATCTTTCTGCTACGAAGTGCTACGAAGTGCTACGAAGTGCTACGAAGTGGAACCGGTTCGATGTAATGGGACTGTCATAAAGGAATAGACAATTATACGCGTCTTCTTCTCTTGGCCGTTTTGTTACGGCGCTTTTTATTACCGCGTTTGGTTTTTTTATTGCCTCCTTTTTTTTCCTTGTATTCTGCCGCTTGATTTATACTTATATTTCCTTGACCTTCCGTATGAACCCCATCTTGAATAACTAAATCACCTACTAATGTTTTACTCCACCAATCCCAATGGTTAATTACTATTTTACACATATTCAATCTATTTAAATAATAATATTCTGGTGGTATTATTGTATAAGGGGTTTTAAATGTATATTCAGATCCCTTATCTGGTGTATATCCTAAAATATTAATTTGGTGGACATAAGGATACCCAGCCTCCAAACGTATGTAAACTTCAAGTCTTAACTTAATATTTTTTTAGTGCTCTCCCACATGCTCTCCCACACATTGAAATTATATGTTCCACGGTATTTCCATTGGTCTATTTTTGAGTTGATTAGTTGTAGAACATCAAACGTTTGCTT
>Ga0114978_10002746_pt1 | contig 14487 bp, 11 predicted proteins | sample S_140212_EF_Meta_FD_87027 | JGI IMG/M metagenome (GOLD analysis project Ga0114978, IMG submission 87027) | Freshwater microbial communities from Lake Simoncouche, Canada to study carbon cycling - S_140212_EF_MetaG | ecosystem: Environmental > Aquatic > Freshwater > Lake | place: Lake... | reverse complement strand
TTTCCTAAGGTGGATAGAATCAATATTTGGCTCCACCTTTTCTAAAGGTGGATTTTTTTGTCTTTCGACGCTTTCTCGTTTTGGAACCGCCGCTCGATTTGCCTCTCGAGTTACTAAGTGGTTTATAGGACTCCTCCTCGGGAATTATTCCGAGTGGGTCGAGGGGGTTTATATTTTCAAATCTCTTTCTTGTTGCAGATGCTGCCGAGGATACTTTTTGGTATAGTTTACTGCTTTTCACTCGAGATTTCAAACTGTTATATGACTTGCTAGTTTCGCTTTTTATAAGCTTTGATAAATCCGCGCGTTCAAGCATACTCGGATACAGCTCAAGCGATTCAGCAATAAACGCAGTATAAAATTCAATATATTTCTGATGGACTTTATCTTCTAATATTTTGTTCAATACTCCAAAGTCACGATTTGCATTAGATATTTCTTTTTTTAGTTCGGTATTCATCTCACGAATTTCATTGATATCAAAATTATATTCATCTATTTTTTTTTGTTGATCTTCTGTTGGTATAATTGTTTGGGGTTGTTGACCACTAAGTAAATCAGTAAGTCTTGTTGTTCTTTTTTCTACAATACCGATCGACTTTTTAAAATCTGTTAATTCTTTTTCGGTGTCTACTATTTTTTTGTCATTCGCTGTTATTAATCGTTGAAGATTGTTCTTAATGTCATTTATGTTACTCTTGCGGTTCACCAAATACGCTTCATACTTTTCACATAATTTTCGTTGTTTAATTGCTTTTAAGACATACTCTCTAACATCCTTCTCAGTTTGTAAAGTTTCACTACTAGAAAACTGTTGTATTTCATCCATTAATTTTTTATCATCGTCTAAATGCCTTTCTGCTTCTAATCGAGCTTGAATACCAACATCGTCTGCATTGGTCTTAGACTCGTAATAAGCCTTAGTAGCATCTTGACGCCATTTACTTTTATATGTAGCTACCCCCGCAAATAGAGTTGTTATATAAGTCAAAGGCTGTATAACATTAGTTAATAATTTATCCATTTTGGGAGAAACGGTTCCTTCGGTCACACCCGTTTCAAGCGCAGAATTCAATTCGTTGATACCAACTGACATACCAGAAGCAACAATCAGATTTGCACCAGCTCCAGCTAAACTGAGTTTATCTTCCGTGTTCTGTACGGAAAGATATTCCTCCATATTTTTAATAAAATATCGATTATTTTCATCGCGACGAATAATTTGTGCTAATGTATCATAATTTTTGTCTGTAAAGTTTCGGTCTAGTTCATCAGAAATATAAACCAATTTATTTTGACGAATAAACAATTCAGTAATTAAATCATCAACAGAATATTCAGATAATGCATCATTTCTTGGTGATTGCATTGCAGTAATACTATCATTTATCCTATCAGCTTCTGTTCGTAAAGCTGTATTAAAATCATTCGCCAACCTATTTAGTTTTTTTCCAAGATTCGATATAAATAGCTCCGTTCCCAAACCAACCCAGGCTGGTAATGTTGCCATTGTCACCCTTCTAGTTCCATAAAAACTTGCCATTTATAATATTTGAATATTTTATTTAAACTGACGAAGATTTGAAATACGACATATTGTTCGTTTGGCTTTTGTTTCGCTTTGGTCGTTTCGCTTTGGTCGCTTTTTGGCTCCACCTTTTCTAAAGGTGGATTCTAAAAGTGGATACAGCAGGTCTTGTAGATTGCCGATGTCACCACATACGGATCCATATTTGCTGCGGGACGACGATCTTCAAAGTATCCGCATTTGTCCGCAAATGTTTGATTCGGAATGCGAATCGAAGTGTTTCGTGTGCCAACCCCGAAAGAAAAACGATCGTAGCTCCCAGTCTCGTGCAATCCGGTGAGTCTCGCCCGGTTCCCCTTTCCGTAGCACTCCAAATGCTTCGGATGAGTCTTCGCGAGACGCTCCATGCACTTGTAAATCTCCTCGATACCACCCGGTTCACGAATTGTCTTTGTGCTGAAGTTCGTGTGGCAACCAGAGCCATTCAAGTGTTGGCTCGGTTTAGGGTCATAGGAGATGCGCACATCATACTTTTCAGCAATTCGCTCCAGCAAAAATCGCGCCAAATACATGTGGTCGCCGGACTCGATCCCAACACAAGGTCCTACCTGGAACTCCCACTGGTAGGGCGCAACCTCGGCATTGATTCCCGAGATCTTGATACCCGCTGCCAAGCAAGCAGCCAAATGCTCCTCGGCAATTTTTCTCTCAACATTCGACAAAGAGGTCCCACAATAGTATCGTCCCTGATCCGTTAGAGATGGCCATTCTTCCTTCCACATAAAGTATTCCTGCTCCAATCCGAACCACGGCTCGTTCTCCTGGTGATTTTTAAATGCTTCAGCGGCAGCAAATCGCGTATTGGACGCAATCGGGGTATAATCAATATCATAAGTGTCGCACAGGGCCAGAAATGTGCCTGATGAAAGCGGATTTATCACAACGACGCGAGGTTTGATAACAACTTCGGTGTTCAAACTTCCCGCAACAACTTGTTCCGTTGAGGATCCGTCGTAGTTCCAGATTGGCAATGAATCGACGGTTGGCTCGGATGTCATTTCGAGAACACGCGTTTTTGAACGAAGCTCACCTTTTCCTCCAATCCAGATGTATTCAACAATAAATTTCATTCTATGAGTTTACACTTGAGAAGCTTCTAAATGTATTATACAAAAAATATAATATATTTTACACAGTTGCACATTTCGTAAGTGTTGTCGAATAAACCTCTAGGTTCTCTGCTTGTCAATAGTGACGATCTTGGCAAGCTTCTTTATGATCTTGTTCTCACTTTCGTAATCATTGCATTTGGGTCCGCCACCCATTGCTTCCAAAACAATCTTATTATAAGTATCCGAATACTTTGATTCGCTTGTGACACAATCAGGATACTTTTCTTTGAATAATCGGATAGATTTACTATTTCGGAAGGCCACTCGTTTAATCAATTTCCTCACATTCTTGTTATCTTCATCTTCTTTAATCCAAACGCCTTCATCTTTGATATAGATAGTTTCTCTCTTTTGATCTGTACAGTGAACCGGTCGCTTAGTTATATCCAAAGCTTTCATATTCTTGATTATGATATTTGAGATCCCTTCCACATACCCAACTTGTCCCATATGCTCTAAATCAGAAAGTTGAAACTTGATCGAATCTACAAAATCACTGATATTCATAGCATCTTTGCAATCCTCGTTCAAAAAGACTTGCAGGTTGAATGTCTTGTTGTTTGAGTTGACCGTGTTATTATTTGTAATTATAGAACATTGCTTTATTGCTTCGCCGATTGCTACACTTAATGTATCTACCATCTTGGTATTCTGTTCAATAAGCATTTCCTTGAAATCTTGATTTTGTTTTATCAATTGGATAATCAGATTAGAGTCGGGTAAACTATCTGTTTTGTCTAAACCGCACTTTTGCTCGTGTTTCCAAAGACCTGAACTTGTCGTAAAGTTTCTATTGCATTTACAAGTGTAAGTTTTTTTAAATTTTTTCTCTTCCGTATTATCTAAAAAAACATTATTTATGTGTTTAGGTCTCAAAACATGACGATCCCAATCACATTTCATATAGCATTTGAAGTTGCATTTTTCACATACGAACCTCGGGTCCCTTATTTTAAGTTTTTCTATTTCCATTATTTGATTTATATTCACTGGATTGATAACAACTGGTTTTACCTTGGGTTTTGGCATTGGTTCAATACTATTCAAATTTGCATTTAATAATATAAAATATTCTTGTTCCTTTTGTCTTGCTTCATAATGATCGTAACAGTTAAAAAAGTTTATTATTTCCATTTTCCAGTTACTCCACCCACCCTTTTCACGAATTGTATTATATAACTTGCAATCATAATTAGATGACTTTGGATTATTACAACCCTGCTTATGAGCATGTTTCCTTTGGACAAAGTTTGTTGTATGTCCTACATACACATCTTTAACTTCAATGTCTTTACAAGTAATCTTGTAAATAATTGTATTACTGTAATCAATATCAGTCTTTGTCATTTTTATAATTACAATATTATAAATATTTATAGTTTATCTTATTATTTTTAATACGATTATAAGATTTTCCTAAATGAACGCCAAATTAAATGAATAAAGAAAAATAAAAATTATGCTAACAAACTTGAAATTATGTTTTCGGTGACCAGACGCTAAGAAAAAATATGGTCACAAATTTTCGGAAATCCAAGACTTAGTCGACCCTATCGGTTTTTGGACATTTATAAATGTCCAAAATCAATTTTCGGAAACACTTTTGGGAAACAAAAACCTTCGTTTTTATATATATTAACGATTTTCCTACTTAAAGAACATAAACCGAAAAAATATATTTTTCTCTATTGCAATGAAATGTGGATGGATTAGAACGCAATCACCTCCAAGTCGACCAGACGCCAGTACTCAGACCCGCCATTCGGAAGCGGTCTCCGAATAATAAACGGAATCTTCTTCTGTTCCAGCTCCATCTCCGCAATCAAGTACCCATCAATAATATTGTCTGGAATCTTGACGAGCGGTTTGGAACCCGTCTCAATCTGCTTTGCTCGCTGTCCGAGAACACGCGCGCGCTCATACTTGGTCAAGAACGGAATCGTCTTGTGAAACGGATCAACAATAATGCCATTGTCGTCTCTCATTACATTGCTCATCTTTGAAATCTCGTCGTAGTTGTGAGACACGCATTCCGGATGAAACTCGTTTATATAATTTCGGTTGACATCAATGTCGAACTTTTGCAAATAGTGTTCGTCGTCTTCATCCTCCTCTTCTTCATCACCATCCTCATCTGCACCAAACATCGAAGGCGGCAGAATTTGTGGCACAGAAGCAATCTTTACATTCTTTTTCGCTTTGGGTTTCTCTTCATCTAAATCCTCTTCATAATCTTCATCTTCATCGTCGTCGTCATCATCCTCTTCGTCCTCGTCCTCATCATCACTTTGAATCCCAACCATCTTACTGATCTTCTTCTTGTCAAGCTCAAGCGCCTTCTTGTTATAAGCATCATCATCATCGTCCTCCTCATCTGATCCAACAACCTCCTCATCATCATCATCATCTTCGTCGTCGTCATATGCCATTTTACTGACAATTGGTACAACGGTTTTCTTTGCTCCACCCTTTATGATAGGAGTATCATCATCGGACCCCGAATCACTGGAATATCCTCCTTCGCTATCACTCATGTTATTATATTTACTAAAGATATGTTTATATGTATATTCCCAAATAAAAATATCTCAATTTTATTTACATCCCACCTCTAAGTCGCAATACTAAATGAATCGTGGACTCCTTCTGAATATTATAATCTGACAAAGTTCGACCATCTTCAAGTTGCTTACCAGCAAAAATTAGACGCTGTTGGTCAGGAGGTATACCCTCCTTATCCTGAACTTTAGTCTTAATTGCTTCGATCGTGTCGGACGGTTCGACATCCAGAGTGATTGTTTTACCTGTGAGAGTCTTGACAAAAATTTGCATATATACATACATACCATTTTTTTCTAAATCGTTTTCATAACTCAATTGGTTTTCCAAACTGTGTCACAAGTCGAGCACAAGTAAATGTACTTCATGTTGGTATCATCGTATCTCAAATTCAAAATCTCCTTTGGCTTCTCCTTCGTATTGGTGAGACACTCCTTGTTGGGGCACAAAACATTGTTGACGCGCGGGAGAGTGGGATCCAACTTCGTGTACTTGTTCACAATGTGAGCAAACGACTGCTCACCCTGTTTAATTTGCGTCTTCAACACGCAAAGGTTTTCCCCGGCAAGCGAATCATCCTCGTTACCGCAATTACGGCAATAATACACCAGTTTGTTAGGGTCCTCTGGATCAATTCGAATGTAGTACATGTTGCTGCATTTGGAACAGAAGTGCATTTTTATTTTATATACTATACATATTATTTATTTTTCTATATCAATTTTTTTTGATTCAAGTTTTTCTTTGCAGGACTCCAGTTTACTAACCAACGAATTGAAATCGATTAACACATTCATATTATAGAGTCCTGTCTTCAAAACCTTCTTTTTTTTCGGTTTGTCAGTCACAAATTTCAAGAGCGCATCATAATTCGTCAAGAATCGTTCCTTTATGTAAGGGTAAAACACTTCAAATTTTGGTGGCCAGTAATACCTTGTGTCTTTCTCCACAATTCCGCACACAGCAATTCTCACATTCGCATATTCAATAATCTCCGAATACGCCGCCACATCCTTGTGGTCGCTTTTAACACCGGGCTCATTTAAAAGTGGATCCTTGCACAACAGAGTGCACAAAGTGAGCAAAACGGTGGAAATCGTCTGACAGGATGTCCACTGATCGCCGCGCCATGTGTTCAGCAGCGATACGCAAACCTTGCCGCACTTGTAAAGATTCGGATTAAATCGCACATTGTCGCCGTTAGTGCAGTATTTCACTGACGGTGGACTGTGGGGGTAGTCTGCTGGATAAGTCAGCTCGAACAAATAGTTTCCTCCAAAATATGGAGTTTCCGATGGTCCGATAATCAGCGCATATCCCTTCAACATGTCCGTATCATCGTGCACATAATAAATACCGTTGTCCGTTAACGGATTTTTCATGATCTGTTTGATATCTTTGATTAAGCGATTGATTGTTTCCTTGGTTACAATTATATCATTCTTATTTTCACTCGGTGTAACGGTGTCCATTTATTATATTACATGCATAGTGTTTATATTGGTTTTTCGGAAATAATGAACCCCTGAAATCTCCGAAATGAGCAGAACCACAAATTCAAAATGAAAAAAATTGAGTTAAAAATTTCTGGGGTATATGTATCAACAATGCATCAAACAATGTCTTCGTCGACACAATATAAAGATTTGGGGGAGTTCCTTGCAAAGCACACAACAAAGGCAACAACGACCGGAGGAACCACGCAGCCAACACATACACGAATTGGAGACAAAGATCTCAACATTTATGGTGGCGCATACATCATACCGAAGGAAGACTTGGCGACATTCCATCATCTGTATTCCCAGCACATATTTACGAATGGGCGGAAGGAGTATTTGACGGAGAAGCAGCTGGAGAACGGCGCCGGGCCAATGGTCGTCGACTTTGACTTCCGATACAACTACAGTGTCGAGAAGCGAATCCACACGAAGGAACACATCCAGGACATGGTTCTGCTCTACTTGGAGGAGCTCAAGGTGTACTTTACCTTCACTTCAGGTAAACCATTTGATATCTTCGTGTTCGAGAAGCCGGCGGTAAACCGATTGTCAGATGGGTCTCTGACTAAGGACGGTATCCACATGCTGATTGGAATTCAAGTTGATCACACTGTTCAGCAGATGACTCGCGACAAGATGCTTGTCAAGCTTCCAGAGGTTTGGGCGGACCTTCCGTTGATAAATGATTGGGCCTCGGTGCTAGACGAGGGAATCAGCAAGGGAAAGACGAATTGGCAGCTGTTCGGTTCGAGAAAGCCGGGAAACGATGCGTATGAACTCACGCAGCACTACAACATTAGCTATGACAACGCCGATGGCGAGTTCATGATGGACGAGCTTGACGCGTCCAAGTTCGATATGAAGCGGAACTTTGCTCGCCTGTCAGTTCAGTATGATGCGAATCCCAAGTTCGAAATGAATCCGAAAATTGTCGATGCGTACAACAAACGCGCCCAAACCAAGGATGCACGCATCAAAAAGCCTGTGAGCAAAACGAAGGTGAACTTGCTGGTTGAAGATGATGCAGACGAGCCAGAGAATGAAATGTCGCCAAGTGATATTGTAGACGAAGCAACATTGGACAAAGCGATTAATATTATGATTTCAAATCTAAAGCCGAATGAGTATGAGGTCAAAGAGACGCACATGTACACTCAGACACTTCCGGCAAAATATTATGAACCTGGATCTCATTTGTTGAATCGGATGGTAGCTTTTGCGCTGAAACACACCGACGAACGCCTCTTCTTGTCGTGGATTAAGCTTCGGAGCAAGGCAACCGATTTTGATTACGGCGACATTCCAAAGCTATACAATGACTGGAAGGTCTATTTCAAGAACAACAAGGACACATCCGTGACACGCCGTTCTATTATGTATTGGTCAAAACAGGATGCGTTTGAGGAATATGAAAAGGTGAAGGCAGAGACAATTGACGCTTTTATAGATGAGTCGTTGTTCTCACAAGCAGAGTTCGATTTGGCACAAGTATTGAAACAGATGTTCAAGGATAAATATGTCTGCGTAAGCCTAACTGGCATGAAGGGCGGGGTTTGGTATGTGTTCAAGAATCATCGATGGGAGCCGGATAAGGGCCTTTCATTGAGATTGGCGATTTCGAAAGACATGTATACGCTGTTCTCTAACAAGAGTGAAGTGCTGACAAACGAGTTCCATCATTACGATGACACAGACGATCGCGCGGAACACATCAAGAAGAAGGTCGGTAAAATTCAGGACATTATGATCAAGTTGAAGCGCACAAATGACAAGAACAATATTATGCGCGAAGCGATGGAGCTGTTCTATGACAACGAGTTCATCAAGAACATGGACAACAACCGATACCTGCTGTGCTTCAATAACGGAGTCGTCGATTTCAAGAAAAAGGTGTTTCGCGACGGATATCCACAGGACTATATTACAAAGACGACTGGTATCAACTACACTGCTTACACGGATGACTCGAAGAAGACAGGTGAAGAAATTCTCGATTTCATGGAGAAGCTGTTCCCGATCGCCGATTTGAATCGATATATGTGGGACCACTTGGCGTCGTGTCTAATCGGAACCAACAAGAACCAGACATTCAATGTGTATCACGGGTCGGGATCAAACGGAAAGTCGATTCTCGCCGACTTGATGTCAGTCACGCTGGGTGACTACAAGGGCACTGTGCCAATCACGCTTGTCACGGAGAAGCGCGGATCGATCGGCGGCACTTCATCGGAGGTGGCGCAGTTGAAGGGTATCCGTTATGCAGTGATGCAGGAGCCTTCGAAGGGTGTCAAGCTGAACGAGGGTATCATGAAAGAGTTGACTGGCGGCGATCCGTTGCAGGCGAGGGCACTCTACTGTGAGAGTGAGACATTTGATCCCCAGTTCAAGCTGGTTGTCTGCACGAACAATCTGTTCGATATCCAGAGTAACGACGACGGTACTTGGCGTCGTATCCGCAAATGCGACTTTGTTGCGAAGTTCGTGGACGATGATGAGGCGCATACTGATGAGACACCGTATGTGTTTCCGAAGGACAAGACTCTCAAGGAGAAACTGCCGCTGTTTGCGCCGGTATTCGCGAGTATGCTCGTGATGCGTGCATTTCAAACGGACGGCGTTGTCAAGGACTGTGATTATGTCATGGCGGCGTCGAACAAGTATCGCAACGGTCAGGATCACATTGCGGCGTTTGTTAGTGAACTGGTTATCAAGACCGGGGTTCCGACGGACAAGATCAAGAAAACCGCGCTTTCGAATGCGTTCAAGTTCTGGTTTCAGCAGGAGCAGGGTAATGCTAAGATGCCGAAGGGTCAGGAGCTGCATGCTTACATGGACAAGAAGTATGGCGCGTGTGGTCAATCTGGATGGTCGGGTGTCAAGATGAAGGAGCCGGACAATGAGGATGAAGTGGCGGAGTTGGAACACGCGTAAACGAGCGAACAATAACTAAAAATTTATTTTTTTTCGTCTACAAAAACAACATAAACATAAAACATATATCTTTGTATTATGAGTTCAAAGATATATCCAGATGATCTAACCAAAAATATTGCACGAAGCAAAGCAAGAATACAAGAATTGGAGTTTATAATTTCAGATATTCGCAAACAGAAAGGTTGGATAAATAGGTGTCTATCGTTAGACCCTACAATAGTTCGTACCTTTCGTATGGAAATAAAGAGAGAAGAGAACAAAATAGAGGAACTATTGTCTGAAAGATTAGGTTGACTTGTTGTATACATTCTTCGGAAGATACTCAAATAACAGGGTGTACAAGTACATGATGTATTGCAGTATTCTCAATGAAAAGAGCGGATAAAGAATAAGACATATAAACAAGAATACAATTTTGGGAGTAGACAATGTAGTTGGCAAGAGGTACCAGCAAATGGCAAACCCAACTACAGTTACAATGTAAACACTGAGTAAAATTAAATAGTATAAATCTAACGAATCAGTCGCTTCATTCTGATAATATGTTTTTCTGTCGTTTGTTTGAATCTCTGAGTTAGTATCGAGCACCTGTTTTCCTAGTTTTTTATTTTCGGTGAGGTAGTTCTGATACGAATCAAACAAGTTGATCGAGTTTACGCGGTTGATTTCATATGTATTCAATATCGGCGTAATGCTGTCCTTGAGGGCATTGAAGTTCTTTCTTTTTGTTTCAACTTCAAGATCAGCTTCTCCAAGGATATTTCGACGAGCCGCCGCAGCAACATACAATGGGGCAGTTTTTAGTTTAAAAAGGTTTGTGTTGCTAATAGCAGGCCATGACTTACCAATAGTTGGTTTTATGTTTTTTAGATTTTTCAGACTGTTAACTAGAGAGTCAAATTTGAATGCTCCAAAATTCATATTTCCAAAATTCATACCTTTTCCAAAATCAAAATTCATGCTATACTACAATGACAAAATAATTCATATACATAAAACCATTTGAATTGATCACTATTGTGAAAATAATGATCAATATATGCTAAACTTGTTATAAATTCTCGTAATACAACGGAGGACCGTATGGCTGAACAGTAAAGGCTTCTTCTTCTGCTTCTGCTTCTTTAACAATAACACATTTATTCAGTTCTTTATCATATTCAGTACCTTCAGAACAGCATAATTCGTTGAAACACGCACCCAAAATCATGTCAGGAACATACCAGGGGTCAGCCGGCGACATACTGCTGGGTTGGGGCGCCTTGGATTTATTGAATCCCCAGTCGAATTCTTGGTAGTTCATGCTGTCGCGCGTCATATAATCGCCAAACTTCAATGCGAAGAACACACCGCCTGTTATGAAAATGCCAATAATCAAAAGATAATACACAATATCGGGAATATACGCAGCCAAAAAGCGTTTCTTCAAAAAAGTTACAATGATCACAGGAATCAGAGTAAAAATAATAATTTTCATCAAATCCGCCTGTTCCGAGTACTTGGACCCGTAATAATCATTAACCTCAACCAAACGCATTTTGTTGTTCTTATCAGCGTTCAATGCATCAATGCGTTTTTTTGTATTGTCTAATTCTCTCTCCATGATCCCAATTGCTTCAGTCTGCAATTCTAGTTTCTCTTTCGATCCATCCAATATGTCCTTGTACATACCACTAGCATCATTGAGAGTCTGATATAAGCGAATACGCATATCAGTGACCCCATTGATTTTTCCATATAACACTGTCTTTTCATCAATCGTCAAATTGGGATTCGTTTCTAAAGTGGACAACAAATCTTTTTCGATTTTCTGCAAGTCATCTATATCTTGTTTAATTTTTGGTAATGATGAATCTGTCATAATATTATATACATAGATATAATTTTATGGTTATTGTCGGTCTATTTTCGAACGATATTGATTGACACTAAAACTGTCCCAACAGCTAAAATACTCCATAACAGATAACTCGAGTTCCTTTGTAAAGCAACAACATCGCTATCACTGACGATCTTTCCATAGTTACCAATACGAATTCCTTGCTCAATAAGGTCGCTCCTTTTTTGTTCGGCACTTGTACTCCTGTAATCGGTATTGTTTTTCTTGTATTGTCCTTGGACTTGAGACGCCTTCGCATCATATTTCTTTCCAATCAATTGATCGGCTTGTGCATTCATCAACGAGTTATTATCCGTTTGATCCCACCCAACACGGTCAGGTTTATACGCTGAGTTGCCAGCAGAGGTGTAATTAAAATATTGATTTGAGCCAACACCAACAACTGTGTTGGAGATCCCTACATTTGTTCTAGTCGTTTTCGGTTTTTTATTTTTCAATGCCGAATAATAATTTGTGTCGGATGTCATCATTCCGCCCTGCACATCCGCTTCTTGTAAAATATTGCAAGTCTGCAAACTGCTATTATACGAATAACCAACACATCTAGCATTTGGATCATCGCATTTGGTTTTACACTGGTCTCTAGTGGATATCGAGCTTTGTGTTGTCCCATCTTTTCTTGGTATATTGACATTAGGAAGATCCTTATAAGTGCTATCAAGAATAGAAAGGCCTGATTCGTATGAATACAGTTTCGAGTCTGCATCAATGTACGACAGTGTGTTAAACTTTGAACCATTGTTGGCAACACCTTCACCCAAATTGTATACCGAATTTGCACCAATGTTTCCATACGAATAAGTTTGGTTCTTAGAGTTTTTGTATGAGGAACATTTTTGCCTGTTTGTAACAACCATCAAATGACCATTTTTAACCTGCAATCGTAAAGTTCCATTTGGTGATCCAACCCACTCATTCTCTGCAAGTTGTACATTGGGGAGCAATATGTTGGTACCACCTTTTCCGTTTATGGAACTCCATTCTGGATTCGGGAATAAAGACATGTCATCTGGAACAGTATACAATATAGTTGATGGTCCTTGGGTGGCTTCCGGTCTTCCGCGAAATATTGTGACAATGTTATCGTCTACTTCCAAGTAGAAATGTCTGTTTATTTCTGAATGTGGGATCTCTGACTGCATATAAAATGCCCATGAATCAGGTCCACCTGATGGCACATTGTCATCAATAGAACAACTTGTAGCTGTGAGGTTTGCTGCTGAATCGAAAAAATTTACAGCATAACACTGGTTTGAATTGTCCAATAAGAAATATCCGTATCCTTTTTCTTTTGCGAATGCATCACAGACTTCTTTCTTATTTCTAGGATCAAGTGGAAATAATATATCATATTTATCTTGGTTTTGATTAGCTTGTTCATCGGCAAGTTTTTGAGCAGCAAGCTTGTCAGCAGCAACCTGTGCCTTAATAGATTCGGCTCGTTCAGCAGCAGCCTTTGCATCAGCGGCTTCCTTTTCATCGCGTTTTCTTTGTTCCTCTGCTGCAGCCTGTGCATCAGCGGCAGCCTTGGCATCAGCAGCAGCTTTGGCAGCAGCAGCAGCCTTGGCATCAGCAGCAGCTTTGGCATCAGCAGCAGCCTTGGCATCAGCAGCAGCCTTGGCATCAGCAGCAGCCTTGGCATCAGCAGCAGCTTTGGCATCCGCAGCAGCTTTGGCATCCGCAGCAGATTGTGCAGCAGCTGCAGCCTTGGCATCCGCAGCAGCCTTGGCATCCGCTGCAGCCTTGGCATCAGCTGCATTCTTGGCATCAGCAGCAGCCTTGTCAGCATCAGCCTTAGCATCAGCAGCAGCCTTGGCATCAGCAGCAGCTTTGGCATCAGCAGCAGCCTTAGCATCCGCTGCAGCCTTAGCATCCGCTGCAGCTTTGGCAGCAGCAGCCTTAGCATCCGCTAAGGCTTTGTCAGCAGCAGCCTTAGCATCCGCTGCAGCTTTGGCATCCGCAGCAGCCTTGTCAGCAGCAGCCTTGTCAGCAGCAGCCTTAGCATCCGCAGCAGCCTTAGCATCCGCTGCAGCCTTTGCTTGAATATCTGCTTGTATTTTTGCATCTATGTCTGCTTTTATTTTTGCATCTATTTCTGCTTTAATCTGTGCTTGAATAGCGCTAGTAGCACTGCCACCAACAGCAGCACCACCACTGCTACTCCCACTCCCACTAGGTTTTGCAGTCTGATGTTTTTGTGCAGATGTAAGGCCTTCTCTATATCTAGGTGTAAACCCTTCTCCCATATTTTGCATGCCTTCATATCTTATTATACCGGAGGTATCTTTCTGAAAACAACCCATGTAATTCGTTGGAATTGTTGGTACATCACTTGTATATACATCGTTGTAAGTACTATCATACAAAGTTAATATACCATCGGGAGTCAACTGTGCAACTATTCCTATCTTGTTAGTTTGGTTCTCACTTTTCCACAAAGGTTTTTCTTGTTCGGTGATTGCAGTATTCGTAGACGGAGCCGTCTTTGATACACTGCAAAAACCGGTTTCAGTTTCACTATTATATTGCTGTAATCCAAAGAATTGTTTTCCTTGGTACACCGCAGTATTTCGACAATGCTCGTATGTATAATCACCAACAGCATACATTGTGACATCTTGAATTGCAACCTTACCGGTTATTCCAGTCCCTTTAAATGACAGAACTTTGGGGCCGGTAGTCGTAATAGTAATATTTTTTTTGAATAATGTCCAATTAGTAGAAACCGGCTTAAGTTCTCCTTGTTTTACACCATTGAACAGGACTTCAAAACTATTATTGTTTGATCCATTTATTCTACCACAATAATAAAATAACAATTCATATGTTGCAGTACCATAATTACTAATGGTCAATGAATTAATTGTCTGAGTTATATATTGAGATCCAATC
>Ga0114978_10002745_pt1 | contig 14487 bp, 16 predicted proteins | sample S_140212_EF_Meta_FD_87027 | JGI IMG/M metagenome (GOLD analysis project Ga0114978, IMG submission 87027) | Freshwater microbial communities from Lake Simoncouche, Canada to study carbon cycling - S_140212_EF_MetaG | ecosystem: Environmental > Aquatic > Freshwater > Lake | place: Lake... | reverse complement strand
ACAGGAGTGGATCGCCATTATGCTTATGCATTCCAGTGGTTTGCACTGGCGGCATGCGGTTTCTTATTTTGGTTAATTAGCGGCTTACGTCAATATCGGCGCCAAGGCGTTGTGAATGGGGATTTAAGGTGAGTGATAAAGAGTTATTAATTCCGGCATCACAAACTGATGCAGCAATCAATGCGCGTACCCGTCGTGGGCGCATTCAAATGTTGCTGTTATTGCTCGCCTGCGCCTCCCCAGTAATCGCCTCTTATTTTACTTATTACGTTATTAAGCCTACTGGCGGAAAAACCAATTTTGGAATCTTGGTATATCCCGCACAAGAATTGAATTCTGCTTGGTTAAGTGTTCCTCTTCAGGGGAAATGGACAATGTTAATTGCCCGCCCTGCAGATGAGTGCCGAATTAAAGATGATCAATGTATTGAGGCATTATTTTTAATGCGTCAGATAAAAGTAGCCATGGGCAGAGAGAGTAAACGGGTACAACTACTCTGGGTCAATACCGATGGAAAGCCAGTAGATCCTGAAGTCACAAAAATTTATGACGAACAAGCCACTGGATTAAAAGTCGTGACTTTGCCAGCCGATCTACAGCTCAAGGCAAATTTTGAAGAATGGCTCAACAAAGAAGGCGCAGGCCAAGCAATCCAGTTAATTGACCCTAGTCCTGCGAAGATGATGTTCTTTCCGCTAACAAATTCTGCAAAAGAATTTGCTGGAATGAAAAAGGATTTAGAAAAGCTTTTGAAACTCAATCACAAGGGCGAGAGTTTGTAATGCCCGATCTCATATTGCTTTTGGAGTTGGGAGGTATTGCAGTTTTATTTGCAGGAATTCCTTTGCTCTACCTTTGGACCAGGTCGGGCTATAGCTTCTTTCAAAAATTGAATTGGGTTTTGGTTTTTATGACTTTTGATTTGATTGTCTTCGGAGCATTTACTCGTTTGACAGACTCTGGTTTGGGTTGTCCCGATTGGCCTGGATGTTATGGCACTTCAAACCCATTGCATGCATTGAGTAATATTCAGCAGGCTGAAAGCGCCTTACCTACAGGGCCAGTGACGCTGATGAAGGCTTGGATTGAAATGATTCACCGTTATTTGGCAATGACAGTAGGTGCCCTAATTTTGTTACAAGTCGGAATTGCTTTTAGTCAGTTGAAGTCATTGGGAAGGCCGCCTTTCATTGCCAGCTTAGGCTTACTATTACTGGTTTGTATTCAGGGTGCCTTTGGGGCATGGACGGTAACGCTTAAGCTACAGCCTATTATTGTGACGATTCATCTGATGTTGGCTTTAGTTCTGCTCGCTTGTTTAACCGCTTATGCGCAGCATGCTTGGGGGGAGACTAGATCTTCTGTGCGCACCTTACGCATTCATCCTTTGCCCACTCTATTAATTGTGGTTTCTATATTGATTTTATTCATACAGGTTTTTTTGGGCGCTTGGGTTAGCACAAACTATGCTGTATTAGCATGCCCAGACTTTCCAACTTGCCTAGGGTCTACTTGGCCCGAAACCAATTGGACAGAAGGCTTTACTTTATGGCGTCAACTGGGTCTAAATGCTCAAGGAGAATTTATCTCCCCAGTTGCTCTGCAAACTATTCACTGGGCCCATCGCGTATTCGCTGTGCTTGTCTTACTCTGCTTAGGATTCTTGGGTGTGAAAGCTTATAGTCTGTCAACACCAGCTACACCAATGCTAAAGCGTTTTGCCAAGTTACTAATGACATTGCTCTTATTGCAAGTGATTACTGGAATATCGAATATCGTATTTCAATGGCCATTATTGGCAGCCTTATTACATACAGCAGGATCTGCTGCTTTGGTATTCTGTTTAGTCAGAATGAGTTATTGGACTTCTTGGAAGTCATTATGAGTACACCTAAAACATCCGCAGTAGTCGCGATGCCGCGTTGGCGTCAGTACTGGGTTTTAACAAAGCCTAGGGTAACCCAGCTCGCCGTATTCTGCGCGGTCATTGGGATGTTTTTAGCAACCCCAGGTATGGTTCCTTACCCCATTCTCTTTGGTGGCATTGTGGGGATTTGGTTATTAGCAGGAGCAGCATTTGCAGTGAACTGTCTGATTGAGCAGGCAGTAGATGCCAAGATGAAGCGTACCTCATGGCGTCCTTCTGCAACCGGTGAAGTCGGACCATTCCATATCATTGTTTTTTCAATCATTCTCGGTTCTTTGGGAATGATTATTTTATGGAATTTCTGTAACCCTTTAACCATGTGGCTTACGCTCGCAACCTTTGTGGGTTATGCCGTGATTTATACCTGGCTATTAAAGCCAGCAACACCGCAGAATATTGTGATTGGCGGCCTGTCTGGCGCGATGCCGCCAGCACTGGGTTGGGCTGCCGTCACTAATACGCTTTCTGCCGAAGCATGGCTACTGGTATTAATCATTTTTGTTTGGACGCCACCTCATTTTTGGGCGCTCGCTTTATATCGCCGCGAAGACTATGTGCAGTCTGGATTACCAATGCTTCCGGTGACTCATGGTGAGCGTTTTACCTTGCTCAACATTTTGCTATACACCTTGATTTTAATTGCCGCAACTTTGCTACCTTATATTTATGGTATGAGCGGCATATTCTATTTGGTGTCTGCGATCGTTCTTGGCCTAATATTTTTGGCTTATGTAATTGCGCTCTTTATCTCGTATAGCGATGCCTTAGCCAAGAAAACCTTTCGCTTTTCCATAACCTATTTGTCATTGCTGTTCCCAGCACTATTAATAGATCACTATCTAATTTAAGATGAAACTCACTTTTCTACGTACTTGCTGTATCGCTGTCTTCCTCATAACTTTGGCCGCTTGTACCCCAAAGCCTGAGTTTAAAAACATCGATATCACTGGAGGGACAGCTTTTGGTAAGGACTTTAGTCTCTTAGATCCGGATGGCAAAGTCAGAACCTTGGCTGACTTTAAAGGCAAGGTTGTCGTAATGTTCTTTGGTTATACCCAGTGCCCCGATGTTTGCCCAACCACCCTAACGGAAATGCAGCAGGTAATGACCTTAATGGGTCCTCAGTCAGATAAGGTGCAAGTACTATTTGTGACAGTTGACCCTGAGCGTGACACCGCAGCTATTCTCAAGCAATATGTACCCTCTTTTGACCCAAGCTTTCTTGGTTTACGCCCTGCAGATGAGGCGGCGCTCGAAAAAGTTACCAAAGACTTCAAGATTTATTACAAGAAAGTGCCAGGTACCAGCTCAGGTTCTTACACCATGGATCACACTGCTGGAAGTTACGCGTTTGATCCCCAGGGGCGTCTTCGTCTCTATATCAAGCATGCTCAAGGCCCTGAGACCTTGGCGCATGACTTGAAAGAGCTTCTAAAGTAAGAAGGCTAAATTAAAGCGGTGTATTAAGCTGCTTGAGCTTGTAACATGCCGCGCATCTTTTTGAGCGCTGCGGTTTCGATTTGACGAACGCGCTCTGCAGAGATGCCATATTCACCAGCAAGATCATGCAAAGTTTTGGTGCCATTACCCTCAGCATCCATTGCTAACCAGCGAGACTGAACAATATTGCGGCTCCGCTCGTCTAGGGCCATCAAGGCTTGATCTAATTTAGGACCCTGTAAGGCATCGGCTTCTGCACTGGCAATGCGCTCAGTAGGCTCTTGGCTATTATCTGCAAGCCATTGGATTGGTGCGTATGCAGCCTCATCATTGCTGTCATCGCCTTCAAGTGCAATATCGCCACCAGCAAGACGCATTTCCATTTCTTTTACATCCGAGCCTTTAACATCAAGGGCTTTTGCTAATGCATCTACTTCACCGGGTGTGAGTGCACTCAAGGTTGGTTTATTGCTGCGTAAGTTAAAGAACAATTTGCGTTGTGCTTTGGTGGTTGCCGTTTTGACTAAGCGCCAATTCTTGAGAATGTACTCATGGATTTCTGCTTTGATCCAGTGGATTGCATAAGAGACTAAACGTGCACCATTATTTGGGTCATAGCGTTTGACAGCTTTCATTAAGCCGATATTACCTTCTTGAATTAAGTCAGCGTGTGGAATGCCATAGCCAAGATATTGGCGTGCAACAGAAACCACTAGGCGCAAGTGTGAGAGCACTAAAGTTTTAGCAGCATCCACATTTTCAGTGCGACGAAATTCCTGCGCCAGATGCAGTTCTTCTGCAGCGCTCAGCATTGGCACGCGATTAACATACGCAATGTATGAATCAAGTGTGCCAACCCCAAGGGATGGCAGCATTGGAAAGGCAGACGCCGTTGCAGCCTGCGCTACCAGCAGCCTTTGCAAATTCGGATTGTCAGATTTCTTTTGAACCATTTTTTTATCAATATGAGGTGTTAATAGAAATCTATTTTAGCACTCTTGTCAATAGAGTGCTAAGGGCTTATTAATAGCGTAAGTATTTGAATTAATTGAATAATTCGGAAGAATATTGCCCTGCTGTAAATGGGGCTAAATCTTCAATTCCCTCACCCATGCCGAGGGCTAAAACAGACGGCTTAGGGTCGTCCTTCAAGGTGTGGGCCAGAGCACAAATAACGCCACCCTTGGCGGTGCCATCAAGCTTGGTCACAATCAATCCCGTTAGATCTAAGGCTGCATGAAAAGCCTTCACTTGGCTTAATCCATTTTGACCAGTATTGCCATCCAACACTAGTAGGGTGTGGTGAGGAGCACCAGGAAGTGCCTTGCCGATAACGCGCTTCACTTTTTTTAACTCTTCCATGAGGTGGTCTTGAGTAGCGAGGCGACCTGCAGTATCGATGATCAAAATGTCGCTTTTGCGGGAAATGGCTGAGTGGATCGCATCATGTGCCACTGCAGCAGCATCACCCCCTTCTTGGGTAATGACATCAACTTGATTACGGCTACCCCATTCAATTAGTTGATTGCGGGCAGCTGCTCTAAAGGTATCACCGGCGGCTAAGAGAACGGATTTACCTTGAGATTGAAAGAGTCTGCAAAGCTTACCAATCGTAGTAGTTTTACCTGCACCATTAACACCAACGACTAACCAAACCTCTGGAATAGCCCCCTTGAGGCTTGTAAATAAGGGGTTGGGAGAGGGCTCAAGCACTTCTAGCAAAGTGCTAACCTCTTGAATCAGAAGGTCTTGTAGCACTTCGGGGCTTGAGGCGTTCTCGGATTTTGCTGCTTTACGTAGTTTGCTGATCAATTGTTCGGCCGTAGGCAATCCCACATCACTTTGAATGAGAGATTCTTCTAAAGCATCAAACCAAGCTTCATCAGTCTTGCTGGATTTGAATAGGGATCCGAGGGTTTTACGTAAGCTGAACATAATCGATACAATTTAATTCTTCCATCTTATCAATTTAACTCTAGGGATATGGTGATTTAGCCGATGCGCTCTTATTTACTTCGAATTTCTTGCCTATTTTTACTGCTTGTCCAGTTATCTTGGGCGGGGAGTCAAGACCAGGCAGATACCCATGAATTTCAGTTGCGAAATGGCCTTAAGCTCATTGTCAGGGAGGATCATCGCGCTCCAACTGTGGCTCATATGGTTTGGTATCGCGCTGGTTCGATGGATGAAATCAATGGCCGCACTGGTGTGGCGCATGTGCTTGAGCATATGATGTTTAAGGGCACCAACAAGGTAAAGTCTGGCGAGTTTTCACGTTTAGTAGCCGCTGTTGGTGGGCGCGAAAATGCATTTACTTCTCGGGATTACACCGCTTACTTTCAGCAAGTTGAAAAATCTAAATTAGATGAGGTCATCAAATTAGAAGCTGATCGCATGTCCAATTTAAATTTTGATGATGCAGAGTTCTTAAAAGAAATTCAGGTAGTAATGGAAGAGCGCCGTCTGCGAACTGAGGATAACCCCAGCAGCCTTCTAAATGAATCGCTCATGGCTACTGCCTATATGAGCTCACCATATCGTCATCCAGTGGTGGGCTGGATGAATGATTTGCAGAATATGAAAGCTTCTGATGCCAGGGATTGGTATCGAGCTTGGTATAAGCCAAATAATGCAACAGTAGTCATTACTGGAGATGTGGATGCAAAAAAAGTATTGGTTACTGTGGAAAAATATTATGGTGCAGTTGCCGCACAAGAGTTGCCAGCGCGTAAACCACAAGTTGAGCCACCGCAAAAAGGGATGAAGCAAGTTCAAATCAAAGCACCTGCAGACAGTGCCCAATTAGCTATGGCATGGAAAGTGCCGCGCCTCGAACCGGGCAAACTAGATGACCCTGAGCCATATGCTTTAGAGTTACTAACAGCTGTTTTAGATGGCTATGACAATGCACGTTTGAATCGTACATTAGTGAAGCAAGAGAAAGTAGTGAATGATGTGGGCGTAGGTTATGACATGGTCTCTCGTGGACCTGAGTTATTTCTAATAAGTGCCACGATGGCTAAAGGAAAAACGGTTACGCAAGCACAAGCAAGCATTCGTAAAGCCTTGGATGACTTAAAGCAAAAAGGAATTTTAGAATCTGAACTTAAGCGCATTAAGGTGCGAATTCTTTCGGATCAAATTTATAAACGCGATTCTATTTTTGGTCAAGCAATGGAAATTGGTAGTACTGAAATGGCTGGATTTTCTTGGAAAGATATTGACTATATGCTGGAGAAAATGCAAACCATCACTCCGGAGCAAGTCCAAGCCGTTGCTAAAAAATATTTAATCGATGAAGGTTTGACCATTGCTACATTAGACCCTCAGGCGCGTAAGGCTGTTGGCAAGGAGGGTCAATAATGAGGGCCCTCAAACAATGTATCGTATTGATTCTTTTATCGTTAGGCCTGGTCACTAGTGCAAGCGCCATATTGCCGATTGAAAAACTAGAGACCTATAAAGGCGCCAAAGCCTATTTAGTCCAAACCAAAGCATTGCCGATGGTCGATATCGAGGTCAGCATTGATGCTGGCGATCGTTACGATCCAGCTGGCAAGAGTGGTTTAGCTGATATGACGGCAGGCTTGATGAATTATGGCGTGCGTGGCGATAAAGGCTTATTAAGCGAAGCCCAAATTGCCGATGAAATCGCTGATTTGGGCGCGAATATTGGTTTAACGGTCGGTGGTGAGCGTGCTATTTTGCGTATCCGGACCCTGAGTAGAAAAGATTTGCGAGATCGAGCAGTACAACTCGCGGCTACTATGTTGACTGCGCCGACCTATGATGCCAATATCGTTGCGCGTGAAAAACAAAGAACGATCACTGGCTTGCTTGAAGCGGAAACAAAACCAGAGTATGTGCTGGATCGCCGCTTCAAAAAAATGGTTTACGGTAGCTATCCCTTGGGAGATGCTCCATCAGCTAAATCAGTAGCTACCATCACCACTGCCGACTTACGACAATTTCATAAACAGTTTTATCGAGGCGATCGTATGATCGTGAGTATTGTGGGTGATGTAGATGCAGCTCAGGCAAATGAAATTGTGCAAGCCTTATTGAAAAAAATTCCGCAATCGGGACCTACCATTGCGCAATTACCAGATTTTCAACGTTCCTCGGTAGAGCCATTGGCCCAGCGCGAGGTGCAGATTCCATTTGATGCTCAGCAAGCCCATATTGCTATGGGCATGACAGCTGTGGCACGTAACAACCCTGATTACTTCCCTCTATTGGTGGGCAACTATGTTTTAGGCGGAGGTGGATTTGTATCGCGCTTGATGTCAGAGGTGAGAGAAAAGCGCGGTCTTGCCTATAGCGTATTTAGTTATTTCGCCCCGGGTAAAGAGACAGGAATCTTTCAGGCGGGCTTACAAACCAAGAGTAATCAGGGCGCCTTAGCGTTTGAGGTACTGAGTAATACGATTGCGCAATTTATTGCCGATGGCCCAACGGTTAGTGAGCTTGGTGCAGCCAAAGCCAATTTGATCAATGGTTACCCATTACGGATTGATAACAATCGTAAATTATTGGATAACGTTTCATCTATTGCATGGAATGAATTACCACTGGATACGATGGAAACTTGGACTAAGCAAGTTGAAGCTGTTACCTTAGAGCAAGTTACTGTCGCCTTTCAAAAGTATCTTGCAATGGATCGTATGAGAATCGTAGTCTTAGGGGCTCAAAATAAATAAAGCGAAACCCCTTAAGGCGGAGCCGCCTAAGAAAGTACGAATTATTGGCGGCATTTGGAGAAGTCGCTTGTTAAGTGTTTTAGATTCACCCGGCCTTCGTCCTACGACAGACCGTATTCGTGAAACTGTATTTAATTGGCTTGGCCAAGATTTAACTGGCTTGCGTTGTTTGGACTTATTTGCTGGTACAGGTGCACTTGGCTTTGAGGCTGCCTCTCGGGGCGCCGATTTTGTGTTGCTAGTAGACAAAGATAAAAAAGTACATGCTAATCTCCTGGCTAATTTTTCTTCTTTGCAGTCATCTCCAGTGTCTGGAGTAATAGAAATTTTGCATCGAGATAGCTTGGAGCTTCTGAAGCAGCAGGCTGATCATTCTGCCAATTTGATCTTTATTGATCCCCCTTTTCAGGATGCGACATTGTTTGATCGTATCGTGAGTGAAGCTGGCCGAATTTGTGATGACGCAAAGGGGGGAGGAATTTATGTGGAATTTTCCTCAAATCGAGCTCGCATAGAGGTAGAGGCCCTACTACCAGCCTGGCATTGTGGAAAATATTTAGAGGCGGGACTAGTAAAAGCTTGTCTATTTCGTAGTGGAAGAGGCTAAACTCTTGCCTGTAGCTGATAAAGCCTTAGGAGAGTTATGACTGTCGCTGTATACCCAGGAACATTTGATCCCTTTACTCGTGGTCACGAGGATTTAGTTCGTCGTGCCTCTAGCATCTTTAGTGAGTTGATCGTTGGCGTTGCCTCAAGTCGTAGTAAGCATCCTTTTTTTGCTTTAGATGAGCGCATTGCGATTGCTAAAGAAGTTCTTGGGCATTATTCCAATGTTAAGGTCGTTGGCTTTGACGGCCTATTAAAAGATTTTGCTCGTGATCACAATGCTCGCGTCATCGTCCGTGGTTTACGTGCTGTATCGGACTTTGAATACGAATTCCAGATGGCTGGTATGAACCGCTATCTATTGCCTGATGTAGAAACCTTGTTCTTAACCCCATCTGATCAGTATCAATTCATCTCGGGTACTTTTGTGCGTGAGATTGCTTCAATGGGTGGCGATGTGAGTAAGTTTGTTTTCCCATCAGTAGAAAAATGGCTTGCTCAAAAGATTGCTACAGCTAACAAAAATCCCAAGTAAGGCTGCCGAGTAAAAATGGCTTTAATGATCACTGACGAATGCATCAATTGCGATGTGTGCGAGCCAGAATGTCCCAATGATGCTATTTACATGGGCTTAGAAATTTATGAGATTGATCCGAATAAGTGCACTGAGTGTGTGGGCCACTACGATGCACCTCAGTGCCGCCAAGTTTGTCCGGTGGATTGCATACCGTTCAACCCCTCGCACACGGAAACCCAAGAGCAGTTAATGGTGAAGTTCAAGCTATTGACTGCTGTCAAAAAGGCGAGTTCAGTTTAACTGAGCAGCCTAGCCTTTGGAGTGCAGCTCTAGCATTGCAGCTTGTGCATCACCCTTCAAAAATAGTGGCAAAATTTGTAGACCATTTTCAATGCTGGCAGCAATCAATTTTTGTTCTGCCAATAGGGGTCTTCGTAAAACATAATCTGCTACGTCCATTGGGCGGCCATCACCCGCTAAATCTCTTGGGTGCCCAATCCCTAGACGCAGTCTCCAGTACTCTAGGGTGCCTAGGTGTGCTTGAATATCTTTTAAGCCATTGTGACCACCCGTACCCCCGCCCAGCTTAATACGGGCCGTTCCTGGTTTGAGATCAAGCTCATCTTGTACCACCAAAATATCACTTGGCGTTATTTTGTGAAAGCGACAAAGCGCGCCAACAGACTGACCGCTAAGGTTCATGTAAGTGTTTGGTTTGAGAAGGAAAAGATCTTCGCCTTCCCATTTCGCTTTCGCTACTTTTCCATGAAAGCGTTTTTCTACTTCAAAGCGAGTGTTTAATTGCTTTGCCAGGGCGTCGACAAACCAGAAGCCAGCATTGTGCCGATCTTCTAAATGTTCGTCACCAGGATTGCCAAGGCCAACAATTAATTTTGTCATACACAGAGTTTAAAGATATAAAGTGATTTCTACAAAAAGATGAGCGAGATAAAAAGAAAGCCCGCTTGCGCGGGCTTCTTTCGCAAACAGGAGACTAAATAAATTAAGCCTTATCCTTTGCATCAGCAGCAGCAGGAGCGGCGGCTGATGCAGCGGCGGCTGGAGCAGCTTCAGTCTCAGCGACTTTAACTGCTGGAATACGCGCATTGGCAATGACTGGATTTTCTTGCTCAATGTGCAATACCAAGCTCACACCTTTTGGTAATGCAACGTCTTTAGCGTGAATGGAGTGACCCACTTCAACTTTGCTCAAGTCCACTTCAATAAACTCTGGTAAGTCTGCAGGTAAGCAAGAAATTTCAAGGTCATTGAGGATATGACTAATCACAGCACCTTGCAATTTCACTGCAGCTGAAGTTTCAGCATTAGTGAAGTGCAATGGAATGCGCATATGGACTTTCTCAGTTGCAGATACGCGCTGGAAGTCAATGTGCAAAACCAATGGCTTAAATGGATGCATTTGGTAATCGCGCAACAACACTTTCTGTGTTTTGCCACTGATTTCCAAATCCAAAATGGAGGAGTGGAATGCTTCCTTACGGAGAGCATGGAATAAAGCGTTATGGTCTAACTCAATGACCAAGGCTGGATCTTTACTACCGTAAACGATACCCGGAGTTTTTCCGGAATTGCGCAGACGGCGGCTCGCACCCGTTCCCTGTACGCTTCTTTCAAAGGCTACAACTTTCATATTAAATTCCCTTAAAGGTTAATTTCCGTTCGCGACCAAACAGAAAAGCCTTCGATTATATCGTGGGAATCGAGATTTTTGCCTATAAATGATCAAAAAACGCATCAGAACTGCCAAAAAACGGGGTAAAACAGTTTTTTTGGCTTATTCGGCAAACATTGACATGACAGAGTCGCCTTTGCTAATCCGAGAAAGGGTCTCAGCTAACAAAGGGGCTATGGTCAATTGACGGATTTTGCTGACTTTTGATGCTTCGGCAGTCAGTGGAATGGTGTCGGTAACAACTAGTTCATCTAATTCAGAGGCAGCAATACGAGCTACGGCACCGCCCGATAGAACGGCGTGAGTACAGTAGGCAGTAACACCCTTAGCACCACGTTCTTTAAGCGCTTCAGCAGCCTTACAAAGGGTTCCACCGGTATCAATGATGTCATCCATGATGACGCAATGGCGACCTTCTACTTCGCCAATGAGGTGCATCACTTCAGATACATTAGCTTTAGGTCGACGTTTATCAATAATCGCCAAATCAGTACCTAATTGTTTTGCCATTGCACGGGCGCGAACTACACCGCCAATATCTGGGGAAACAATAATAAGATCTTTTTTGGTCTTTTGTGCCTCGAGGTCAGCCAGCAGAACTGGTGAGGCATAAATGTTATCTACGGGGATATCAAAAAAGCCTTGAATTTGGTCAGCATGTAGGTCCATGGTCAGTACACGCTCAATGCCAGCAACGGATTGGAGCATGTTCGCTATGATACGAGCAGAGATGGCAACGCGCGCTGAGCGAGGCCGACGGTCTTGCCGTGCGTAACCAAAGTAAGGAATCACGGCGGTGATCCGGCTTGCTGATGCACGCTTCAATGCATCAATCATGATCATCAATTCCATCAGGGTATCGTTTGTTGGCGCGCAGGTTGATTGAATCACCACAACATTTTTACCGCGGACGTTTTCTTGAATTTCTACTTGAATTTCACCGTCTGAAAAACGACCTACAAAGGCTTTGCCCATGGGCAGTTTCAGCTCTTTGGCTACAGCCTCAGCCAAAACCGGATTTGCGTTGCCTGTAAATAAAGTCAATAAATCTGTGTTTATGGAGGACATAGTCTTAAGGATTTTGTAGGGTCAAAAGGATATCTTTATCATTTCTGCAGTATTTGGCAGGGGAAGAAGGATTCGAACCTTCGCATGCTGGAATCAAAATCCAGTGCCTTAACCAGCTGGGCGATTCCCCTACGGATTAATCTGAAGAAACCAAATCGTAAGCGGGATTTTTATTTAAGCCCCTAACAACCCGACCCATCCATCCTTTAGGAAGACTTTGTATAAGATTTTCTAGATTTGCGATGTCAGTCTTAGGGTCTAAGGCTGCAAAAACGCTACTTCCAGAGCCTGACATACGGGGCTCTGAGCCCGGTATAGCCTGACCAATCCAATCCAAAGCTTGCTTCACTTCAGGACAAATCCGCATCGCTACCGCCTGACAATCGTTCGAAAGATCCGACCAGTGCGACGCAAGAAAGCCATCAATTGTAATCTGACTGTGATCTCGGGTCAATTCAGGGTCTTGAAAAATGCTGATGGTGGAGATTCCTTGCTTAGGGAAGATGACGAGAAATTGGCGGCTTTCTAAGTCGATTTCTTGTAGTTCTTCACCGATTCCTTCAACAAAGGCATTTTTGCCAAAAATGAAAAACGGTACATCCGCACCAAGCTTGAGACAGAGCTTACAAAGCGTCTTTTGGTCTAGCTTGAGATTCCAAAGGGCATTTAAGCCAATTAAGGTTGTGGCGGCATCGGATGATCCACCGCCTAATCCAGCACCCATCGGAATTTCTTTTTTGAGATCGATTTCAACGCCAAAATCAATTTGGCAAAAATCTTTTAATAGTGTTGCTGCTCGAACGACTAAATCTTGTTCAGGTTTGATATTGGGAATGGGGTGAATGCGACGAATCTCATTTTGTGAGATTCGTTTTAAGGTGATTGTGTCGCACCAGTCAATCAATTGAAAGACAGATTGTAGAAGGTGATAGCCATCGGCTCTTTGTCCAACAATATGGAGAAATAAATTGAGCTTTGCTGGCGAGCGCAGCGTGATGGACTGAAGAGTTGCTTCAGTCATTTGGGTTATCAAAGATCAGACGAATATCAATCGAGCCAATATTCGAACTACGGGTCATCGTTAATTTTTCAAGACGATTTTTATTACCCCAGGTATAAATTAAGCCCCAACCATCCTGATTGATTTTGCTCACTTGCCCCTGAGGATTCCTATCAACACTTGCCTCACTACCAGGCCTGACTTCACCCCTGAGCCAGTTTGATAAACCACGTGCTGGTAAGGGGAGCCCTAGGGTATTTTGGACTAAGGTATCTGCATCAACTGCTGTCACTACTTGACCATCACGCTCAAGAGTTGCCTCTCCCGGCATGATGGTAATTTTTGCGATTGATCCGCCAATAGGATTGCGGATTTCTAAGATATCCTTGAGTTGCTCTTGAATCAGCGTGAAGCCACCCGATCCTCCTTGATTTTGGGCGTCTGTAAGGCCTGTCACTTTAACGGCAAAACGTCCATCCCAAGAGCTTGTAGCTATTTGATCTGTATTTGACCAAGCAGGTTTTAGGCGCTTTAAAGTTTCTTTTAGCGTGAGATTGTTAGCATCCAATTTTTGACCTTGTTGCCACATTTCTTCTGCTTGAGTGCGGCGATCCATTACCCACAATACTTCACCAGTATGTGCGGCAATATCAGCCTCAGGCTTCATTCTGAAGGCTTGCTGTAATTGTTCTAAAGCGATTTCATTTTTTCCCAAACGGAAGTTCACCCAACCTAAGCTATCTAAGATGAAGCTATCTTTAGGTGAGAGTTGATGTGCTTTACTAATTAGCACAAACGCCTCTGGTAATTTGATGTTTCGATCTGCGTAGGAGTAGCCCAAGGCATTTAAAGAATTTGAATCGTTTGGATTCTTGCGCAAAATTTCACGCAAGGTTTTTTCCATCACATCTACTCGACCTACTTTCTCTGCTGACATGGCATAGGTATAGAGCAGAGCCGGATCTTTGGGGGCTGGTTTTGCAGTTGACACTATTTCATAAAAAGCCTGCAGCGCTTCGGATTCATCTTTCGCCTTGCTTAGCATGGCTTGCAGCTGTAATAGGGTATTTTCTTGTTGCGCTGGAGTTTGTTGTTGTAACAACGCAATTGCAGGCTGAACGGCATCTTTCCAGCGATTGCTTAAAACTAGCAATGTAATGAGCACTTCTTTAGGCTTGGTTTCAGACACAGGCGATAGGCTATCCCAAGTTTTAGCAGCATTTAAAGCCAATTCAGGAGCTCCTCCAGCAATAGCAATTTCCATGGCTCTTTGAGCTAGGCGTGGGTCCTTGTACTCGCGAGCCATCTCCATATAAGTCGTATAGGCCAAGCCAGCCTCGCCCCTTTGTAGAGCAATTTCAGATGCTAATACTTCAAAAATTGCTTGCCCAGTGTTGGTCTCGCCTGCCTGTGCAGATGCACTCCCTGACAGGATTGCCACATAGCCAATGGAGAGGAGGAATAAACCCTTGAAAAAGGATTTAAGTAACAATTTGCTCATAAGCACATTCTAATCTGCGAATCTACAATTGATTT
>Ga0114978_10002739_pt1 | contig 14501 bp, 15 predicted proteins | sample S_140212_EF_Meta_FD_87027 | JGI IMG/M metagenome (GOLD analysis project Ga0114978, IMG submission 87027) | Freshwater microbial communities from Lake Simoncouche, Canada to study carbon cycling - S_140212_EF_MetaG | ecosystem: Environmental > Aquatic > Freshwater > Lake | place: Lake... | reverse complement strand
TCAAATTACGATTTTAAAAACATCCAAGAAAGAAAACATAATGGCATACACATCTGAAACTATCAATTTTTTGCAAGGCACCGGAAAAAGTTCCAGTGGCTATACCTTAAAACAAATTCTCCAATGGGATGATGATTCATGGGAAAATGAACACGACTTCATTCAATGGATTTTCCCAAACGATAAACCCAGCAACTTTAATCCAGACTGCCCTGTTCTCGATGTAAAAATAATCAACCTCATGAAGATGGACCCAAAAGTAAGACAAGGGGTTTTAGAGGCGTACGAACGATTTCTTGGATTCTGCGGCTTAAACCATGGCGAAAACGGATTGGAACATGAAGTATTCAAGAACCATATCTGGGGCCATAGGAACCATAATTGGTTACGAATAACCAGGGTATTGCGATGCCTTAGTTTGTTAGGTTACCAAAGCCAGGCAGATGAATTGCTATGCTTTGTAACAAATCTTAAAAATGTTGATGACGACACTATGGCGTATTGGAAAAAAGCAATTTTAACAAGGTAATTTTGCGTTTTGCAGAAATAAAAATCAGATTGGAACGAAGAACAACTGTGGCTAATAACAAAACAGTTACCAGCTTGATCAAAGGAATATTAACTATGACAATTTCAAATACTTCTTGAAAAACCCTAAACCCCCGCGTTAATTCTTTTAATAGGTAATAATTACCCAGGGGGCAATCATGGAAACATATTTTGATCTAGATTTTATTGACGATGAAAAAAAGGAATCTTATTTACAAATTCCAAAAGTTTGGTTACTGGATTACACCCCTCAAATTATAACTCAAATTAGTGGTGAAAGTTTTTTCGATCTGGATTGTGCTTACCTTAAATCCAAACACGATAGTAAATTATTTTATGAAACACTTTGGGAAGAACCCAATGTCGAAGTTTGTTTTAATAAACCAACAATTATTGAGAAGTTCACTGAACATTGCTTGGAACACAAAATCCCATTTTCACTAACTGGCTTCTTGGCTTATGACTGGTCTCTTTACGAAGGATATTGGTTCAAGTGGAATAGATGGAAAATCAAACCCAACAAAAAGCCAAAGCCTCCCAAAGGATTTAAGTTCTTTTGATAACAATTTGGAAATCTGTTCAGGAAACTTAAATTTTGAGTTCAAAGCTTTATTAAACTCTTTAATTAAACATCGATGCTCTTAATAAGAAACTGTTCTAAGGTTCATTTTTATTTATTTTGATTAACACATTTTTAACTTTTCGAATCGATTCCTCTGGAATGGTATGTTTCATTTTAAACATAATTTTTTCTGTGTATAAATTGAAATCATAGAAGAAGGGCGCGATCAATATGCCAGATGCAAGTTTTTGCTGATCTTCTTCCAGACTGATTGGAAATCGGGCAATTCCACAGGCGTTTTTATTAAGTAAAATTTGCTCTTTAAAAACAACTCCTTCATTTTCATCAACAAAAAGAATGTCTACAGCTACACCATTTAAATTAATTTCAAACTTTGGAATTTGATACCAGCGCCAGCGAACCCACTCCTTTGTTTCCAAAGTCGGTTCATAAATAAGGGCAAGAGAGTGATCAGGTTCGATTGCCTTAAGCATTGGGTTTTCAATGTCTTTTTTATAAGCCATTTTGTGGAGATGAAAGATTTTGTTTGATTCGTCCTCAAACAAAATAGCTTTTTTGAAATCAGGCCCAAACAAACGGCCCCATAGTCCTCCGCCTTCAAATTCTTTTCCCTTGCTCATTGCAATAATTCCTGACTTTGCAGAAATCTTATTAAGCAAGGTTTCAAAATAAAACCGAAGACTGTCATAGGCTTTCTTATCAAAATTAATTTGATACCTATTTTTAAGGGTAACCGCATCGTCTTTAAGTTTTGTTATATCCTTACGATCAATCATCTTGCCTGAAATAAACTTATCTGGAAAAGAACTAAGCAATAGATTCAATTGAACTTCTGAATTTTTAAAAAGCTCTTTACGATTCTTAAAGTTATCTGCAAAAATCTTCCCATCCAATTCATCTTTGATAATCTTTTTGTCTTTCATTCTTTGAAAAAGGTCATCGGTATAAACAGCAACCTCCATGGTTACATGAACCAAGCCTTCTTTGCCAGAATCATAATCGATTTTAAGTTCACGATAACTCTTAATCATCCCTGCAGAAAAAGTGTGGATCTCCATACGGAAGTCGTTGTTAACCAAATGTTCTTCGGCAAGCAGAAAAACGCCTGCAACTTGGCTTATTGCATTTCTAAATCCCGCTTTTCTAGCAGATTCAAGATCAATTCCGGTGCCCTTCACCTCGATCTTCCTAGTTTTTCGGTTATCGGGTTGAGAAAAGGTGCTCGAATTCGCAACAGCAAATAAAATGCAAATCAAAACTGAAAAAATCGAACACTTAATAATTTGGGGCGGAAACATGGTTCAAAATCAACTATATTAGAACAGTTTGAAATTAAAAAATATCCTAATAATCTTGTCTCGAAAAATCAGGAAATAAAGAGGCCAATGTTGATTATTTTATCTTGGCGATTCAGGATTTAAAGACCACCTTAAATTTAGTACTTTTCCAGCAGCAAATAAATTTCTGGAAATCAATTACTAAGAAAAATAACCTTACACAAAAAATGGCATGAAAACAAAAACGATGAATATAAAATTATTCATTAAGATTTTTCTTATTGCCAGCCAATTCGATTACATTACCATCTTTGTCAAAGCAACACCCAATGGCAAGGTAAAACAAAAGTTTGTCTTTTGATTTCCAAGTTCCTATGACCTCCATCCCTTTGATGATACCGGAAGTTTCAGATTTAATAATGTTGGTATAAGTTGAAAGTGATTTCCCCTGTTCAATAGAATTGTCTAATCGGATTTCAGTTTTTTCTTCTAGCGTTTCAGTCCGATAAATCTTATACCCTTTAGTTTGTCCCAGAATATTGGCACGGGCTTTAATTTCACATTTGTTTTTTGCTTCAAGAATTGATGCTTTGAAATTATCACCGAGTTCAACAAACTCGACTGAAATAATTAAGCTTTGCCCATTACTAAGTCGGATAATTTTTGCTCCCGCAGTTTCCATCAATAATGGGTTTGAAAAAAGGTATGGTTTAAAGTTTTCAGAAACAGATACTTCTGAAAATTTAGGTACTTCAGGCGTGTATCCTGAATTCAAACTCAACAACAATATTGTTATACTTAAAAACATATGTTTAATTATTTTTCATTCGTGATTATTGTTTTAGATTTCTCCACCAAATTATGCAATTCATTCAACAACTTTTCTTCTACTTTATTTATTTTTTCAATCAATTCGTCTTTTTCATTGTTTAGCCAGAATCTCTCCAATTTAATTTCATTACGTAATGAAGAAAAAACAGACAATTTCTCCTCGGCCAAAGCTATATCATTATAAAATTTATTTAAATTTTTCTCAAATCTGGGCATCGTATTAAAACTTTTTTCGAGAATACCAAGGGTATTTAAATAATCTTCTTTTGGAGTTATTAGTTGTAAAGATAAACTTTCATCTTTAATTTGTTTTTTACCCAATAAATCTTTTTGCGACTCAGTCCCAATTTCAGTTAACGAAACTCCGTTAATTGGGATTTGCAAAACAATAACAAAAAACGAATTATCATTTTTTGATTCAATAACTTGGACATTTTTTATAATAGCATTCATTTTTTTCCCCGCGGTTAGACTCATAGCCAAAGCTTGCAAACCATAAAATTGTGCTTTCTCAAATGAAATATGGCGATTTGTTGTAGAGTCAAAACATTTGACGGGAATTAATCGAACTTCAACTTGAAAGAATTTATCTTCGATTTTCTTTATAATAGCGCTGACTTTTCTTGGGCCACCAATTTCGACTTTTTTGATTTCCTCATCTACTTTAAATAATGAACAAATTAACAATAAGCAATTTAAAAAGGACATGTTATTTAACTCTTAAAAAAGGCCAGGCAAAATTTATTAATTGCCCGGCCTTAAAATAAATATCTTCTAATTTAAGTTATTCTTTTTTCTTTTTTGGAAGAAAATCAACTGCGCTTGGGGAAGTTGCACTTTTAGTTTCTAATTCTTTATCAGAATTATCAGTTTTTCTTTTAGTTTCAGAAACGGGGGTTTTATCAGTTTTCTGCGAAGAACCATTTTTCTCATTAACTTTAACTGCTTGATTTGCTGCTTTTACATATTTAGGACTCCAAGCCATTATTGTGGTAAGCTCTTTATTTACTGCATCGGTGTTTTCATAAACACTAACTAATGCTTTCACTATTCCGCTTGAAAGTGATTCAATTTTAGTTGTTGTTTTATCAACTTTTTTCCCAAGCTCAGATTTGGAGTCATCTTTGCCAGCTTCCTCTTTTCCCTCTAGTGCTAAAACTACTTCACTATCGTTTGCCTCGTAAATTTTTACATTTGAACCATTTAAAAACTTAATGATCGATCCCCTTGACTCAAGTTCAGCCTTCTGCCTGGCAATTTTTACCCCTTCTGTTTTTCCTAAAACGGTGCTAATTCTTGTTTTTGATACTACTAGAATGGAAGTTATTTTGCCTTTATCGTCAAATTGGACTTCCGTTACCCCTGGATTTCCAAGTGAGACTTTTTCCATATACTTTTTTGCCTCGTCTTGGCTATCATTTTGGCTGAAACCAAAAGGGGTTGTGATAAAAAATGCGGTTGCAATCAGAAATACTAATAAAGTCTTCATGTGAAACATTCCCTCATGTTTGCTAAAATTTCTAAAGGTTTATAACTAATAATTTATTATAAATCAAACAGATATTGATAACACCTTAATATTTTTTAATTTTCTAAAAACTAATTTTTTTTACTGCATCAAGCCAAAAACAACGCTTACAACGATTAAAGTTTTCGATGCCGGTTCTGCTGATTTTCATATTTAAGTTACTTCAAATTCGTATAGGGGATACTTAATCATTACTCAGCTATTTTCTTATTGTTAACCGCATTTTCATTGATTCTAAAATGTGATTTCCACAAAGTCTGACTAGCACACGCGCTAACACTACTTTGTTCCCCAGGCAATGGGCCAAAGTCCACTTTCTTCTTTGTCATCATGAAGTTTAAAATATGCAAGCTTTCTCGGCTCACCTGGCGAACTAGGTCACTATCATCGGCCAAGCCTTCAAATAATTCTTCCAAAAACTCTTTACCACACCTTCGAGAAAGCACACACCCTGCAGCCTTTACCCGGAAATCCTCAGATTTTAAAGCTTGTTCAACCATGGCCTTGGAATCTGTAACCAAGATCGATTGAACTATACCACGCATGTATTGAACATCTTGATCGGACATTTTTTTTACAACCGAACTGGTTGAACTATTGTTGCTTGCTCAGCCAGCTTTGGCGGCATTGATATTCGATAAACCAAAACATACCAGTAAAACCAATAGCATTAGAAATCTCATGATATTGCTCCTCCAATCTTTATGGACCTTTTAATTAAAACGAATAACATTTAGTACATATTCGTATAAATGAATCAAATATTTCGCAAAATCACGAAAATCTTAGAAATAAACTGTCTTAGAAAGCAAGTTGGCTTAATTAATCTTGAAAATCTAGTTCAGGTGGTTCAGATTTAGGGTCACTTTCAATGCTCTCACCTTCAACTTCAGATTTGGCTTCTTTGTAATAAAAGAAATAAGGATTTTCTTTAACGATAACTTCAAATGGGAGTTCCATTAAATAATTATTGAATATCACAGACTCATTAAAGTCACATTTAAATATCATATTTTTAGCTATGTTATTTTTCATTTCCAAATCTGATTCTATAAAATCCGTAATAAATCTCTTTAGGCATTTTATTCGTTTCTTTCGCGTTTCTTTCGTAACAATCAAAAACCGATCTTCATCACCAACATATTGGTAAATGATTCCATCAATTGCGCGAGAAAGATTAAATAGATTGCAATCTTCGCCATTAATTACTTTTTTTACATAATAACTAAAGATATTGGTGCAATGTGCCAAAAAATGATCCATTCGTTTTTTCTTCATCTTTTTCATCATGTGCTCCTTTTGTGAAAAAATAAAACTATGTTTATGCCAGAAACTCAATTTCAACCAAGTAAGCGCTTTAGTGTTTTGCTTTTATTTAGTTATGCCCTTGATAAACCCATTGGCAAAAATTATGACCATCAAACCCATAATAGCAAACATGTTGTATTGCAACATTTTTATATTAAGCTCAAAGAAATCAATCATCTTCACACCTCACAAGTTTTAGAACAAATTTTTCGGGCTCAACTTTTTTGGATTCAAAAAATACTATTCCATCAACATTAAAGCCTTCCTCATCTAATTCATCTAAAACAAATGTTTCATCAGCTTCGGGCCCATCAAAGGCAAAGGGGTTGGGGGACTCAAAATTAGAGAAAAATTCTGTCTTCGATTCTGGAACATAAAAATCGGTCTCACCAACCAAGTCCGCTTCACTAATTTCAATCACAAAATCATCAAGTGATTCACTAATCTGACTACCCGAATATTTTTTAGAAGGGTTCTCAGTAATAAAACCCAAGGTCTTAAGTGTTACAGATAAAAACGCGAACGAAATAAGTGTCACTAAAATATTCGCGCCAAAGAACAGAAGATTGCCAATTAATGCAAGAATTTGAGATGTATAATCATCCATGCGCCCCCCTTTGAAAAATCATTTGGGTAAAAGGAAACTTCTGCGGTACTGATTATTCGAATAGAGTTGAAAATTATTTCAAAAATCTACGAGGCTAAGTCTTTAATACAAATAAAATTCTTCCTATCCAAAAATCATTAATATTGCGAAAAAAACGAAAAAGAACAAAAAGAAATGGAAATCCGTTTGAAATGTAGTTGCAGGCAACGGACCATTAAAATAATTTAAATCTTTATTCATACTTGATCGGACCTCCATATAAGTGATATCAGATAAGGGCCACGCGTAAATTTTTCGCCTATTGGCTTAGTTTTTGTTTGATAACATTAATTACGCCTATAACGCTTCATGGGTTTTCCATGAAGCCAATCACTGGCTGTTTATACACCCACTGAATTGCATGGTTATCTTGCTTGGTTTTAAAATAATCCGTGCTAGTTTAAATATTTCGCTAGATGAGTAATATTATTGCCATTTATTCATTAAAATCTTAGCTTTGAATTTTAGTAACTATTCAAATACACTTGTATTTTTTGATAAATTACTAAACAGAAAAAGAATATATAAAATTTATGAATGATCGCTTTCGTGGAACCTTAATCGGTTTAGCTGTTGGCGATGCCTTGGGTGCTGCGATTGAATTTCGCCCGCCCGGAAGCTTTCCTCCAGTTATTGGTTACAGGGATGGTGGGCCTCACAACTTAAAACCTGGTCAATGGACTGATGATACTAGCCTGGCCCTGACTCTTGCTGATAGCATTGCCCTTGCAGGATGGGCTTAACGACCAAGCAGATCGGCATGTGCAATGGTGGCAAAATGGCAAATATTGTGTAAATGATCAAAGAAAATAACACCTAATTATTAAACACAATTCGGAATGGTCCGAGAAATCTTCGTTCAGGAGAGCAGCTTGGTGATTGCAAAAACAACTTTTGATTTTATCAGATCAACCTAAGATCATATAAGTTATAAAAAACACAATAAAGAAAACATAAAACTCAGAATCCTTCTTCCAAGTAGTCGCTGAGAGAGGCATCCAAAAGTAATCTATGCTATTTTTACACATTTAAAATCAATCCTCCAAAAAATGAAATTCATCTAAGATTTATTCGCTCGAAGTAAGGTTTTATTTCTTTTTACTCTTCTGGTTAAAAAGTTTACCCTAACTTTACCAGCACATAGAATCTGGCCCGCTTTTCTTGACAAAAGTACGCTTGAGTAACTTTCTCAAGGTTTGTGCGGTTGTGTACTGGATCGTCCATGTCTGCATACCCCCTGGGGCCCTCAAACTCGACTATTTTAAAGTAGATTACGGATTTATCTCGACTATTTTAAAGTAGCCTGTCGATTGTTTAACCCCGGGGGGTCGACATTGTCGGGTGCCGTCGTCGCCGAAACCACAGGGACTGGCCCGCTTTTCTAAGCGAAAGTACACTTGAGTAACTCTAATACAATACACAAGTTGGGCCCTATAATTTGTGTACTACCGTTTAATCACTGCTCGCGGCGGCGCTTCTGAGACGTAGTACACTGCATTTTTATCATAGGAAGCCCTTCAACTTGTGTACTGTATTGGATTCTGAATGGGCACCGTTTTTAAATGCTTATCGGTGTACTAACCTCCGGAACCAGGGTAAATTTCGCAAGGTTTGTGCGGTTGTGTACTGAACCATCTATGCCTACACCTAAACATATCTTGTGCGGTTGTGTACTGAATCGGTGTACTGACCTCCAGACACCCTCTCGGGACTAGGGACTGGCCCGCTTTTCTTGACAAAAGTACGCCTGAGTAACTTTCTTAAGGTTTGTGCGGTTGTGTACTGAATCGTCCATGTCTGCCTACCCCCTGGGGCCCTCAAACTCGACTATTTTAAAGTAGATTAAGAATTTAGCAGAACTATTTTAAAGTAGATTAAGAATTTAGCAGGACTATTTTAAAGTAGATTACGGATTTAGCAGGACTATTTTAAAGTAGATTACGGATTTATCTCGACTATTTTAAAGTAGATTACGGATTTAGCAGGACTATTTTAAAGTAGCCTGTCGATTGTTTAACCCCGGGGGGGTCGACATTGTCGGGTGCCGTCGTCATTAGATATGAGTCTAAGTTCTAGCTACCACCTGGGGCTATCCCTAAAAAAATTGTAATCTTAAAAATACTTTTTAAAATAAAAAAATAGTTGAACCCCAAGACAATTTTGAACCGTTATAGATATAGAAGCATCGGTTAGTTGTAATGCCATTACAAACTGCAGATTAATTAATAACCATGTTTTAAAAAAATTTTTACACGTTATCTTAAATCATTCTCTCTCCCCCCGGGGCTCTAGAGGTAAAAATAAATATCGATCATTTTTTAAAATAGTTGAAACTGAGAAGGTTTTTAAACCGATAGTAGTATAGTAGTTATGCTCGCAAAATTGCGGGTTTTTTTTAGCAACAAACTAAACCCGAGGAACCCAGTGTTCTTCGGGTTTTTTGTTTTCCCAACAAATTTTTTATTCCCGATCAAGCACACCATTTTTGGTTTGCTTTTCTCATTTTAAGGAGACTTAGAAATGCCGCGCCTTAATGATGCAGTAAATAAATATTATTCTGATGGAAAAGCAGAGAGCTTAAATTCCGTATTTAAGAATTTGTGCGTCTATCTAAAAGCAGTAGGCAGAAAAAACTTCCCGCATTGTAATGAAATAATAGAAGACTGCGCCCAAAGCACCAGCGTAATAATGCTAGAGAAACTCAGAGAAGGCAAATTTGACGCTAATCTGTCAACTTTTGGGACCTTTTCTTCGTGCATTTTTTCTAGGCTTCTGATTAACGATTTTCGAAAAACTGACGTATCAAATCGCCATTTAGCTAAGTTGAGCCTTACTAAAGAAAAAGAATCTCCAGACTGGGCTTTATTAAATGAACTTGATGAATTTTTAGACAAGTTAGAGCCTTTACAACAAACTTTGATTAGAGGCAAATATTATGAAAATAAGAGCCAGAAGATTTTGGCCCTCGAGCTAGGGTTGTCTCCTACAGCGGTTTGTCGGAAGCTTAGGACTGCTCTATATAAATTGCGAAAAATGATAACCTGATCAACCTCTTACTGTCGATTGGTGCACCCCAGAGGGACATGCCCCGGGGGGCTAGGTTGTCCGTTCACCATCGCCGCCGGGCCTACGGTACATTCAATTAAAGCTGTACCTGGGGCACCCTTGTGTAAAAAACTTCCCCAAACTTCAAATAACAAGACAGTCAAGATGGTGATTTGTTTATTTTATGTGATTGGCGCCCATTCATAACTTATTCTTTAAAAAAGTAGATTAAAAATGAAATTACTTCATCACGGCGGCGAATAACTATACAGACTTTCTATTTTAGGATTTAATCCATGATGACTGAAATTAATAATTTGTTTTCTGCTATCGAACCTCGCTCTTACCAGCGAAGGATCGTTCGGCAAGCCCTCGACATGTTCACAGGCAAATACATCAGCCGAAGCGGGGCCAGCAATTCGCCATTCAAAAGCGTGATGGTTGAATCCCCCACAGGCTCAGGCAAGACAGTCATCGGATTCCTCACCGCCAGCGCCCTCAGCGGAGAGTTAGGCATCGACCCCGATGACCTCGCAGTCGCTTGGATTGCCATGCGACGCAATCTGCTCACACAAGCCGAAAGGGAAAACATATCCAAAGGCTTCAATATCAAGAACATCCACTTCACCAGCATGTTCAACAAGCTACCCGAGGAGCTAATCGCCCTCAAGAAAGCTGGCAAGAAGATCCTCTTCGTAGTTGACGAGTGCCATCACGATTCCACCTCTTCTATGAGCCATCTTTATAATATTATCCAGCCTAATTTTGTACTGGGGCTTAGCGCAACCCCTTATAGGACAGACAAGATGGCGCTTTGCTTTAACAAAGTCATCAAGGACTGTGGGATCCACCAGCTGATCGCTGCAGGATATCTTAGCCCCTACGACCACTACTCCATCGACAAATGGACACCGGGCACTGTTGTTGAGCGTTTTGCTGCAGAGCCTGAACGCTGGGGCAAAAGCGTTATGTTTTTCAAGAACCTTGAGGAATGCTTCCTAACTAGGACGTTGCTTGACGCACACGGCTTTAAATCCGAAGTAGTCACAGGTGAAAGCGACGCCGAGCAGCAGATAGATGATTTCCAGAGAGGAAACGTCAAGATACTGATCAACTGTATGAAGCTGACCGAGGGCTTTGACTGCGGCGACATCAAGACAGTTTGGGTTCGGGACTCAAGCAAAGGAACTTCGATACAGATGGCTGGAAGAGTTTTTAGAATCCATAAATCCACCCCTATAAAACAGGTGGTCCAAGGCGTAAATACCTCCCATCCAATCACCAAGACTGCAAATGCCAGGATGCAATATCGCTGGCATGCTGGACAGGGCTGGATCAGTCTTACTGTTAACCCCCTAATCCAATTGATGGCGCACAACGCAAGAATGGCAATCGCTAAAACCGAGGTCAGAATGCCGTGCTTTATCAGTTCCAGAAAAATCGTACCTTCTATTCGTTTACCTTTCGTTAGAAACACCTAACCCCCTAACCCAATGGAGATTTAAAATTATGAAAATTGAATACACAACAACCCGCATCGGAAATTTAACCGTGCAGACCGATGCAGTGAATAACAAAAAAAACAAGGTTTCTGGAATTGAATTTCAAGGGCAAATATTTAAACCCACCACACGGTTTTGGACAAGCCTCTGCGCTAAATTTGGATTTAATGCAACCATTTTTAAATATTTTTCTCACGCTGAAGTTTTTGAGCGGATTTCTCAAAAAAATAGTGGGGGCGAAGTTCGTATCACCGTTGAAAAAATAAATGCTAAGGAGGGAAGCCTTCTTGGAGTAAGCTCTCCCTTAAAGGCTGTTGCAAACTACGACCAACTCCTCGACACCCTAGGCCGTCACGGTGCTGAGGATATTAAGTACGCAAATGGCATGGTAACTTCTAGACATTCACCAAGATTGGATCAAGGATTTACAACAGTGGGGGATGAATTTAAAGCAAAATTCTTTCTTAACACCCCTATTGATGGTTATGGTAGCCCAAGTAGCTACCTGGGATTTTTACGCCTGGTGTGCAGCAACGGCATGATGGCTTTGACGAGAGCGTTCCGAAGCGAACTGCGGCTGGGTCGAGGGGAAGATAATGTCATGCCTACTGTTGTGCGGAGCCTTGAAAGTTTTAATAATGAAGAAGGTTATAGTGCCCTCAAATCCAGAATCCAAGACTCCGCCAAGTCTTGGGCTAGCGTGTACGAAGCTGGTTCATTGAGGAAGATCCTGGAAAAAATCAATGTCGAAAATGAACTTGATCTCAAATTTATACATTCAGGAACAAGATTAAGTAATCTTTTTTCAAACATTGCATGTGTTGAAAAATATCATCAAACTCTTGGCAACCCGATTTTCAAGGCTTACGAATCCATAACCGGAAATGAAAACGACATATATGGCTATGCAAACATGGAAGCATTGAGCATGAAAAGACGCAGGACTTTACCAGTGAAATGCACTGTATATGATTTAGTAAATTTTGCAACTGAAATTGCGACGCACCATGCGAAACCAGCCGCCGCAGCGCTATTACAAGCTTGGCTTGGGGAAACGGTTAGCAATGAGTATGATTTAGAAAACACTATGAATTCACATTCAGAATTCGCCGATTTTCATGTAAACTCAACCACGGAAGTTGCGGGAAAAGCGGGCATCAATTAGTTTGATCATACATCATCCGGATTAAAATTGTTTAAAATCAGGTTCTTTCTTTGCCACCAACCATGGCGAAGCAAGAATCTGAATAGAAATTAAAAATCATCATCAAGACCATAAAATGATCTATACAATCTTTGTTGTTACTTTTCTATTAGTGGTAACCAAACTAATGGACGTTTTGTCCACAATTCAAAGGGTTACCAATGCTTCACAAGAAACCAACTCAATTGCCAGAACATTAATGAATACTTTTGGTACTAAAAGAACAATTTGGCTAGTGTTTACCATTTCTTTGATCACAATTGCAATTTCTTGTTTATCCGTAATTTCATTAGGTCTTTATGCGCAAATTGCATTTATAGTTTTGGGTTGTTTCATAAGCATTGTACAGGCATGCGTTGCTGATTCAAACTGGCAAGGAAGGGATAATTTCATTACGAAATATGTCAGAATAATACACTTAAGGGTAGCTCGGTTTTTCTGGTGATCGTAAAATAGAATAAATTATTTATCTTAAATTCCAACTAAGAGACTCATCAACATGATAAAAAAAAGCCCTCGAATATATTTATGGCTTTGTTGTGAAGGTTGGTGTAAATTTGGACCATACGAATGGTTAAGGTTCGATGAGAATGGATCCATCATTGACCAAGATGGAAATGTCATTGCAAAAAAAGACCAAAATCGACCAGTATGGAAAACAATTGAAACACATTCGATGTTTGAATGGTCTAATCCAACCATAAATACTTCTCTTTTACATCCACACCCAAATTGTGGGGCTCATCCAAAAAGACAGACCAAGTAATAAATTTAAATTGCAGGATTTGCTACAAACGAAGCAATATATGTTGATTGAACCTACTGCGTTTGAATGGATCCAATTAAAAAATTATGCGTCCACTACTTCCACTCTGGCTGGAGAAATCTCTGTTGCATGATTTGAATGACATGTGAGAAAAATGATCTGCGTTTTTTCTCCAAGACTTCTTAATAGATTTATACCTGCCTGCCTGCGGGAGAAATCCAAGTCTACGAATGGGTCATCCATTACAATGAAAGCCTTAGATTTTTCAAGGTAAAGTTCTGCAAGCGAAAGTCTTACAGCTAAGGCCAGAGAAGTCCTTGTGCCTTGTGAAAGGAGGGCGGTTTCCAACGTAATGGTGTTATGGCCCACCTTTTCTGGTAAGCCTTTCTTATGATCAAGATTAATATATTTTCCATTGGTAAGTTTTTTGAAATTTTCACGGATATGCTCGTGGAGTCCCAAATAAAGGTCGGTGTCCGGTTGGAGACTCTTCATAACGGAAAGGATGCGTTTCAACGCCTTCCCATGCTCATTCTCCCTGTTAAAAGATGATAATTTTTCATTTTTTAATTCAATCAATTCATCAATATCCCTGGTTTCAGATTGAGACAATTTATAAAAATCAGACTGAAGACTTAATTTAGTGTCTTTTGCATTTTCTAGATTTTCAGAGTCTAATTTGAATTCATTCAAAAAAGATTCTGTTTCAAAATCTTCTGGAAGATTCGGTAAAGCTTCGAGTTGACGGGTAATATCAGTCTGTGACATGCCTACCTTAATAATCTCTTGTAAAAGTCCGTTTTTGTCCTTCCATTTCAATTCCCAATCATCAACAGAGGATTTCATATTTGCTTGTTTCAATTCCATTTCTGCTTTTTCTTTAATTGTTTTTGATTGTAGGTCAGAAATAACCTTACTGGAGCGAGTTTGTGGTAGATCGCTGATATTTGTCCTAAGTTCTTCCAAATCAGATTCTTTTCGTGTTCCCATTAAATTGGAAAGCATTTCCCGCTTTTTACTAATATCGTCTTTAAGTTTTTTTTCTGCTTCTGCTGCATTATTGGCATCCTGTAATGATTCTGAGCCTAGTTCTGACAGAAGGTTTTCTTTTTCTTTTTTTTTGGAAGACAAATCATTGATCAGCAAATCTATGTCCGTCTGGGAACTACTTACGATTATCGTGAGATCATGTCCTTGTATTTGGATTTTGCCACTCGCCTCAAATTTTTGTTCCGATCCTGTAATTAATTTGATTTTTCTGG